>Ga0153978_1000032_pt1 | contig 27387 bp, 32 predicted proteins | sample TSGA062MetaG_FD_104749 | JGI IMG/M metagenome (GOLD analysis project Ga0153978, IMG submission 104749) | Attine ant fungus gardens microbial communities from Georgia, USA - TSGA062 MetaG | ecosystem: Host-associated > Fungi > Mycelium > Unclassified | place: USA: Georgia, Yuchi Wildlife...
AAAAAAAAAAAGGCCTGACTTATTCCTTCAGTAAAAACACTCCTTTTGACAGTCCGAATATTTCCTCTGAAGCGATTTTCATTTACTTGAAAACTGAGGGAGTTGAATTTTTTGAGAGGCCCAAATTGGCGGGTATAAGTATACTGGAAGTGTTATATAGCATCAACAGCACGTGCTACAGTGTCTGGAATACGTCTATGGGACTTGTGCTTGCGAGAACTGAATGTCTTGACCTGGGTTTGAGCTTCTGATGTGCTAAAACCTCCACCTTCACAGGCTGAAGTTTTCGCATTGTTTTCCAGGATTTCGACATCATTGACTCGTGCCCGATTTTCAACTTGGGCTTTCATGCAATGGTCAACAATCTTGCAGCTGTTGCACGGGCAGCTGCTTTGCGCTTGTCTTTGATACCTATTGCAACTCGAAGGCGACACCTAGGGCCACGACAACAGTGTTAGATCATGAGGCCAATGTATCTGGCACTAGGACTGATTGTTCCCTTTGTGGGCTGACTCTCATTAGTGGCTCACTGAGGGCACATCCGCCTCTGTTCACCTCAAAGAAAGTATTTGGGATGGCTGTGCAGCGCTGCTAATTTGCGGGTGCATTTATGCACGTGACTCCGGCCGTGAACTCACGACAAAGTTAACGTTCCAGTGCGTATCAGTGCTTGAGCCTGAGCTTGAGGCCACTCTTCCTGCTGAGCTCTGCCCTGTATCACTCTCCCTTGACGACAACACTCACGCCTTTTCACCGACACCATGTCCGACTCTAAAGCCTTGCACCTCATTATCCGTCGTATTGCAGACTGGTCTGTCTGGTCGTTCTTCACGGAAATTTGTGTAGTTGGAGGAGAACACGTTCCGCGAGATGGACCGCTCATTATGTGAGTTTTCGTGTTTTGTATTATCTATCTGTCTACTTTTCGAAATTCGTGTTCGCGTGATATGGGTGACCTGTCGTTAAGAAATGCGTTTGGCAGTTTAGAAAATAAATCAGCTGCAATTCTTACAATCAATTACTCCCTTCTTGAAGGCTGTCTAGTATCATTCCTGACCTAATTTTGCAGCACTGCGACCCATCACAACATGATGATTGATCCCGCTATCCTTTGTCAGTCTCTGCGTTGTTACAGTTTCGGCGAAGACGCTTATGTCCTTTTTAGCGTCCTGTTTCCCCCATAGACGTATCCTACACTACTGGAGCAAAGGTGAGAGCTGAGTCTGAACTTCCTAACCAGTCACGTTGACGCACTGCATCCCGCCCCAGCGTCACTTTTTGCAAACCCGGTCCTTCGTTGGGTCCTTTACTCTTCTGGAAATATCCCCGTAGATCGCAAGTCCAAAGACCGTCAAAAGCTCTTCCGCGGAACATTTGACGCCCTTGCCCGTGGCGATGCAGTGGCGCTTTTCCCCGAAGGGACATCTTACACTGAGCCGAGGATCATGCAGGTCAAGGATGGTGCTGCATGGGCGGCACTAGAGTACACCAAGTGGGCGGCGGAGAACGGCGTGGATGGGCCTGCAGTCCGAATCATCCCTGCTGCTATCGTGTATACCAATAAGTCGAAGTACCGAAGCAACGTAAGCGCCCTTGCCTCATTATAAGGTACTTCTCTGAATTTAACCTAGGTGATCATGACGTGAGATTCGGCCAGTAGTGAATATGCCTGTGCTGATGCCTGACAGATTTGGAGAACCGATTTCTATGGATGAGTATAAGGAACAGTTCTTTTCGGGTCTGGAAGGGGCGCCACGCGCAGCAGTTAAACGCCTTACCCGTTCCATAGAGAGGGAGCTCATCGAGGCAACCATCAATGCCCCAGACTGGTATTCGCTATTATCTATCGCGGACTGTGCGGAAGCTCATCTATTTTGATTAGGGATACTCTTTATAGTGCCCGAATGACAAGGGACCTTCTCTGGGAAGATGAGCGCTCGATCGACTTAGAGGAATTTGTTCCGATCTCACAGACGTACGTGTCCGTGTGCCTATTCCATTCGTATTAGCTGCTCACGTATTAACCCAGGCTTGTCGACCTATTTTCCACAACTGATGCTACTCCAAACTTTTCCAATGTTCGGCGCCATCTTTTGGGCTATTATTCACTTCTTCAATCTACTCATCTCACTAACTCCGTCTTGTCTTCACTCCCACTTCCGCCAACGTTATCTCCGTCTCATCCAACCCCTCTTCCTTCACGGTTGCTAACGCTGTCTGTCCTCATTCGTGACACACTTGCCGCTCTTATCCGCCTTCCGTTCTTCCTCTTTCCGCTCCTTCTCCATGCACCGGTATACGTTATGGGTCGAATTGGGGCTCGGCTAGTGGAGCATGAAGAGGAAACTCAGGCACAGAACAAAGCCGTTTTTGGATTATTATCATGCATGATGATTTACCCCGCTACGTTCTGGGCGCTGTGGGCAATGTTCTGGTACACTGGCACTGGCGCCCTTGTGGCAGCCTTCATAGTCTGGGCATTTGCGTATTATCATACTAGGTTCATCAATGGTGGGTATTTTTAGATGCTTGGACATGTGAGCCATACTAACGGAGTGATGGACTTCTCCACAGATATATACATGAAGTAAGTTTTGGCGCGTTCTGAGTTTGATATTGTGCTCAACTTAATTATTAATAACTAGCCTCAAGCGTGTGATTGCAGCATGGCGAGTTCTAGTTGGGGTCTGGGCGCCCCGGAGATGGGAGCTTTCACTGTCAGCACTGTCCCAATATACGACGCCGTTGGTGCCCCCTGAGAACCCATGGGTTGACAAGAACCGCACAAACTCCTCCTCTTCCAGCACATCATCAGAGTCACTGCATTCTTTACCCACTCAGGTCGGTGATGAACCCCCTGTGAGAATTGCACGCCGTGGGAGGCCTTCGTCGAGAAGAATTATGAGGCATCTGCTCCGGGCACGTGGTGAGGCAGTAAAGGCACTTGCCGAGTTCTTTGCGACCTTGGAGGCGAGTGGGGATGACAAGACCGTGAACGCGAGCATTCACTTGGCGAAACAGTTCGGCTGGGTCGAAGGAATTCCATATTCCTCCTCATCTGACGGTGGGGTGAAGGACGAGGGACCAGCTGATGTCAAGGGATACAGGAAAGCGCGTGAGGTGATCGCATTTCTCCGAGCACGCGGTGCAAAGGTGGCAACATTGGATAGGAAAATTGACGGAGACTGGGTTGGGGCACTTGGTAGTGAGGAAGAAGGTACGGCAGGTGACAGTGACAAGGGTGAGGAGGAAGAGCTCGTGTGGATGCCTAGTGGCACGGGATTTAAGCTAGAGGATGAATAGTTCGGGACACGAATCTATCTAATTTATGATTTATTCAAGGGTACACTTGCTTCGCTTCACTTGAGCTGCTATGAATTTTTTCAATATTGTGCGCTACGATGTCCGATTGTGTTTCGATTTCATCTGCGCTACGCATCGAGGTTACAGTCATGCATCGGAGAGATGTCCATGTAGTCAAACGATGATTCAAAAATAATTTGGCAAGTAGCATGAAACTGGTAGCGAGGGATGACGCAACCGTCACCGCAGCGAGTTCCTGCCAACTCTTCTGCCTGCAGGTACACGCCAGGAAATGGAAAACGCATAAATGAAGTAATGGTCTGTAATGACTAATCCCAAGAAAAAAACACCTCTTCTCCGCAATGGACGACGATATGGACAGGACGCATCATCGTGGTTCTCCGACAGCTAGGCTTGGTGCGCTTCTTGCGACAGATAAGGGAACGAAGAATACACCGTTGCATGCAACGCAGCACGTCGACCTGGAAGCCCAAGATCAGGAGCTGTCACCATGATCTATGAAATCAGGGGGTGCCGAATAGCCCTTGGAGCTGCTGCACATGTTGAGTTGGAAATGAGCAACAGTGAGCGCCCATAATATTTGAATCAGATGCTATCAGACGTTGGCAAGCGCAGCTGTTCATCCCCCACGATAATATAATGGAAGGCAGTCAGTCAGCGATGACAAAGTTTGACAGACAAATCATTTCTGGAGAAATAGTTCCGGTAGCTTACGGAATGCTCGAGATAGCCTAAAATGTATGGATGTTGATGTGTGCCCATGACGCGTGGATCAAGCTGCGCTCTCAAAGGATCATTGGAGGGCTAGATAAGGATGGCTTGGTGACGAGTAGTCCAAGGCAGATCAAGCAAGGCTAGATAAATAAGTGATTGAGGCTGTTCTACCACTGATGAAATGAAATGACTCCGGGGAGAGACCAAATCCAACTAGAAACTCCTAGCTCGCTTTGGACACCGTCGGAGAACAAGAAACAAAAGCCCTAGACCTTTCTCGCGTTCATGAATGACAGAATCAATATGTTTGGATTAGAGTGGAATAGAAGATGTCCTGTTCATGGAATTATTATTGAAGACGTGCAGGAGCCATGATGGCAGCGTTTGATGGGTCCTCCATGCGGCCTGTGAGGATACAAGCTCCGAAAGTAATGGTAAGGAACGATCTGTGTATCCGCGTTTGGAACGGCATTTGTAGATCACGACGACGACATTGTCTAGTAACTGCATTTCAAGTGGTGTGCTGACCCGGAGCTCTGGTGCTCTATCTGCAAATATGCGTACCGTCACGATCCGATTAAGGGATATGGCAGGTCAGAACTTGCCATGCCAGTGATTACGGTAAAAGTTCAGTGGGGCTGTTCATTTTGTCGCGACCTAGAGCATGGCCGGCTCGTGTGAGTTGTAACCTTACATTGAAAGTTCTGATTCAATGGCGACAAGATGTGGTCACCCTTTCATTCCAGTGCAGAATGAAACCTCGCAAGTACAAACCATCGTGCTAGGCTGTGATAATTAGCAACTTTACGAACAAAATGCTGGACTCTTGATTTACATAGCCTAAGTTGAAGTTGAAGTTCTAACAGACCAAGTTGTTGAACTACATCAGAACCCAAAAAGGCAGTTGTGGTATTGGCATGCCACGTGTACGATGTTTGGTGACGTTCACCCTAAGCGTTGGCTGTCCTTCACCTTCACGAAGTGCTCTCTCATTTTTGCACCATACAGGATGCACAGCATCTATGCCAGAGCGAATGGCATATCTGGTCTTTGGTCGACTTGTATGATGGTTTTACTTGCGGCTATAGCTCTTTCTTCCTTCCTGTTCAATGCGAACCCAAAGGGTAACCTGGACATAGTCTCCTTGAAGGTGTGAGTGCCTTAGAATTCACATTACGACCATGGATGGAGACTTGCCTTGTCCTCATCGTACCTCACGTTAACGACTTACTATGACATCGTTAGGTTCCACTCCAAAACGAGACGCTATCCATACAGAAACGAGGAGATCGGTTTTGTTAAATTCAACATCTCGACCGGTATGTCCTTATATCATCGCGATGATTGCGGAAGAGCCTCACTAGGGATCCACCATCCCATCACCGAATGACGTTGTCTTATACGTGATTCTGACTCCTAGACTTCACACCACTCTTTAACTGGAACACGAAACAACTATTTGTGTACCTCGAGGCGGAGTATACGAATGGGCAAGGGGTAAGCAATTTATTAGTTGCTTCCATTATGCTTCCTATGATGTGATGTGTTGGTGACCCTTGTCTGATTGCCCACTTCTGCAGGTGAATAACACGGTCATTTTGTGGGATCGTATTGTGCGGCGAAAGGAGGATGCACGGATCGAGGTTGTACAGAAGGACAAGTACAGGCTTCGTGATCTGTCAGGGTCATTCCGGTGAGTCGATTAACAGCAGTGCAGTAGTTGCGCGTGTTGTGTATAATTCCATAACGGATCATGGTGGAATCGCTGATGATTATTGGACAGAGACGTGCTTCCCGGTCAATATTCCCTTAAATACAATGTCATGCCGTATGTTGGCGTACTTGGATATGGAGAGGCTGCGCGCACGCAGGAGCTTATCGACTTCCCCGAGGCCAGAGACTCGGTGTCATGATGGCTGTGTTTAAATGTTGGATAATCGGTCGCCTGGTAAGTACGAGGTAGCCTAGCCTGATATCTAGTTACATAACTGCCACCCTCCAACGTCGAGTTTTTAAACTGTGTTACCAAGGGCGAGAAATATCTGAATGGCTGATTGGCTGGAGAATGGAGGAGCTTCGAAAGTTAAGAACGTTGATTCGTAGAACCTTAAATTGTTCTGATGAAGAATGCGATGGTTAGGCGCCTCAGACAGTCAAAAATCATGAGACGCGTACTTGTGTAAGCTCAGCGGCATCAGTACTTACCTATGCCTCGGGGGTAAGTAACGAGCAAGGCACCTTCCGGTCCGAGAGGTCGAGACGAAGTGTAAAGAAAGGCATAGATTAGCTTCGGTGACAATAGTACTAAGCGGACCGCAGGTAAAGGCGTGTCCACTGTCTTGAATAACAAGTACTACGAGTATGGGATAGCCAGAAGACAAGATGGGCTTTTCCACTGGGATCCAGAGGAGATCGTTAGATAGACGCCGATGCTGAAGTCCAAGCTCGGGTAACTCGCAAGTCACGATGCACACCCTATCTCTATTTGAGCGCCCAACCCAAAACCAATTCAAGTGCTAATCTCCTCACGCCAGTCACTCGTGTGGACCACCCTGTTGAACACGGAAATTTACGCGGAGGTGGTAGTAGCACTAAAAACAACGGGTCAAATAGTGGCCCTGAGTTTTTGTGGAATTTGTGTTTTGATTTTGTACCTTTCCTGTCGTTTTCTGGAGGTGGATATATGGGAAATGAAGAGTACTGAATGGGGCTGGCAGATTAATGGAATTCTTGAGGAGGAAAAGAGGTGGTGGGTGATCGTTACGGAATCGTTACGGTTGACAGGTCTGGTTCAGCTTCAAAGCTGCCAGAGCGTGGGTTCCTAAACTCAGCTAGTCTCCAATTGACTCCGAAAATTCTTAAAAAACTATTTACCAAATTATATCAATGTGCCTTTACTCTTTCTTCGTTTTATATAAAAAGAAATATCTCTTTATCCTGCCGTCAGCTCCACCTTCCGCTTACACGCTTCCATGTCTTCCTCCTCCATCGATTCCATCCATAACCCTCCTCGATATCGACACTCTGTCTCACACATCGATACATCATCCAGGCACATGTCCCAGTCTATCGGCGGCGTCGAGGGTTTCGATGTCAATGTATGTATTCTCCTCCCCCCCTCTCGTCCATCTATTGACCGACCTTCGCCATAGGTCAACGTCAAACGTGCGTTCTCTTTCGAGGAACTACAGTCGGGCGCCTACATCAATGCTTTCGACGAGTCCGATCTCCAGTTTTATAGCATGTACGGGCAACCTGTTCTCATCCCGTGCTCCGAAGATTTGTCACAAGGCGGCTGGAGCTTGCAGGGTCAATCCTATATCCATCCCCCCACCGACTCTCCATCGTACTCAACGACTCCTGCAGTCCATCATACCAATCCCCGTGCTTTTCAGATTACGAAATCATATACCCTAGTTGGCTCTCTTGGCGACCCCTCTGCTTCGACCTCTGCACTAACGCCCAGTGGGGCTACACATGCTGCACGTGTCCCAACAGTTCGGCGTGCGAGCGAAAACGGTCTGAGATGTGATACGCGCTTGCCGCAACAGGTGAGCCACTAAATTCAAAGCTTATAGTTCTATCCATCTGACCCCACGACCTAAGTCATTTGTGGATCATGTCTATCCGTCGGACTTTACATCCAGTCCCGTCAAGCATCCATTTGATGACGAGCCTCCTATGGATCACTTACCATATCCACCGCCGACTCAGCCCGCGTCCTCGATCGACTTCCAACCCTATTCCCCTCCTGCATTGACACACTCTCCCTCTCCCTTCTCCCCTCTCGTTGGCCCCTCGCATCGTGATGCGTCGGAAATCCAAATGACGGTCCCTCCTCAGTCTTACATGTTTGTTGAACCAGAATCATCCACTCCAGCATTCATTCACACAAATCAACAACATTATCATTCCCAGCATGAATCCCCTTCTCATACTCATGGCGAGAACACGAGCTCTCCTCGTCCGCGGTCACCCTCCCCGAGGAGTGCATTGCGTACCCCACCCCCGCATCCAAAACGATCGATGGATAAGAAACCGGCGCTTGCTTGCCTATTTTGCCGCGGGCGGAAAATTGCGTGTGGCCCACCTGTCCCAGGTAGCAAAGACAGAACTTGCAAGTGAGTATTGACCTCCCTTCTTCTCAGTGAGGAATGTGCTATATTTTCTCGCGCCTTATCGGCGTGACCATGCATTACCGGGTTCGCACCATTCGTGACCCGATTTGTGGACTAAATAAAACTATTTTCTCGCTGATGTCCGCGCCACCATCACTTGACTGACTTTCGTGTCTTGTTTCCCAGCCAATGTGCCCGCAGGCACTTGAAATGCGAATACCCCCTCGAGTCTCGCCGTGGAATGAGGAAGCGCCGCGCGCTGGTTCCTCGGGCGAGTGGTTCCCCTCCACCTGAACCCAACCCACCGGGTAACAAGGTGACAAAGTCAGGGCGGAAACGATCTGTGGACAAACGACCGTAGTTCGTCCGTTCCTCGGACTTGATCGAGCTACCTGCATGTTTCTTATCATTGGTGCAATGATTTCCCTTGATGTTGCGTAATGGTCTGAAATGGTTTATTGTATATATATGTTCAGGTTGCACATGCTGCACCTCCACATGTTCTCGTCGTTATGTTTTCATTGCTTTCGATCCGCTTATCGCATTATACGTCATGTATTAAATCAGTCATTACTGTTAAGTATTGGTGGCATGCCGTAGTCCTTTCACCTCAGGCTAAATGTTCCAACATTAATATTGAATTACATTCATATGGGACTTGTGTTCCCTCAAGGTCTGTCCTGACCTAAACAATACTGTTAAGTAGTGAAACACTTTAGCCTACTTGGAGTGTGTATATACTTCCTCTTATTGACACGACGATCCTTCAAAGTTCACTCTTTCAATGCGTCCCTGACAGTGTCAGGGTTGCATACATATTAGCACTCCACAATGATCGCAAGGACAAAGTCAACAGATAGTGTGTGTTGATCTTACGTGAACTTCAAGTTTGCACCCATGAAGTCTAATACGTCTGGGAGTTTTCGCGTACAATATCCCGTGTATTAACGACACCACATGGGACACCGCCATCAAAATTTGGCAGTGGCGAAAAGTGGCGCAGGCCTAGGTTCCGACCTGCTCTGACCCGTTCGGTCCGACGGTCTCGGTATGATTTTCGAACTGGAACTTCAAATAATATGTCGTATTCTGGAAACAAGGAACACTGCCAGGCAAGTACAGAATCCTGGATAGGGGAAAGTGAGCCTGCAAGCCGCACCGCACTCTTCCGACGATGTGATCGATGATCGATCGCTTGATGCGCTGCGGCACTGACCGGAATTTCAACGACCCAAGTTGGACCTTTCAAAGTACTACTTATATATGTGAGTGCTTGATCTGAAATCGATAATCTATCTGATTGAACCGCAATCGATGAACATCTTCCGGTCGTCTTGCTTCTGTAAGGCGGCGCTTGGGCGGCACTAGTACTCTCGTAAAGTGTCTCGGAACTATGGCCCGCGGAGTTGTAATACTCATCACGCATACGGGGTACAGCTTGAAGTTTGAACAATCTAACTTAGTACGTACCGATCAACCACCATGACTCTCTCGACTCGACCATTGAATGTCAATGAATCGATCGACAATACGATACGCTTCGGATGTTGATGACACTGTACTCTCGAAGGACAGGAATAATACTATGGCCTGGCGCCTGCATGAAATTTTTTACGCTAAATCGGCTCAGCTCACAGACCTGGTGCAGGACCTTCGAATATCATCACGTATACTTACCAACAGCTTGGATAGAGTTCAACAACTCTCCTCACATGAAGCCTCTGAGACTGGTGAGCATCCACTTCACCTTTCACTCTTCTGTATGTCATCATGATGAAGACACTTTGCGTCATATGTTCAAAGGAACCGCTCACGACCACGGTGTCACTGTACTCCACGTAACCGTACGTTACATGAGCACGGCCGCGGTGCTAAGCGCAGACTTCTCTTCTTCTGTTAGACCGACAGCCTGGGAGGAGAGGGCAGCAATATATCATACTACCATAACCCTACGTCATGGTACTATGTTTTATACATTCATAAAAGACTTCTAATCTGATGGATATCCCTTTCAATTCACAACCGTCATCACTAGCCATACGAGATGACGTCTGCCGTGTATAAAAACGTTGGCGAGAAATTAGGGTAACACCTCAGGAAAACTTTTCCGCGTCGTTCATTATGCTACCGCTGCTTGCGGCCTCCCTTGTACTACTGTCTTCCGTCCATGCAACTTTAGGTGTATTGCGGTTGTCTAGCGTCCCGCCTCAGGTTAAAGCTGCCTGGTACGCCGACTGGCGTGTAGGATATTATCCGCTGACCAACGTCAGCTGGAGCAAGTACAACATTATGTACTATGGTTTCGCGTAAGTGGATTTTTTCCAGGGTTAAGATCTCTAGTGGAAACGGTAATCAACGATTCATAGAGGGACTACTTCCAATGTGTCGAGTCTGTCATTGGCATCAGATGGGTCGGTGCTCACTGAGTTCGTGTCAACAGCACATGCAAATGTAAGAGTGACATACTAGTTTTCTTACATGTTTGATCGCTGAGCTATTTAGAATGTTCAAGCGCACCTTTCTATTGGAGGTTGGGACGGTAGCATCTACTTCTCCCCTTACGTCGCAACAGCGGAGAATCGCACTGCATTTGTTAACACGGTCGTTGGTTTGGTTCAGCAGTACAATTTAGATGGTCTCAACTTCGAGTATGTGCAGCCATCGCAACAAGTCACTGCATGAATGTCTGACCCAGGTTTGATTTAGCTGGGAGTATCCGGGTCAGAAAGGGATCGAGTGTGAAATCGTCAACGCTACTGCTGACACTGCGAACTATCTCTCATTCCTTCAAGAACTTCGTATGAACCCTACGGGCGCTAATATCACCATCTCAGCGGCAGTGGCTGACACACCATTCATCGACTCTACTGGCCAAACGTCGACTAACCTCTCCGGCTTTGCCATGGTTCTCGACTACATTGCTATCATGAACTATGATATTTGGGGATCATGGTCTGCTACAGTCGGCCCTAACGCTCCACTCAACGACTCCTGTGCGGCGGCAGCTGATCAGCAGGGCTCAGCGGTTTCCGCAGTGGCGAAATGGACCAATGCGGGTGTACCCGTCAATCAGATTGTTCTGGCTGTCCCATCATACGGACATTCTTTCAGTGTCAATTCCTCTGATGCATTCGTGTCGGGCACGAAGACATTAGCTGCGTACCCCGCCTTCAACAAATCCAATCAGCCCTTGGGTGATGCATGGGATGATACGCCAAGCGTAGATGCCTGCAATAATACACAAGCACAGGGAGGTACCTTCAGGTTCTTGGGGCTCATTGACGAAGGCTTCCTCACCACAAATGGCACACCTGCCGAAGGGATCTACTATCGATATGACGCATGCAGCCAGACGGTGCGTAAGCCCTCGCCAAGGTGTTGATATTTTTTTCTAAGAGCTCGCTTCTAGCCCTATGTCTACAACGAAACTTCCGAAGTCATGATTTCCTACGACAATGCAGATTCGTTCACAGCCAAGGGCAGCTACATCAAGAACGCCGGGTTGCTGGGTTATGCGATGTATGAGACCTTTGGAGACTACAATGACATCCTCATCGATGCCATCGGTAGCGCTGCGTAGTAACCTGCAGCGTGGAACGCTAAAAAATACCACACTCGTTTATTTCATACACTCATTTGTTACTTTGTTACTTCCACTAACTTGTATTCCGCTCTTTGCGTTAGTATTCCATAAAAAATAATTATATTTTCACGTCAAATGGCGTTTGCTTGAGATACGACTGGTTGACGTATGTAAGCAATAGTGTGCTGCCAAGTCATCAATGCTATGCGGAGTTCTGTCATGTGCAATTTGTCTTCTACTCAGTCACTGGTGGTGTCTGCATTACCACTAGCGACCATCTTCCATCGGCATATTCCGTCGTGCTTCGCTATTCAGTCTCTCCGATACCTCGCACCCCTTACTGCACCATAATGGGGGCTGCCATGTCCGAGTCCGTAGGTTGGGCTCGGAACAACGAGCCTGCGGTACCGCGGCGTTCCTAGTATCATCGATCTCCGCTGGCACTCTGGGGGGTCAGCTTCGACTTTCAAGCAGTGACACCTATCCGGATTTCAAGCATATAACCTATTCAAGAATCGACTTCAACCACTGTTTGCTTGAGAACCGAGCTGTCTTTCTGGCACATAACTAGGACTCTTCGATCACCGAACTTTGTCAATCGGTAGCCTAAGTACGTTATACTTAGAAGGTATTGACGGGCGGCACTGCACTCTCGTAAAGAACAGAACCACGATGGCCTGACAGCTACGTCCCTGAAACTGAACCCTTGATCAACCAAAGAGCCTTGTGCCATTCAACTTGGAGTAACGGGAGTAATGCTCATGCAAACCACCTTTTGACCACCAAATGTCAATAACAGTACGCCTTACCTGCTTCAGTAATAGGTCTTGATTTCGGCGCTGGGCTTCATTGTCAAAGTTGCCAGCTTCTCGAAGGACAAAAATACGACCCGGCGTCTGCGTTCGAAAATTTTGCTAGATCGGTTAACATCACGTAGGTACAGGCTAGTACTCTCGCATCGTGTCATCGCATATGCTAACGACGTGAATATTTCAGTCACCTCATGTGGAGCCTCATCTCTGACTTGTGAACCACCTGCTTTGCTTTTCAGTATGCCTTGAAGATACCTGCTTCATACCTTCAAAGGAACTGTCCACGGTCATGATATTGTGACCCACGTAACCGTACGTTACATGGTCATGGTCGCGATCTAAGCTCAGACTTCTTTACATCGACAGCCTGGGAGGAGAATGCCAATACTTTCTTATCATAGCACCACTACCACTACGTCACGGTATGCTTGATGACTTCCTCAGAGACTTCCGATCTGATGGAACCCAATCTTGACTTCGAAGCTGCCATCGTTGGTCGTACGTGATGACATCTGCCGGTTTAAAAAGTTTGCAAAAAATAGGCAGACACCAGAATCGAATTTCTCCGCGTCCTCCACCATGCTACCGCTGTTTGTAGCCTTCCTTGTATTATTATCTTCCATTCAGGCAGCTCCAATCGCAAAGCGGTGGTCTCCTCCCTCCCAGGTTAATGCTGCCTGGTATACCGATTGGCGTGAAAGTTATTATACGCTGTCCGATGTCAGCTGGAGCAAGTACAACACAATGTATTATGCTTTCGCGTAGGTGTAATTTTTGTAGAGCCAAGGCGTTTAGTAGCAATGGTAATCAACGATTTCTAGAGGAACGACTTCCAATGTGTCGAGTGTATCTTTATCATCAAACGGGTCGTTGCTTACCCAGTTTGTGTCAACAGCACATGCAAAAGTGAGATTCGCGACTCATGCTTGTTTGATCGCTGAGTAAATGTCACTTTAGGGTGTTGCAGCGCACCTTTGTGTTGGAGGCTGGGATGGTAGTGCCTACTTCTCTACTGACGTCGGAACGGCAGATAATCGTACTGCATTTGTCAGTACGATCGTTGATTTGGTTCAGCAGTACAATTTGGATGGCATCAACTTCGAGTATGTACAGCCATCACCATAGGTCAATGCATGAATGTCTGACCCGGGTTTGGTTTAGCTGGGAATTTCCGGGCAGCCACCAGGGGAATGCGAATAATACCGTCAGTGGTACTGACACTGCGAACTTTCTCTCCTTCCTTCAAGAACTCCGCGCGAACCCTACGGGTGCTAATATCACCATCTCAGCGGCAGTGCTTACCACACCATTCGATAACGCCTCTGGCCAACCGTCAACTAACCTCTCTGGCTTTGCTGCGGTTTTCGATTACATTGCTGTCATGGACTATAATGTTTGGGGATCATGGGATACTGTCGTTGGCCCCAACGCTCCCCTTAATGATTCCTGCGTGTCGTCGTCTTATCAGAAGGGTTCAGCTGTTTCCGCAGTGAATGCCTGGACCAATGCAGGCATACCCGCCAATCAGATTGTCCTGGCTGTTCCATCATCCGGACAGGCCTACATCGTCAATTCCTCTGACGCATTTGTGTCGGGCACAAAGACATTAGCCGCATATCCTAACTTCGATCAGAATGCAACCACGGAGCTCGCCGGTACTGTTGACACAACGTATGATATTGGAGCATAGTGGATGTCTGTGATGTTTACTGACCATCTTTAGTTTTGCGGGCCTCATTACCGGAGGTTTCCTCAACACAAATGGCACACCTGCCGAAGGGATCTACTATCGATATGATTCATGCAGCCAGACGGTGCGTAAATTTTTGATAAGGTACTGGTATTTTCTTTGAATAATTCGCTGGTAGCCCTATGTCTACAACGAAACGTCGCAAATCATGATTTCCTACGACGACGCGGATTCGTTCACGGCCAAGGGCGACTTCATTAGGAACAATGGGTTGCGGGGTTATGCTATGTATGAGGCCTATGGGGACTACAATAACATCCTCATCGATGCCATCGGTACTGCTTCGTCCCCTGCCATGCGATAGTCACCTTGATTGTACTGGCAGCGTGGAGCGCCAGAAAACCACACTCATTTTCCTACACTCCTTTCCTTACATACACTCCTTTAACCACACTCGTTTCCCATACACTCATTTGCTACGTCCACTCATTCGAATTTCGATTCAGGAAAGTCTTGCACTATTCCTTTGAAAATAATTACGTTTTTTTACGTCAAACAGTGCTTTACTTGGTCTGTGACTCATCACCTCGAGTACAGTGCCATTTCTTGCCCTCCTGGTTTGTCTAGTTTACCGATATCTACCCCCTGCCGAGTCACATCGTGCATTGTCACGGTGTCATTGAATATTTGGGACATTCCAAGCTTCCACCACATCCACACCCAAAAATTGAGGTCACGTCCAATTCCTATGAGATAGAGACGAGAGGCGCCGTTTTATCCTTCTCAATGGTGAAACGGCTAACCACTCATTCCTGGGCCGTAGAGAACGATGTCTAGTCATGGCGGTTGAACTACATCCAAGTCGTTGTATTGATCACGGTGTTGACATACTAGTAACAAATCTTGAGCTTCAAATGTCGCCAGATCCGATTATCCTGATTAACGTTTTCGGATGTAAAACCGGAATTCGAATTCTCCGAGAAAAAACCTTAAATTTGATGGTTTTATTTACTTACATAATTTATAAGGATTATCTACCCCAACTTTTCAAGTGGTGCTACTAGCTACTTAACTGCTGGCGCATCCTCGTCGATACATGTACAGAGCTCATGAATTAAAATTAGTATCTTAATTATGGTGGGTCAGCATGCTGGCTCGTTCATGTTATTTGAAGGATCTTCAAGTTTGCCTCCCACCGGCTGCCACGGCCCCACGTAACCCGGGGTACACACTGGAATTCTCAGTTATCCCATCGGGTCACAATCTGGGTGTCGGTGTGCGCGACTCTCGATCGAGAGGGATAGTACCACCATTATTAGTCCACCAGTCTTCCGAATCCTAAGCGGCGACTCTCGATCGAGAGGGATAGTACCACCACTACTAGTCCACCAGTCCTCCGAGTCCTACGCGATGTGTAAGTTGAACTCCTAGTCGGACGCGACCCCGTGTTTAGTCGGATCCCACTCATTAATACCAGCCATTCATATTTAACGACATCCCAGCGGCTATAAATACAGAAGAACAAAAACCAGGAAAGCACTTCCGGGAAGCATCCCAAGTTTCTCCATGTCGTTCACCATGTTACCGCTTTTTGCGGCCTTCCTTGTACTTTTATCCCCCGTCCAGGGGACTTCTAGGGTAACTCGGTCGTCTGATTCCACCATTGCAGCTGCCTGGTACGCCGGTTGGCATGCTTATGCATATCCGCTGTCTGACGTTAGCTGGGGCGAGTACAACACGATGTACTATTCTTTCGCGTAGGTGGCACAGTCCAGACTCCACTAGAAATGTTAATCAACGATTCCTAGGACGACTACTTCGGATGTGTCAATTCTATCCTTAGATGGATCAGATGGATCACTTCTTCCTCAATTCGTGTCAGAAGCACATGAACACGTAAGAATCATAACTCCTGCCCTATTTGATCACTGAAGTTCAGTGCCAAGCTAGGGCGTTGAAGCCCACATTGCCATTGGAGGTTGGGGTGGTAGCATCTACTTTTCTTCCAATGTCGCGACGGCGGAGAATCGTACTGCATTTGTCAAGACAGTCGTCGACTTCGTCCATCAGTACGATTTAGACGGCGTCAACTTCGAGTACGTATGATCGTCACCACATGAATCAGGCTGATCTCTGCTTTGATTTAGCTGGGAGTATCCGAACCACCAAGGGATTGGCTGTAATATTATCAGCTCTAACGACACTGCGAACTTTCTCGCCTTCCTCAGCGAACTCAGAGACAATTCTGATTTCACCATCTCGGCAGCGGTCGCTATTACACCATTCGCTGATTCCAATGGCTCTCCGTCAACTAATGTCTCTGCCTTTGCGGATGTTCTCGACTATATTGCTATCATGAACTATGACATTTGGGGTTCATGGTCTTCGGCAGTTGGTCCCAATGCTCCGCTCAACGATTCTTGTGCGATGCCGTCTGATCAGCAGGGCTCAGCTGTTTCTGCAGTGAAGGCCTGGACCAATGCAGGCATGCCCGCCAATCAGATCGTCTTGGGTGTCGCAGCATACGGACATTCTTTCAGTGTCAATTCCTCTGATGCATTCGTGTCGGGCACGAAGACATTAGCTGCGTACCCTGCCTTCAACAAATCCAATCAGCCCTTGGGTGATGCATGGGATGATACGCCAAGCGTAGATGCCTGTAATGTTACAGAAGCACAGGGAGGTACCTTCAGGTTCTGGGGACTTGTCGAAGGTGGCTTCCTCAACACCGATGGCACGACTGCCGATGGGATTTACTACCGATATGATTCATGCAGCCAGACGGTGAGTATACCCCTCGACGAGATATCGCTGTATTCCCTTAAATTTACTGTTAGCCATACGTCTACAACGAAACATCCCAAGTCATGGTTTCTTACGACAACGCGGAGTCTTTCGCGGCCAAGGGCAAATACATCCATGACGCTGGCTTATTAGGTTTTGCTGTGTGGGAGGCTGGTGGAGATTACCACGATATCCTTCTCAATGCCATCAATGAGTGTAGAGTGTTTCTTGCCATGCGGTAGGCATCATAATTACCCTGGCCTAGTGTGGTTTTCAAGCATCGTGTAATATTATTATATCTTCAAGTCAGGGAAAGAGAAGCATTTGTGGAGCCCAGTCGACGTATGAAATTAATATTTTGCCGGTGATTTGATGATCGCGGCTGCATGCTCCAAAGCCAGTATACTATGTCACAAGATCGATCTTGGTCCAAACTTGCACCTTAACTTTAAGGTTTGCATGCAGCCGTGCGGTCTGACAACCGCGGTCATGATGGATGCTATGTCGCAAACAGTTTGTCTTGTTTTGATTATCAGACCTTAACTCTTTAGGTTTGCATGTAGGCTATACTGCGGTCACAATGATCGCTCGGCGCTCAGCCTCCTGCTCCCACTTATCCAGACCATGAATAACTCCAGCTACTCCAAATAATACAAGTCCAAGTGTCTGTTAGGAGCAAAGTCCGTGTCCAATTCTGCAATCTATCAAAGCCATGTTGAAGAACTAGGTTTTACTAATCTAACTCCTAGAGCTGACGGATTCTCTTCACTCTCTTCCTCATACGGCTCATGTACAGGCGAGGTCCGTTCCCACAGACTGATGGTCTCATCTGCGTCATCGATACCTCTCGGATATTTGGAGGTGACGCTCCGATACGTGCGCGCCGGAGATTGCACGTTCTCGCGACCCCCACGGGTTCTCGGAGGTGAATTATTTGGTGGCAAGTCAGAAGTAGAGGGAAATGCGGACATGGTGGGGGTCGTCGGGGTCTCAAATGGATCACTCGTGGTTGGATTTTGAAAGTTTGTCGATACGGTGGGCGCAGGTGGCTCATCGTTTGCACGAGGTGGCAGAATTATGGACTGCGAACCACTCCCGGGTGAAGAAGCCGGGGTATTGGTGTTTGATGCTGGAGGATAAAGATATGGCAGGTTCCCTGCCTGTGTTGGTGGAGTGGAGTGTACAGCATTCCGGTGTTCATGCGTGGCGTCTGCGTCCCCAATGCCCGGGGGGCGGTATGAGTGCACGAGATCCTGCGACCCGAATTTAATGGCTGTTCTCCGTGGGCTATACATTGCAGTTGAGCCAGACGAAACCGATGGCGAACGATCTGGGTCTGATAGCCGTGGTACAGGGGCATCATACAATTGATGACGAACCAATCCGTCATACGTATGATTTACATCCTGCTGCTGCCAGTGCGTGGATGACAGACCATCTGGGCGCCCCCGGAGCGAGGAGTTTGGAAGCCTGCTTGATTGACTCATCTTTCGAGCTGAACGAGCACGGATGATGCTGTTCATGGTTCCGAATGAACCGCGCAACGCCTCTATTCCTGGATCTTCCATGCCAGCAGCACCTTTCTCCTCGGCGTCTTCTGTGGTTACGCGTGCGGCTTGGAGGAGCATGGTAGATCTCCGGTCCAATTTTGAGAGCTGTGCAGGATCAATCTTGGACATTTGGAGGATCGTAATGCCGACACATATCGTAAGGAAGGCCAGGACGAGGGTGATAATTTGAGAGACAGGTGCTGAGAGCCCTCGGAACAGGACCTGCCAAGAAATGGGTCAGTGATAAGGCGATACTGATAGATATAGCTGCACGCACGATGGTGGTGACCATTGAACAAAATGAAACTGGTCTAGAAGTCAATATTACTGGAACATGAATGGACACAGGTCACGAACATAAAACATAGTACGTAGGCGTTACTGTGATGATTCAAGGTCAAATCAGTCAAGCGTGAGTGATGACCGCAAAGGAACTTTACCCATAGCTGTCAAATGAAACACGTCATCCCATGCGCAAATATTATTGGTCTTTACTCACCAGTGTTGAATAGTGCAAGTGCGACATTCAAATAATAAACTTCTGTGACTAGTCACGCGAGTTGTAACGAAACGAAAAATTCTCGATTGTGGTGAGATACGTACTTAAGGTTACTGCCACGAAGGCTATTAAGAAGTAGATGAACCAGTGAGTGAACTGCGTGCCACCACCATTAAATAGCGTCCGGGATGACGATCAAATTACTTGCCTGATTATTTCCCATTGCGGTCATGACTATGGCTGCACCAAGGCCAGTCGTGACACTCACACTGATGCCGCCAATAGTGCTGCACACGGAGATATACCAGAGCATGTTTTGTTTGCCATATCTGCATGGGAAAGAATGAGCTGAGGCGGTAGAGAGAGCTAGAATACGAAACTGACTTGGGTCCAAAGTAAAAGATAATAGAGAGGGCGATAAGAATTAAGACAGATATGTACGCGAGGAAACCTGGTGCAATGAAGAGTGCCATAAATGCCTCTATCTCACCGGGTGTTGTCTCCTGTGGGCCTTATTGTGGGGAGTAAGCTCAGTATATGGGTATTCGTTGGACGTAAATAATTACCGTTAAGAGCAATAATAGTGGAACCAATCTGGCAAGCATTAGTACGCGAAGATAGAGAAGTAGGAAGGTACTTACGATACAGAGGGAGCAACCTAGCCACCCAAAGAAAGAGAGCTTCTCGTTGAGAAAGATGGAGGATAGCATGGCACATATTACAACAGATAGTGCACCCATAGGAGTCTTTGTACATCACGGTGAAGACGTGAATGACGAATGGATTGTCTCAAACGTACCACAACAAGCGCCTCGACAAATGCATATGCTTTGTATGCTTAGCGAGAGTAAGATTGGAGTGATTTACATCACATACCAACAAAATTACACAACTCTCCAGTGATCATCACTTGACGATTGGCTCGTTATCACCAACTAGTATAAGGAGTAGGAGATGGAAACTGACTTGTCATGCCTGTCCACCATAATGGCTTGGTAAGGTATATTAATGACGTGACGGACGGGTTGTGGAAGTGAATTGCTCACGGATTTAAGGTATGCGACACCTTCGCCTGCTGCATGCCCGGCCTGCGAGCGCAACAAACCCTTTTTCTTGAAGACAAAACTAGAGCCGATCAAGACGCCGCTCAATACTGCAAGTACTATTCCGATGATCTGGAGACAATAAACTTGAGCTGGCATGCAGACGTTGCGTGAAAGCCTACTTTGAGACTTGAAGGTAGCTGGAAGGAAGTACTTGTGGCAGAAGCAGATGCGGAGGACGTGCTCGAGGACAACATGGAGGTGGTGGTGGAGGACATGGTCGTAATGGACCCCCGGTGCTGCAGTGGGTCGTAGCTAAGTCGATGCCCCGCAGCCCACTGAGTTTAACAATCGGCAATGGGCGGTGGACTTACTTGTTATGGATACTTGACCGACGGAACTAAAAAAGGAAAGTATGTTGGGGAGTGTCAGTGCAAGGCTGTTTGAGAGCCTGTGATCCAGAATCCAGATCATCCAGGCCAGACTCCGACCCGGGAGCTGAGCACGCTGTGAATTGTTACGGTTGCTGTCTTGGTGAGAGCTCTTTGTCTTTCTTTCGTTCTGATCTCCTTGATACTCCAGCTTTTTATCTTCCGACAAGTCTGCCAGCGTGTATCCTGCGACTCGGGACTTCTGGGAATTACTCCCCGAATGGCTCTCATCCAGCTCGATGGCAGCACAGACACCGATTTGTTTCTTTCAGAGCTATCGCCTCCTCCAGACCAGGATGTCACCATACAATTCTCGCATGGACGCTTTGTTCCTTCGGACTCATTGAATCCAGAGTCGGGTGATCATCCAGATATCGCTCCCTTTTTGAATACTGAACAACATGTGAGTTTTTTCCGCACCCTCGTCACCCGTTCCGTGCGGCAGACGCACCGTACCTTCCCCATTGCTTTGGCTGGTCATTCACTTCGGAAGAACAAAAGTGTTCATCCCTTCCTTCTTAGTCTGTCTCACCCCGTCTTCTCAAACGCTCTCTGGGGTTGAGTAAGGCGTCCTTTTCATCCCTCACCTCTTCTCGGCAAGGCAGTTCCAGCAACATCCTCTACCCAAACCGTGGTAGAGTCGACCCAGATTCCATCTCAAACTACAGTTCAACCCATTCAGACATTACCTTGCGCGAACGGGAGAGCTCGGTTGATCTCCGCAAAGGGATGAAGATGATCTCCGACATGATCAAGATCAAGAAGTCGCGCAGCCGCGCCAGGCTCTCCTCCGATGCAGGCTCTTCGTCCCGCCAGTCCTTAATGACCTCTGCATCTACGGAAACTTTTACCTACATGAATCCTGTTTCATCATCTCCACCTCCACAAGTACACAAGAAAGACAAGAAGGAGAAAGGGTGGCAATTAAAAGGAAGAGCGCCTTCTAACGCAGCAAGAACCCATCCTCCTCCTTTGTCACTCGAAGATGATGAGTGGAAGGTCGACTTCGTTACGACTAACCTTCATCAGATGGAGGGTATCGTCAAACTTCCGGCTCCTGACGATGCAATACCACCTAACGGCTCTGCTCCAATTGCAGTTGATTCATGTGGTTACGGTAGTAGCTTCCAGCCACCCCCATCGCCCCCTTCATCCTTCGACTTTGTATTTAATAACCCTCATCCATTTTCCTCCACATCTCCTGCCAACAAACGAAATGGGATTGGTGACATTCGAAAGGTTTCCCCGAAGAGTCTGCCACCTTCAATGGCACAGGATGACACAGACGCATCCGGACTGATGGCTGATGGAACTCTCTCGTGGACTGCCCCAGAAAGCTGGGCTGTTGAAGACGGGAAGGAGGAGGCGCCAGATGCCACGGGTGATTCGAGCTCTGAGGAGAGTACGAACATCAATACAAGGTATACGGAGGCCGTATCATCACTCAGCAGTTCGTCGGATCCTACTTCGAGACGCAAATCTCGTCGGAAGACCATTCACTCGCGCAAGCCGACCTTCCGCAGCAACTCCGACCGTGTTCGCGTTCGGATCTATCGTGCAGACGGGACATATCACGTCGCTCCTATCTCGATACACTCTACTGTAGCAGAGCTCACGCCGTCACTTAACCAGAAGTTACTCCCGAACCTGGAGCGTGAGACCCACAAATTATACCTCAAAGAAAGGGGACGAGGTACGTCGTTTTGCTATATCTTCCCGACCGTCCCTCCCAATTATTTCAGAGCGTGTATTAGCGCCTACGGAAAGGCCGGCTGCCATCGTAATTCGACGATTACAGCAGGCAGGCTATGACCAAGCAGACAGCCTTGCTTTTCTCGGTGCTGAGGACATGACATTCCTCATGAAATTCGTGTACAAAAGTCAACTACTTGGCCCGGCAGTAAGTCAGCCACAAAAATCCTCGTCGCTTGACTTGACCCTTTTTAGGCTGAAGAGCTTACTTTTGACGAGTTCGAAATCGTCAACCTCACTGGCTATAGTCTACCTACTATACCCATCGTGCTTCATGGAAAGGCCAGCTCGATCATGTACCTCAATCTCTCCCGTAACCCAATGGTGGAGATACCCCTTGATTTTATACAATCATGTACAGCCCTTCGCGATCTAAAGCTATCCAACATGGCTATGAAGAAGGTGCCGCAGAATGTTCGGTACTCCACCAGCTTGCATCGGCTTGACTTGTCGTGTAATCGTATCGCGGAGCTGGACGAGGCTGGGCTCGACCGCATACCAGAGCTCTCGAGCCTGAAGCTTCAGAACAACAGGATAGAGCAGTTGCCATGGTATTTTCCCCGCCTCCAGTTTTTGAAGTTCTTAAACATCTCGAACAACAAATTTGCGCATGTGCCTGATGTTCTTTGCCAGTTACCCTGCCTCGAGGAGCTTGATATGTCCTTTAACACTATCACTGAACTTCCAAAAGATATTGGCCGTCTCACCACCCTCGAGCGTCTCATTTTTGTTGGCAATCAGGTGACCAAATTGCCAGAAGAGTGCGGGAGTCTTGTCAACCTACGGTTACTTGATTGTCGAAGGAACAATATATCCGACATTGCTATCGCCTATACTCTGCCGAAACTCGCAGAGGTATATGCGGATCACAATTCCCTCCATTCCATTCATTTGTCCTTCGGTCCCTGCCTGTCAGTTCTAGACGCCTCGCACAATGATATCACGTTCCTCAAATTTGCTCCTGCCACCCCACCGCAAATACCGTACACTCTCACTGTTCTCGATGTATCCTACGCCAAACTCTCTTCTCTTGATACTCTTGATTTCTCTCAGCTCTCATCTCTCCAGACGCTGAATCTCGACCATAACGAACTCCGTACACTGCCAGACTCCATATGCAAACTTTCTCATCTCAGGTGCCTTCAATGCTGTGACAACAAACTCGTCTCCCTTCCCGCAACCATCGGCCTCCTCCAGCGTCTAGAAACACTCGACGCCCACAACAACAGCTTGACGGAGTTACCTGTATCCCTCTGGAATTGTTCATCGCTGATGCATATCAATGTTACCTCGAATTTGCTCACTACCTGGCATGACCCACCTGGCGACAACTTGGTTGTACCAGCACCATCTGGAATTACTCTTGAGATATCCTCCGAATCATTATCACCCTCCCGTCCCAGTCACATGGCAAGAAAGCCATCGAATGTTACTCTAGTGACAAACTCACCTGGTCGCCCCCTTCCGCCCCTTGCTTACTCTCTCGAGCGACTCTCCATTGGAGAGAACCGACTGACGGACGAAGCAATTCCTCCATTTACAATCCTGAAGGAGCTGCGTGTCCTTAATTTATCCTTCAATGATATTCAAGGACTCCCTTCTTCCTTCCTGCGCAACTTGCACAAATTAGAAGAATTGTACCTCAGCGGTAATCAATTGACAAGTATCCCAACGGAAGACCTCGCGAAAATGACACGACTGTCAGTCTTGTTCTTGAATGGGAACAAGTTTCAGACTCTTCCTGCCGAGCTGGGCAAAATCCCCAGTCTGACCATCATTGACGCTGGCAGCAACCTATTGAGGTACAATATTCACAACTGGGAATTTGACTGGAATTGGTATATTTTGATCTTTCAGATGTGGATGGCTGAGTTGTTCATGGTACTTGCAGGAATTTCAACTGTAACTTGAAGTACCTCAATCTCTCGGGGAATAAGAAACTCGATCTCAAGCAGAACAATGATGGAAGACGCGTGGTTGTTGAAGACGGCAAGGTTCTTTCGGACTTTTCTCAGCTGTCGCAGCTCCGCGTACTCGGGTTGATGGATGTCATGACCACTTTCCTCCCCAATATTCCCGAAGAGACCGACGAACGGCGCGTTCGTACCTCCCAAACGGAAGTCAATGGAATGCCATATGGGATTGCTGACAGCATAGGGAGGAACGGCTTTTTGACAACGCTCGACCTCGTCGTGCCCGAATTCGGAGGGAAGAAGGATGAAGCACTCTTTGCGATGTTTGGGCTAGCGCAGGCTTCTCCTGGTAACAACGTCCTGTCGAAGTACCTCCACGACAATTTTCCGTCTTTCTTCAACGAGCAGCTTCTTCAGCTAAAGAAATGTGACCAGAGTGGTGAGCAAAAGGAGGGCGTACCGGATGCATTGCGACGCGCATTCCTGAAGCTCAATAGGCAGCTCCACGACAGGCTCTACTCGCCGTCACGGAAGATGTCTCAAGTCAGCGGAACCATCACCCATCCTCAAATCGAGTCATGTCCCCTCCGACAGGGAGCGTGTGGTATTGTTGTGTACATCGTCGGCCGGACATTGTACGTCGCCAACGTCGGACACGCCCTTGCTGTTATCTCGAGCCAAGGAAACGCAGAACTCATTTCCAAGAAGCACGACCCTTATGATCGGGATGAAGCCAAGCGCATCCGGCTTGCAGAAGGCTGGATATCGCCGAGGGGGCTGATACACGATGAGGTCGATATATCTCGAGCTTTTGGCTACTACCATGACTTCCCTGTTGTTAATGCACGACCCGATGTCTACGTTCGCCAGCTAACCGAGCTCGACGAGCTCATCATCATCGGCAATCAGGGACTATGGAAGTACATATCCTATCAGACTGCCGTTGACATCGCTCGTACGGAAGCATCTGATCCCATGATCGCAGCACAGAAGCTCCGTGACTTCGCCATAAGCTATGGTGCAGATGGGAACACCATGATCATGGTCATATGTGTTGCAGATCTCTTCCGCTCTAAGCAGCTGGTCTCAAACTCTCTCATGGATCCAGAAGTCTACAGCTCTATTAAGAAGAGAGGAGGGAAGAAAGCGGACATTGCTGACCGCACCATTGCTCGCTTAGAAGGAGAGGTTCCACCGCCCACAGGTCACCTTTGTTTGGTGTTCACAGATATCCGAAACTCCACGCAATTATGGGAAGCGAATGCAGGCATGCCCACGGCGATGCGTCTCCACAATAACCTCTTGCGGCGTCATCTTCGATATTGTGGTGGTTATGTCGTTAAGACGGAAGGGGACGCATTCATGTGCTCTTTTCCGACGACCCTTGCCGCGATGTGGTGGTGTCTTACCGTTCAGTTGCAGCTCCTTCGCGAATCCTGGCCTCTGGAGATTTTGGAGTGCGACGAAGGCAAGGAGGTATACGATGACCATGGGAACCTTGTTGCACGGGGTCTTTCAGTCCGCATGGGCGTCCACTGCGGAACACCAGTGTGCGAACCAGATCCCATCACTGGTCGTATGGATTACTTTGGGCCCATGGTCATTCGAGCCGCACGTATTAGTGGGGTCGCGGCGGGCGGGCAGATTATGTGCAGCGCCGCTGTTATTCGCGAAATACATGCGAAGATCTTCGAGACTGGTCCAGACACGGAGTACTCAGAGTTCCAGCCGACTCAGGCTATCGAGGCGATCAGGCAGATGCAGATCTCCGTCGTCCCTGCTGGAGAAATCAAATTGAAGGGACTGGAGATTCCGGAGGTAGTTTCTCTCGTCTATCCAGCAGCCCTATCAGGGCGTCAGGACTTAGATGCGTCAGGGTCCCATCCGCCCACGTCCACGTCGCCAGCCAGAGTCCAGCTCAACATTGCTCAAATCAGGGAGTTGGCTGTGCTGTGCCTGCGGTTTGAAGCTTTGGCTTCGTCCCGTGTCTTCCGCCCTCTACCCGAAAGGAAGGAGAGTGCGGCTGATATTTCTTTAGAGTCCCTCTCGGACAAAGACGCTATGGAGCCTCTCTCTGGTGAAGACATGTCGCCCTCGATCATGTATGGTGATCCGAATCTACTCCTTCCCCCGATGAATGAAAAAACATCCGACATGGAGATGATGATGCACCTCGATTCACTTGTCTCGCGGCTTGAGAACGCTGCCACATCTTTAGCTTCCAGGCAAATAGCTAACCAATCATCCGCCATCATGACTGCTCTAGAAGGTCATGAAGAAATTGACGAACGGACACTTCGTTTATTAGCTTCATTGTTGGCTTTTCGTTGACATTTTTTATTCTCATTTCGGTTCTGCTGCATCACTGTACTGTATACGCATTCCAGCATGTGTATATATATTATATATAACCTTGCGCGCACTTTCATTATTGATCTGTAGGATCTTATACCAGTTTATTCTCACCGAAGACTCATAACGCGAGTTTGATTACTGCGTCGCCAATGCCCGTGCTCGATATGATTCAAGTTGAATGTGCGGAAACACTGACCCTGTCCGACTCAGCGCCCAGGAAACCCTCATGATGAAGCTGTCGGATTACACAGATTGATCACCTGCCTTAGACATTTTCCAAACGCAGCACACCAACAAGACTCGAGTCGCAAGGAAATACATAAAGCTTTAGGGCAGAGTGGTGTGCTATCAGTGGAAGCGGTGGGCGCTGGCAAATGGAAGGATCGTCGTAGATGGGGTTTCTTTGATAAGTCGATGATCAAGGACCATCAAGGTGGACTCGGGATCCGAATCACTAAACCTTGTCTACTAGTACTACAAAGCACTCTGTAGCCGCTCTGTAGCGCCGAAAGGCGCCGAAAACCACCAAAAAGTGAGGTTAGTTAGCTGATGAGTCTGCATAGTAGCGGCCTAACCAGGTTACATAGTTTATGGGCATCTTCGAGATAGAGAGCATGTAGCCCTACAATGACAACTGAAACGTCCTATTCACACGTGTTTGCCGCATTGCAGCATCATGATGATGCCCTTGGGCCTTTTCTCCCTACTTTCTGGTGTGTCTGCTGCTCAATTTAAAGTTGCGTGGACTCGGATGGCGATATATATATCATCATGGGATTTTTGTCTCTTCCCTCAGCCGCCGACGTCATGAACTAGTAG
>Ga0153978_1000033_pt1 | contig 26229 bp, 28 predicted proteins | sample TSGA062MetaG_FD_104749 | JGI IMG/M metagenome (GOLD analysis project Ga0153978, IMG submission 104749) | Attine ant fungus gardens microbial communities from Georgia, USA - TSGA062 MetaG | ecosystem: Host-associated > Fungi > Mycelium > Unclassified | place: USA: Georgia, Yuchi Wildlife...
GACGTGCGTGCGTGCTTGAATGATACCACGATCAGCAATTCCCACAGGGAGAATGTTATCCGCTTGAGAAAACAGTGGCAGATGGACAAGTACATGTCGACATAGGTTTACACACGACATTATACCCTTTTTTTCTCACGCTTCTCTCCATGTCCTCATCGTCGATTCTCCGCCCTCTAGCAGTGATCGCTGGCATAGGGAATGGTGCTGGTACTGGAGCAGCTTCGGCGTGAGTTCTGGGATAGCTCGCTTGCGACCATCCCTTTACGTTCATAAGTCGCTTGTTTGCGAGACAGGGCTATAGCATCGCCTTGATTGCTCGTTCCAGAGGCGATTCGTTGACTAAACTAGTCAATGAGATTAAAGAGACTGGTGGCGATGTATAGAAATATCTTATATCTTCGTACCACCCGGACTCACCGGAATGCATATCTAGGCCGCGGCGTTCCCGATACCTTCCTATGCTGCTGATGCAGTTGCATCTGCATTTGCCAGCATTCGCGAACACTTCTCCGCTGGGTCCTATATCTTGCGTGTAGCCATATTTAATGCAACACATTTGGTCTACAAACCTTTCCTCGAAGTCACACCGGAAGATGTCCACTTGGCTCTCGAGAATAACACTGTTGCCGCTTTCGCGTTTTCACATGCAGTCATATCTCAGTTCAAAACCAATCCACTGAATGCCGAAGGAAAACGTGGCACCTTGATATTTACAGGTGCTACTGCGAGTATCAGGGGCAGCTATATGTTCAGTGCATTCTCCGCAGGCCATTCGGCAAAACGTGCCCTTGCTCAAAGTTTGGCTAAGGAGTTTGGCAAGGATAACATCCATGTATGTGTTCATTGGAGTATCCTTTTCTGGACATCCCGCTAAGTTAGTATATCCCTTTGTAGATTAGCCATGTAAGTCCACACATAGGTTCATAAGCAAACATGAGCTGACTTGACTTTTCGCAGGCTATTATCGATGGCGGTGTGTAATCCTTCATTCCTTACACTATCAAAATCATCATTCCACTCTCAGCCATCCTCACTGACTTACAGCGCGCTCGCCGCAATGACCCTGAATGGGAGGCTAACCCCAATGTCCGCCTTGATCCAGACAGCATCGCCAGATCGTACTTGTATCTAGTTGGACAAGACAGATCCGCTTGGACCTGGGAATTAGACCGTGAGTTTGACGATCTGGCCTGTTTTGAAGCTGATCATTGTTTCCAGTCCGACCATCTCACGAGCGGTGGTGAGGTCTGGGTCTAGGTTGCTACTGTATGAGTTCCTGTAGAGAGTCTAGGAGCGCGACAAATCTTAAATTTCGGTCTGATGAAATCTGGGCCAGATATGATTCCCATAGTAACATTCTGCAAATGAACTATCCTTTTGTGCTGTAGCATGACACATTGAGACAAACTATGATCTCACCTCTCTTGAACCGCTTGGTGGATGAACTACTGCCTATAAGCTGTGAAAATGTTCATTGTTATCTGTATGATGTCTGGTCCTGTCCTGGGTACTTCCGCTGACTTATCCTCAACCCAGTTGAAGCTATTCTCTCAATCAACAAACTAATCTGTCTGAATTTTGTTATGTGGTCCTTCTCTGAGTCACTACCAAGTCCAAGGATGTACAATAAAATACACAATGCGGTTGTTTGGCCAAAGAAAGGTATGCGCTAATATTGCTTTCCCAGTCGAGTGTAAAAATAGCCTAATTGGATCCCATTGTTGATGAGAACGAGACAGGACGGACAGAGAACCATGCATAGGACAACGCAATGGTGAAGGCAAGATCACGCTTTAGTTGTCTCCCGGATGCGTTGTTCTACCATCTTGACTGTATTATGTCTGTTTCAATGGTTTATCTACGTTCTGGAATGACACGGGCCCTTTGGCATGAGAAATTTCCACTTGTGAATTATCGGTCAGTTGAATTACAGCTGAATCATTCACCACCCACACCCCTGTATAAATGATGTGGAACAAGGGATACTCGTCGATCATTCATCCTCTTTGAAATAATGTCAGTACATGCTCAACTTGTTTCACCTCTCGCTCCTATCGGTGTAAACGCTGCATTGGACCCCTCAGTCCAACCACGTCCAAAGATCTTCGATGAATTTGCTTTGACAGATCGGGTTGGAATCGTCTCTGGTGGCAATCGTGGAATTGGCCTCGAAATGGCTTTAACTTTATGTGAACTGGGCGCGCGAGTGGTATATTGTTTGGATTTACCAGAGATCCCTTCGGAGGAATGGCAGAAGACGAAAGAGTATGTAGTGAAATTGGGGAACAATTCAAGGCTGGAGTACATCAGTGTTGATGTGACTGATCAAGACAAGGTATGGAAGATTGGGGAAGACATTGGCAACAAGGAGAAGAGGATGGATGTCTGTGTTGCTGCTGCGGGTATTGTGAAGAGTCATACAGATTGTCTGGAATACCCTGCGAAACAGTTCCAAGAGGCAGGTTACAATCACATTTGTTTAGGATTTCTGTTGATCTTAATAGGTTATCAACGTGAATGTTAATGGTGTTCTATTCACGGCACAAGCAGCTGGTAGACAAATGTCTAAATTCGGCAATGGAGGCAGCATCGTTCTGATTGCATCCATTTCGGGGACGATCACCAATAAGGCGAGCGGGGTGTGAAATAGGTCGTTCATTTTTGCTGAATTCCTCATTCAGGGTCAACCAGTAGTGTCTTACAATACCAGCAAGTCGGCGGTCCTTCAGATGGCCCGCAGCATGGCCTGCGAACTTGGACCAAAGAAGATACGGGTAAACACAATATCTCCTGGACATATCCACACGAGGTGAGTGACATCCATGCATTCGGATTAGAACTGTACTTACAGGGCGCAAACAGCATGACGGCAGCATTCCTTGATAAGGAGCTGCAACTCCTTGACAAATGGTCCAGTTCGAATCCGTTAGGTCGGATTGGTCAGCCAGATGAACTGCGTGGCGTTATAGCGTGGTTGGCCAGTGATGCATCAAGCTTCTGCACAGGTAGCGAGTACGTCAATTCCAGAGTGAGTACCATGTGAGTTCTGAATTTGGACCCCAGCATTCTCGTTGATGGCGGTTATCGCGCGTGGTGACAAGACTCAACGTTCTCGAAAGAAGTGGGTTAGGTTCGGTTCGCCGACTCTCCTCTAGGTAAGACCCTATAAGTCGCAATGATAGTATGTCTATGTAGAAATTGATATACAAAGCAAAATGATGGAAAGTTAGCTGCGTGCGAAATTGGTCTTTCTGATGCTCCGACTTGCTTTTCCAGTCCCTCGTCCTTCGCTCAGCCGACGTCCAATTCCAATCTAATACTCAGGTCATAACAAAGTAATCTAGGAGAAGATGTCTTGCTCTTTACTATCATCAATGGTACAATGTTGCAGTGGTCAAAGATCAAAGAGCAATAACTTCTACCAGGGTCAGCTTCTAAGTCGTGTAGCACGGGTGAGTTCAAGCTGCCGTATTTCTGTGGAGCTGTTTCAATGAAGGCCGGGAGGATATTGCATTGGCCGTACGGAGTGTGTCACCTGGTTATCTTTCAATGGTCCATATCCTGCAATCTAAAGGGATTTTTTGCAGTCTCATTGTCTACCTGAGTGCCTGGCATAATTAGCAGAAGCTGTCTCAACTCATCTATCCGCCGAATTATGAGAACGCGAAATCATATACATACCGGAGAACCCCGTTAATCCGTTGGATGAGGATATGCAGGATAAATTATGGGCAGACGAAGATACTCTGAACATCTGGACAACTGTAGACAAGAAGTGATTATATATATCTCAGTAGAACGGAAGGGTTGATTTTCCTCATTCATTGAGTGATAGCCATTTTTTTCCACTGGTTCCGCCGAAATTGACAAGTCCTTTTTGTGCTACGAGCATAATGTAGTCCCCCAAGCTTGATACACCAGCGGTGCGATAGACGTCCTTGGATAGCATCATGCCTATGTCCGACAGTAAATTGCCTTCTGCCCTTGTCTTTTGTAGGCATTGCAACAAGGGAAGGAACACTGCACTACCAGTTGGGGATGACTCTGGCAAAGGCATCACCATTTGGGATGACAACGGCTTCAACTCTGTACTGGCGAAACCACTTCTTCTAGGTGCCCACCAGCTGGACATACTGCTCTCCCATTCACCGCCTTCGCCCCGCCGCTATTTACTGCACAATTCTCGGTCGGCACTGTTTCGAACTGCTGTAATGCCCTAGACTCAGACTGCTCAGGACCACTCGGATGTCTTGACGATACAGCAAGGTTTTATCCAGGCTATGAAGAGGAGTTCAATAATTGGTTTATTGAAGATGGTTTAGATACACCAGTTGGCTTGGTCTTCGATGTGACCGCTGTTTGTGGCTTGAAAAAGGTCAGGTAATCTTTGAGCTGCAATTTCAGAGGGTGTATGTGGCAGTGTTGGCTTCTGTATAGCAGCCTGAGGCTTCGGACGAGAGGTAGGAGAAGTGAAGTTCGTATTGACAGCCGATAAAGAAAATGAAGTGCCATGGTTAGACACATCGAATAGGCGCCTTATACCACTTGCTTTCTATTGGCTCGCCCTGGTTGACTTGACTGTCCCATGTTGAGCATTGACACCCACGTTGGGCTTCTCTGTTGATTGAGATCCAGAATGTCTGTGTTCCAATTGAAGAGGCGATGGTGCTAAGTAGCAAGTTAATTTATCTTCAAACATTGCAATACATGTATAGTAGTAAGCAGTAAACCATAAGTGTTTTCATTTGAAGGTACCAGCACAGGATGCATGTATTGAACTTATTGTTTTATTGTAGGCATTGGTTGTAGATACCTATCTCTCAAACAGTCCAACCACTGTTCAATTATTTCAACAGCATAAATTGCAGCCAAATTATGAGAGCAATCTCAGGGTTCATCTGCCAAGGACATTGAAGTGAGTAAAACTAGATAGTTTTGGATGATTCATTGATACATGTCACAGGTCCAGTGCTCCCCATGTGGTGTCCGGTTTATGGATAGATAGAAGCCGCTCGAGGCTATTCTTCCGGGGCTGGAAAGATCTAAACTGGGTTGGGTTTGGCAGTGATCGAATGTCGAAGTATGCGTCATTCAACTCAAGGCAGGACTAAGTACGAATTGCCCGGTTTAAATATTCGCGGCCTGGTTTCACAAGATAATTGACTACCTCACATTCAGAGGACTCATGGAGTGGAGCACCGCGTGAACATGGTGCATGTGATCTTTATACATCGTGGAGAACGTTTGGTTCCTATTCTTGTCTTTGTAAATGGCGATGATAATTGAGATATCGGTGCCTATGCAATTATTTTTCCTGTGCAGAGAGCCTTACCTTGTGCACGACTGCGCTGTTGTATATGGTATCCAATTTTATTTTTTATGTTGATATTTTTTGATCTATGATTTGGCAGTCACAAGGAGTGACGTTTGTGAAAGAGTTACCTATTGCGTGCGACCGCAACTGCTGCATATCCTCAATGATTTATCTTGTGGGGAAGATTTGCTCCATTCTTAAAGCCTTGTCACGGAGGACCTGTTCCGCGTTCTTTGATGTATCGTAAACCTTCGTTCAGGACACGTACCTGACTATAAATTACTTGGGGAATACTCCTGAATTTCCTCGTTCGTTGGAGACCCACCATGGTTACTCAGCAATCCTCTTCAGCTGCTGCATCCACTCAAGAACAGGAGGCTTCTTCCCTCGATAAGGAGGCTTCTCTGGACAAAGAGTCTTCTCTGCGGGTGGTGGATGACCCCCATAAAGTTCCACTATATAACCCTCATGTCGACGTTAGCGTTGTCGACGAACGAAAGCTCATGAGGAAGATTGATTTACGGTTGGTTCCATGGTTGGCCTTGTTGTATCTTCTCAGTTTCTTGGATCGGACGGGTATTGGAAAGTGGGTGTCCAAAACCCTATCGTTGCATCATCTAACCATCGCTACAGTGCCAAAGTAAGATGGCTCATACATGACAATTAGCCGAATTGACAATGTAAACAGCTATATCATATGCAACAAGACCTTCACCTGACTGACACTCAATATCTACTCACCTTGACGGTTCGGTTGATCATCCAAAATTTACAATAAGGATGCTTATCGAGGATTATGCAGATCTTCTTCTTTAGCTATGCTGTGTTTGAGGTCCCCTCAAATGTCTTCCTGAAGAGACTTCGCCCATCCATTTGGCTTTCTTTGTTGATGCTCCTCTGGGGCATCATGATGGCGAGAATATTTTCCTCATTAGAAAGACAAAAAGCTGATTTATCTATCAGACGGTACAGGGTCTGGTACACAATTATGGTGGTTTGTTGGGTGAGTCACGATAACACTCGTAGAACCTTTCCCTCTGATCAGATACTCAGGCATGAGGTGGATGCTTGGAGTGTTTGAGGCTGGCCTTTTCCCTGGGGTCAATTATTATTTATCTTGGTGAGTAAGCTGGTTCTTGGCGTGTAAGAGCGAAACTTATACCTCTGAAGCTGGTACAAACGTTCCGAATTCGGTCTTCGCGCAGCAGTATTCTTCTCCGCCGCCTCTGTGTCAGGTGCTTTCGGTGGTCTGCTAGCCGTGAGGTTCAACTGATATGATTAGCAAGGGAGTTATTAATATCTGGGTAGGCTGCGATTTCAAATATGGATGGGATTGGTGGGAAACCTGCCTGGGCTTGGATATTCAGCAAGTAGACGCTATTGAGTTCCCCTTACTCAACCTCTGATCATCCCATCAGTAATCGAAGGACTAGCTACGGTGGTTGCCGGTGTCTTGTCTTTCTGGATTGTTCAAGATTTCCCGGACTCAGCCAAGTTTTTGACCGAGGCGGAACGAACTGTGGTCGTTCGACGGTTGCAAAGTGATGACCAATTCAGTGCTGCAGGCGAAAATTTACGTTGGAAATATATCTTTCAGAGTCTCCTGGACTGGAAAACGTGGGTTGGAAGTATGTGGCGAAGTATTAGTTTATTGCTCTAGCGTGAAAACTGATTAATTCGCAAAGTGATCTGCTATAGTGGCTCGGATATGCCTCTTTATGCATTTTCACTCTTCCTACCCAGCATTATCAATCAGGTAAGCCCGAATTCATAGTTATCGTCGAATCAAGTCTTTGACATGTTGTACCGCTAGCTCGGTAAGTCCTTCCTTTCTGAGGCCAAGAAGTGGTATAATGTTTGTGGGCAGGCTTTAAGGCAACCCCTGCCAATCTGCTGACAGTCCCAGTCTATGTTTTTGCCTGCATCATCACTTGTGTTGTCAGCTTCTTTGCAGATAGGTTTGGACGCAGGGGGTGGTTTAATGTTGTCTTCATGTGTTTGGGTATGCCCATGACATGTCATTTTAGTTGATGGATCTCAAGGGAAAGAATCTAGGTGGCGCTGGGTACATCATTTTGATAGCCTCCCGCAATCCTGCGCTTTCCTACTTCGCTGTATACATGGCTACTTGGTAGGAAATCATCTCTTTTGTCCAAAAACATACTGAAAAAGTCTGTAGTGGTATTTATCCCGTGATACGTATGTTTTTTTTCAATTGTTGCTGTCCTTCAGGTCTGACTTTGTTTCATTTTCAAATTTTCAAGCCAATACAATGTAAGCCCTTTCTTCGTCTCCAAGTCAAAACATTTTCGTCTAATTTATCACAAGTGCCTGGGTGTCCAACAATGTGGAAGGTTCGTACAAGCGTAGTGTAACCTTAGCTATGGTTATCAGTTTGTGAGTTCAGCTATCCCTGAGAAGTGGTTCTCGTTTCAATGAGTATTTCTCAGCGGCAACATCAATGGAGCTGTCAGTTCGAACGTGGTATGCTATATCAATGTCGCTCACCTCCAACATCACTGACCAAGCCACTTCTAGTACCGAGCGCGGGACGCACCATGGTACCCTCTCGGTCACGGTAAGCATAACAAGCATTGACATCGACCTAGCTGAAGAGCTCCACATTTACTCCTAGGTCTTGTCCTTATGTACATAGGATTAGGTCTCGTTTCTACTCTAATCATGATATTTTTCCTGGATCGCGAGAACAAGGCACGCGATAGAGGTGAAAGGGACGAGGTGATTGGCGATGGAGATGGTGGTGACAAGAATATCACGAAGAATGGACGTTTCGCGACCGTTTCAGATGCCAAGAGAGAGAAGGGTGATACTTGGAGTGGATATAGATACACACTTTGAAGTGTCTTCTCAAACCAGTGCTGGCTGTCATAGTTGAGATGAAACTGGATGTGTAAGATCATTTTATTACATTAACTTTGGAATGATATATGTTCTCCCAATCACGACACGATTTAGAGAAGTGAAACGTTCCAGACTCTTCGGTAGTGGTTCTGATACTACCTACTGATGAAATACGATCGGTGGGAGGGTACAAAATGAGTACAAACATTTACGCTACTTATATACCTTATATACTTATCTACATCATGTAACGTAGTTACCGATATCCAAATATACAAAGTACTTAATTTAGTGTAGCGTTTGATATTTTGAATGCATCAATGAGCTGTTATCGTCATCTGTAACTTTCTGGCTGGACTGTACCTGGAGCTCTGGTTCTCTAGCCCGGAAACACAGACACTGCATGGTCGAGTCTCCGGTATACACGCAAAGATGCTGGGCAGAGTCTACTTTCACTGCGGACACAGGCCATTTCAAGACTTGATATGAAACAGGTCAGACCATTCTGGCATATTTGGAAGCTGGGGAGCTTCTTTTGTTGTTCGGCTCAGGCGTCCAAGGTTCAACCATCTAATACAGCCTGCATTACATTAATATCGCAGATAACTCAGTTGACTCGATCTGCATCTTGTACGAAGAGTTTCAGGGACTGGTTATGATGATGACGTACCAGTCCATAGGTTTCTAGTCAAGTAGCCTGACAAATTTCCCAACAAAAGTTTGATCGTCCCGAGTACAGATATCCAATGTTATTCTGTTTGAGCCTAAAGAGATGGCATCTCCTAGCCGAGTTACAGACGAGAATGGTTGCCGAAGGTGGAAAGGTAAGCTGTATAGTGCTGAATTGGATGCATAGAGAGAATAATCATAAGTCTGTGCTGCCAGAGGAGTGATCGTTGACACATAGGGCCATCACTCCGCCGACCAGAAGCCTCATGGTCAGAAGTCGAACTAGTACACTCTAGTGTCTTCGTTTTAGAGAGCTCAGTTGACATGCTGTGGAGACGCAACAACTTTTGAACAGCCGAGTATTTGGATATTTGGATCGGGGGAGTGATCGTCACATGTCCTGAATCGTACCACATTTATTTTGGGCCCATTTTCATAACCCAACCTATATATACGACTATTTCAAGAATTATTCTTTACCTTCATACCCATTCTTCTGACACTTAGCAAGTCATGACCATTCCGCTTTCCAACTCTTCCCTTGATGTCGAGTCTCCTCGTCCAAAGGATGTCGGCATCCTCGCAATGGAAGTATACTTTCCTCGTCGCGTGGGTGCCATTTTTTTTCTCTATGGCGCGAAGCTCATAGTTTTTCGTCAGTGTGTCTCCGAGTCTGATCTTGAAGACTTCGACGGTGTGTCAAAGGGCAAATATACAATTGGTCTTGGGCAAGAGTACATGGCTTGGCCGGACGATCGTGAGGACATCAATTCTTTTGCTTTGAATGGTATGTCTACTTTATCATGACACGTGTCTCATGCTTAATGTCGCCTCAGTCGTCGCTAGTCTTCTTGAGAAGTATAATATTGACCCCAAGTCAATTGGTCGTATCGACGTTGGCACCGAGACCATCATCGATAAATCAAAATCCGTGAAGACCACCATTATGGATCTCTTTGCCGAGTCTGGCAATACCGATATCGAGGGTGTTGACTCCAAGAACGCCTGTTACGGTTCCACTGCTGCCCTTTTCAATGCTGTCAACTGGATTGAATCAAGTTCCTGGGACGGACGCAATGCCATTGTCGTCGCCGGTGATATTGCTGTTTATGCTGAAGGTGCCGCTCGCCCTGCTGGGGGTGCTGGTGCCTGTGCTGTCTTAATTGGTCCTAACGCGCCTGTCGTTTTTGAGCGTGAGTTTAATGTCCTGCTGCTTGTCCCAATGTCACTTCTCACATTGATATCCAGCCATTCATGGCAATTACATGGCAAATACTTACGACTTCTACAAACCTCAACTCTCCTCCGAATACCCTGAAGTAGATGGCCCTGTCTCAGTTGTCACCTACATCGCTGCTCTGGATGCTGCTTACTCTACTTTCAAGGAGAAGTATGCTAGATACGCCAAACGCGTTGGCGAAAAGATCGATTTTTCTCTTGAAGATGTGGACTATGCTATCTTCCACTCCCCTTACGGCAAGCAAGCCATCAAGGGCCATGCACGCATGTTCTTCAATGACTTCCTTTCTGCCCCTACTGCCCCGTGCTTTGCCCAAGTTCCCAATAGTGAAGCTTTCCTGAAAATCACTCACGCTGATTCTCTTTTGGATAAGAATGTCGAGAAGACTTTCATCAATGCTGGCAAGTCTAGCTTTGCCGAAAAGGTTGACCCTGCCATGGCCTGCTCACGTCGTTTGGGTAACATGTACACGGCCTCCCTGTACGGATGCCTCGCATCCCTATTGTCGAATGTTGAACCCTCAACATTGAAGGGCAAGCGTTTCAGCCTGTTTGCTTTTGGGAGCGGCTGTGCAGCTAGCTTCTTTACGGCCGTCGTGAAGGGTGATACTACTGAGATCAAGGAGAAGCTTGATCTTATGAATCGCCTGGCTCAAATGAAAGTTGTGCCTCCTCAGGACTTCGTCGATGCTCTTCATGTGAGACTATTTTCCTCCTGTTCACGGTGCTGTATATTAATGGTCGCTTCGCTAGCTTCGTGAGAAGAATCACAACGCATGTAATTATGTCCCCCAGGGCTCGCTTGATAACGTTTGGCCCGGTGCCTACTATCTTGAAAGTGTGGACTCAAAATACCGAAGGAAATATGTGCGAGCCCCTGTCAGCGCATAAAATGCTCTCCTTTCTGCTTGGATTTTCGTCTTGATATAGATTTTTTTGCCGCATTATCAAAAGTTTTATATGAATTTAGTTTAGTGCTACCGTATTTCTCTTTCATGAGTTGTAAATTATAATACCAGGAGTTCTGATCGTCAAACTTTGTGTGAGATAGTGTTGTATTTGCGCGACACACTCCATGTTTGAAAAACGTCACACCAGGATTTCTATCAACTCGACGGTATTCCACGATATCAGTTCCTATCATCCATTTACGCAGCAGGTTAGTGAATACTGCTTCTTTTTCCATTGGTGAAGATCCATGATCGCTCTCTCGCTCTCAGATCGATGTCATCTTTCCATCCCAATGTCGTGAACTTGAAAACGCATTATCTGCGCTCAGAACGTATTTTGCGAGGGGTAGAGTAGACTTGGCCAGCATGTTCGCTGCTGGCTCAGAATTTGTGCATCCGTATGCTACATCATCTTCTCAAGGCACCCAAGATACACCGAGGCAGGTATCTCCCACTCTGTTCGACCCTCCCTCCCAAAAAAAAAAGCGCTAGGCAAAATACTGACAATCTCTTGCCTCGTCTCTCCTCCGTCCAAACCTTGTGATCGCTGGAACTGTCTGATAAAAACTACATCTCCATCTCATGGATCTCTTCCTGTTGTGATTTTTTTTCGCCTTTTGAAAGTACGACCCGGCACAGGAGTGACCTCGTTGCAGTGAGTCTGAATCGCGCTTGTGGGACGCGCAATGACGATGTTTGGTGCATCGATACACGCGGAGTGTTGACGGTGTGCGTTTGTAAGGAGACTTATGAGAAGTTGGGTCTTGTGGGTCAGAAGATGCCGTTTAAAAATCGGAGTGGGGAGCGCTATGGTATGTATGATATATTGATGTTTGTCTGCTGTTCTTTTACTTCATTTCCTCTCCCATTATTCGTGTCGAAAGCCTCCCCTAGGTGGCTTTCCTATTGTATCCCGATCCGAGGATGATTACTGAATCAAGTCTATTTTATATAGTGATATCATCGCCGTTGCACAAGAATGCTGAATCGGTAACTGTACAGAGGCGAAGGCAGAACGCTCTTGCATCGTGGGACACAGGATTTACACAGGACGTTACAGTGGTTACTAGTACCGAAGGCTATACAAGCTCACATTGCGTCATGAAAGGAGTTTGGGAAGTAGTCTATTGTTTGACGGCACAGGATAACGATAATGGGACCGGTGCGTTCGGTCCGCTCCTCACTTGTTGGGATATTTTTTTCTACATGACATATATATCATTTTCACACCCACAAATAACCTGGAGGGTCGAAAGGCCGATCATGTTCTTTTGATACTTTATTTATGAGATCACGGCTCAGTCTCCTAGACTATGCTTTAGCTTCCCTAATCACTTCTCATTCTTCTCTTCTCTTAGAATTTCTGGACCGATGGGCTTCTCAGGTACCCATAGATGATCCCATCATAGTACCGGCCATCTGTCAAAAAGTTTACCTGGACAACATCTGGATCCCTGACCTGACGACGCTATCTCCGTGTCCGGCGCCGATGCAAGAAGAACAACTTGAAGATTGGAACAATGATGTTGCGGTGCTGTTCGAGTGGGTCGGTATGGCTGGTTTACATGCTCAGAGGTGCGGATAGATATAGTCCCCCCACCTTTCCCCCGCTGTCGTGAGAGTAATCTTTACTTGACAATAGACTTCAAGTCAATGATCGAGTTGACCCATTTGTGGCCGTGTATGATCCTCCCACTGCAAGTCGGTTAGGAGATGCAACTCATCTGAGGTGGAGAGGACTTTTACCTCCCTCGTTTGTGCAATCTGTGATTGATACATCTATGTGAGTGATTGTCATTTTTTTTCCCAAGCATGAGCCCTCCTTTCCCCATCGTTTGGTCCTTGTAAATCCAGTCAGATAATTTAATTGAATGAACCTGTTTCTGTGATCTTTTATTTCTGTTTCAGCTGTTCTTTGATTCTGCGGTTGATTTATGGCTTGCTAACGATCTTCGAAAAGCACCTTCCTTCAATCATCACGATCGTCGCCTGATGCTTTTGTGGCTATCACGATGCAAGGTGTTACAGATTCTCCTGTTGCATATTTGTCACCAAGTAGGTCAACGGCCACAGCCCATTTACCAAGTGAAGATGGAGAAGATACATGGTCCTTGATTCTGACACCCCCAGAAGGGGAAGGAAAAGACGTCAAGAGTATATTATATGAGATTGTGGGACAATGGGATGCCCGTTGGGGATGATACTGTGCCACTGTAATTATTTCAAGAAACACTCCATATTATGCATTGATAAGACACTTTAAAGCACCGAGAGCAGATATCCACAAGCAATACAAATCCTAACACAACGACTATAGTGTACTAGATGGCCGTGCATGACATAGTATTACAAGAATGATGTCAAGAGAGTGTAAGGACTTTTGATAACGGGAGCAGCAAAAATGGAAAGGCATAAGGGGAATACGAGAACAAGATAAAAAAAACCAAAAAAGAACTCGGCCCCAAGACGAACATGGGACCCAACAAATTCAACCATAAAATCATAAAATGAGCATCCTTTTCCCCTGAGGGTTTTTGAGTTATGCTCTAGCTTTTGAGAAGGGATGATGAGGCACATGCACAGAAGCATTGTGGTGGCGGCAAGGACATAGTGTCAAAACAGTTGGGCGGCAGGTTTTTAAAGATGGAGATGGAATTCCCAGGTACGGTAGCCTGGTTGCGCATTTCGTAACCGAAACGGGGCTATGAGGTTGGTGGCAGGTTCAGGATAAGTGGTCGAAGTGGCTGGAGGGGAAGGCGAGGCAGGAGTTGGAAGTGAAGGAGGGATATTGATGGGGGTGATGTTGACGGTACGACGAACGACGGGAGACCGGGGAGAGCCTGCAGCTTGCTGGGCGTTTGGGTGCGTCTGTGCTGTAGAAACAACTGTCGAAGTAGAGGTAGGGGATGTTTGGTGAGAAATGAGAGAGCCCTCGGGGTGGCGGAGAGAACTGGGACGACGCGAGCTGGGACGCGTACTGCGGGTGGAATGGCTCTGGCGTCGAGGTTGGTCTTGGGCAAAGTCAGCGGGGACATAAACATCTAATAAAGAAGCGGGATCGTCGGTTCCAATAGCCATAGGGCTGTCATTGGAATCGCTGAGGCTTTCATCGCTGTCGTTGGAAGAGGCGGTGGTTGGGCTGGAAACACTATCGCTGACGTTGTCCAGAGCAGCAGTATTTTGTGGATCGCCTGGACTGTGCTCGAGGGTCCACACTGAGCTATCGAATAGACCGTCAAGGAATTGCTCGAGCTGGGCATTTTTGAAGAATTCTTCTGAATCTGGGTCGAACTGGTTGCATGGGCTCCAGCGTTGACAGGGGACGTCGAAAGGAGGGGTTGGATCCTCGCAGACGGCAGGTTTAGAAAGGTACTTTTGGGAGAAAAGAGCACGACCCATTATGAAGGAGAGCAAGCTGTGTTTTGATCACTCTTGTTTTGTTCCACAAAAGGATAGCTGTTCCTTGAGCATTTTCAAAAAACAAAAAACATCTCCTAACTCTAATGAAACATTTCTCGCTCAACTAATACGTCTACTAGAGTCAGGCACGTGCGCAAGCGGAATCTCTCTACCCGTTACCTGCCTTATGTCTCCAATCCTTGATAGTCCTCTTCCTACAACTCCTCCTCTTCAGAACCTGAACAACACCAAATCTGCCACTCAGTTCATACAGCTGGGCGACACATTTCCTCCAATATCAGATCCCTGGAGAGACGACATTCCGCAGTATGATCAGCCCATAAAGCGCCAACTGCACACGCCAGACCCGTCGCTTTTTGATCAGGCCATGACGGCCAGCATCCTCGACAATTCTCAGGTAACAGAAACTAGACTAGACTCTGTCTCGAAAGACGTTCTCAGTGAATTCGATCCGCTAGCAGTCAGTGCCGAGGAACAGGCAGCTCATGATGCATGGGAAACTGCGGAATCCCATCCAGCTCCACCACCTAGCTCATCATCGTCCTCGGCCCCTGCGAGAGATAATCAACACCCTCTTGAGCTTCAAATAGAGACAGTTAGCTTAATGGAATCGGAAACAAGCTCCTCCACACCTCAATCGGTTTCACCTACACCCTCTGCTTCTTTTCCCTCTCTAGCTGCATTTGCACGAACGTTCTCGATCCCTTCGTTCTCTCCAAAATCAAGGCCGCTGTCGTTGGATGTAGCCAAGCCTGTAGCTTCACCTTCTACATTGTCATCATTTTTTGTGCAGCAAGAGCAGCGGGCGGGAGATTCGGAAGACAAGGGATCCTCTGTTCCGAGTATAGCAAAGCCACCTGTCAGGAGTGGTGCTTCCACGCCTGTTGTTAGAGATCCCTGCGATGGTGGTGGAAACGGGACCAAACCTGCAGAAGGGCAGTTTGATTTTCAGAAATTTCTGGATCAGATGAAGACAAGGAGTGCGGAGCCCGTATCCAAGTACCTGAGATCGTGTGTTCCTTCCCCTTTCTTCCTCTGTTCTGACTGATGTTCGGACTAGATTTCTGAGCAATTTTACTAAACGAACATTCACTGTCAGTGACCAGATCAAGATTATCAAAGACTTCCTCACTGTAAGCACAAGTATCTCTGTACTTGGATAGAATTCCATTTGATCTATTTAAATCAGTTTATCTCCGGCCAGATGCGTAATTGCGACATTTGGAAGAACGCTTCGGACGCAGAGTTTGACAACGCGATGGAGGGGATGGAAAAATTGGTTATGAACCGACTCTATGACTTGTGCGTTCTCTGGTGTGATTCTTCAGTGCCGTCTCGTTGAATAGACCCTCAGTACATTCACACCTCAAGTAATCAGAGCCCATGCATCACGGCCTATCACAACTGATGACCTCGAGCGAGATCGAGTGCTATCACAAAGGATAGCGCTCTTTGGGTGGTTGGAGGAGAAGCATCTAGATATTCCTACAGGAGACGGTAGCAAGGGTTTCATGGTGTTCGCTCAGCAGGGTTCGCTGGATTTATCGACACGTCTCGGTGTCAATTGCTGACCACCGTTGTACAGAGCTTCTCAAGATCAATCATTACAAAGCTCCTCGTGATAAACTTATCTGTATACTCAATTGTTGCAAAGTCATCTTTGGTACGCGGATCGACTAGAGGCACTGCTGATGCGACGCTCACGCGAATTTCGACTTTTTGTCTTTTGGCCATGAAAGGTCTGCTACGACATCTGAAAAAGGAGGAAGGCGCAGACTCGTTTGTTCCTATCCTGATTTTTGTGGTATTGAAGGCGAATCCAGATCACCTCATGTCCAACGTCGAGTATGTTGTTGTTCTGTTTGAGAAAACCAGTGATTATTGATGAGCCCCGATAGATTTATCAGCCGCTTTAGAAACTCTTCTAAATTACAGAGCGAGGCAGGTTATTACCTGTCCAGCCTCGTTGGTTACATTTTCTACTAGTATCCCACGTAGTTGACGAGTTTTTAGATGGGTGCGGTGTCGTTTATCGAGACTATGGATCATACATCACTTTCTTGTATTGCACAAGAAGAGTTTGAGAAGTAGGTCGAACTCGTGAACAGGAACGCTTGTGTTTAACTCCTCTGATTTGTCTTAGGAATGTAGAGGAAGCAATACAGAATCTTCCTCCCTTGGAGTCCGACTCACTACAAAAGGGAGAAATGTCTGCCCCGAATCAGTCGGAATCAGGACAATCACCACATGCAGGCGAAGAGTCTGCTCGACCTCTCTCGATCAATACACCCGTGCAGACACTTTCAGGAGATGCCAAGCGTTTATTGCAGAAGACAGGGGACACGATATCGAAGCCACTCAATGCGCTTGGTAGGATATTTACGGAAGCGTTGGATGGAGCAGAAAACAAGTTTGGATCTATACCTGGTTCGCCTGTTCCGCTCGAGCTAGGACAAGAACAGAGAGAGAATGGATCAGATACTCAAAATTCGAGGCAATCGGCATCTGGTGTCGGTCCATTGACAAGCACTGGTCATGAAGGCATGCTGCCCGTGCAGACGCCGTATAAACCTAGGGTTAGACGGGGTCCTTCTCCTACCTCTCAATCAACACACGACTGTGGGCAAGCAGGACCGGAATCCACATCTTCGAGATCTACTCCAGGGCCATACACGAATCAATTGCTTGCTATTGGGCCTTCACAGCCTTATCCTTCTCACGATTCAGATCCAACGTCCGCATCATTCTCGTATTTGCTCAACGGCAAGCCCTTGCTCCCGCCTCGTAGACACCTTCTTTCTTCCGGAAGTGGAAGGGGTAGTCATGGTTTACCTGGAGGAGAGATTTCACGGGTGCCGACGCCCAGTTTAGATTTTGCGGGTGTACAAGCGGAGATTGATACCGCGCATGAACGGGCTGCGAGAGCTGCTAAAGAGACGTTGAGACAGATATTTCCTGGGGTAGATGATGATGTTGTGGATTGGGTTTTGGAAGCCAAGGGAGGTGATCTTGGGAAGAGTATTGAGGCGTTGTTGGAGATTAGCAGTGGGACGTGAAAGAGGTTGGGTGGGAAGAAGTTTTTTTTGTTTTTTGTTTGGTTTTCGGGTTGTGAGAAGAGGGAGCTCCCTCTTCTCGTGCTTGTTATGAGAGTGTATGATGTCTTCCATTGTTGCTCACTTTTTTCTTTTTTTGAAGCTATTTCTAATGAGTTTGTTTTGCGAGTGAGGTTTGGGATGTAGTGTACTCTGAATTGTCGAGACTCTTGTGTAATCTGAAAGTGGAGGGGTACCATTTGCTGATAGACTCATTATACATTGAGATAATTTTAACTTGTGAGGTGGCATCAATATTTTGTGAGATCTGGTCTGTTGTATTTTGGCCAATGATGGAGGGTATGTTTGATTATTATATAAGGGCACGATATCTGAATGACGACGTGGATTTCTCGTGCCTCTATCAACAGTCTTCACTGGCTGATATTGACACAAGGCTAGTCGTCGATCATCGATCATGTCAAGTGATTTGATGCAGCCTTCGCGCGATGAAGACTGTCCCCTCCTTGTCCCGCAGCAGCAGCATGGGACAGGTGATTCTTTTTTTGTTTTCCTCTTTTTAGCAAAGTGAAATATCTATCATAGACTACGATGATGGCCATGGTGATAGCCCGCCTGGAAGATGTCAACAGGAAAAGATGGTCGAGGAGCGTCTACTGCGGAAGCTGGATCTCCGAATGACGATTTTGTTACTGATTTACATTCTCAATTGTGAGTTGTGAATGTTAAGAGCCGGATGTTCGGGTGGTCCAGAAGAAAATGAAAGTTGATGACTGTTCAAGTTGTTGATAGGAACAGTGCAGCGTAGGTTAACCTTACGCATCGGGTTGAAAGTAGCCATATCTGACCTCTTTGCGTTAGTGCTGCTCGATTGCGAGGGTTTGAAGAGGACTTGAAATTGGAAAAGGCCCAATTCGCATCCATCTTATCTGCGTTCTACATTGGTTATATGGTCATGCAGATACCTTCGTGAGTGAGCGAGACTGCCGTCAGCTCCCGTCTTGCGCTTCCTGATACGCGAGTTATTAGGAATATGATTTTGGTTTACGTCGGCAAACCTTCTGTGTATATCCCGTGTGCTACTATGCTCTGGGGAGCGATATCTTTTTGTACAGGTACAATGACAATCCCCAAAAAATAAAACCGTGTTTGCCTTCCAGCTAACTGCGACTTGACAGGACTGGCAACCAGGTTCGTCGTCCAGTCTTCAAAAAAAAAAGAGAGAGAGAGAAACTTAGAACACCTCAGTTATTACGATGCTCTTCTGGCTCGCTTCTTGTTAGGTTTTGTCGAGGCTGGGTTCTATCCTGGTGCTGTTTTCGTGATATCGAAATGGTATCGGCGCAACGAAATATCACAACGGACAGCGTTCCTCATGTGTGGTATATTCATTGGAGAAGCTTTTGGTGCACTCATCGCCTCTGGCATCTTGGACTTGATGGACGGGGTTCTTGGATACGCGGCATGGCGTTGGCTGTTCTTTGTGGAGGGCGTTCTAACGGTACTGGTTGCTATCCTTGCTTTGTTTGTTCTCCCAGATTTCCCCGAGGCAGAGTCTATCTCCTGGCTGACTCGTGAGGAGCATGAACTAGCAAGGCGAAGAATGATCGAAGACGCAGATTCTAGAAGCAACCCACGGGCTGCAGAGAGTGCTTCAACTACCACATGGAAAGGGTTCATAGCTGCAGTATCAGACTGGAAAGTCTGGGGTATGGCTCTTGCACTGTATTTTGCCGTTTTGTCGGTATCCTTCTTCATGTATTTCCCAACCATCGCTTCGACCATTGGCTTCGAAGCAGGAACTACCTTGCTACTTTGTGTTCCTCCTTGGCTTTTTGCCGCCGTCATAACCTTGTGGGTTTGTAGGCACTCTGACAGAACAGGCGAGCGGTGTGTGCATGTTGTCGGGCCGCTCGCAATTGGGATTATTGGGTTTCTGTTATCCATGTTTACAATGAACGCAATCATTCGTTATCTCTCAATGTAGGTATTTTTTTCGGCTTTAGTTAGACACTTGCTCATTGTAGATCAGGTTCCTCATGGCTCAGATGAAGTGCGGGACCATTGGCCTCTATGCTTGGGCGTCAGTGGCTACGTCAGGATCAGCCGCCAAACGTGCTGTTGCCCTTGCGCTCATCAATACACTCGGACAGAGCGGTAATATTGTTGGAGCCTACTTTTGGGTCAAGGCATGGGGGCCTACGTATAACGAGTCATTTGCACTGTGCGCTTTAGCGTCTTTGGCTTCAATCTCGGTTTGCTTCTTTATGAGGAAGAATTTCAGGCGATTGAACAGAGAGATGGACTTGGACGATGAAGTATGTGGGTTCGACGATCATGATCATGGACCCCGGACTGGGAAGCTTTCTCGCTGGAGATACCACACCTAAGGCTTACTTTACTATAGATAAATCTTCGTTCCATTCAGAGGGTCATTGATACTTATGTATGATACGGTATATCCAAGCTCTACTTTTCTTTATGGACCTTACTGGGCACGAGAAATGATCATCGAGTGAGATTCGTAGCTGCCGAACCAGATTCATGCTCATCCATCGATACCGCAAGGGCCTGAATCTTTTACCAGCAGCTGTGCCTATATCTCATACCCAATTTGCGACGGGCATGCATCTGAAGGATCTGAGTACTTAGTTGTTTGTTGTTTGATTGTTGACTCGAGTGGCACTTTCAGCACCAGATCGTCAGGCATTCTGTGCTCCTCCATCACTTCCACTATTTTAACACCAATGAACTCTCATGACTCCTGACACTTAGAAATGACACGGCCACCGCAAGGGTACTGTAGACATAGCGAACACAATAATACGACACAATAAATATGAGTAGACACAATGTTATCTACCCCGGAGCAGATTACAAACGGTATCATGTTGTAGATAGGTTGCCTACCAGACCTAAGAAATTACAAGATTGGATCAGGTAGCACGCTCGTCCAGTTCAACAGGTAGCTGTTGGTATCCTCTGGCACCAGTAGCGCCTCTATTCCAGGCCCAATCCACACCAGAACAGACAAACTCACGCACATAACATACTTTATCCATAAATACACCCACCCATCCACTATCGCTCTTGTCCATTTCATCGAGACGGCCTGCAGGAACGTCTGGCATTATACTATCTTTCGGTCGTTTCCACCACTTCAACATCAGCGAACTTCCAAGAACGCTGACACTTGAAAAGGCCATTGCTGCTCCAGCAAGCATAGGGTGCATGTAGAGGCCCATTGGTAAAAACAGCCCCATTGCCAACGGTATGCCCAGCACATTATAAATACATGCCCAGATCATGTTTCTCTTGATGACGCTGAAAATCTTACGCGAAAGATCCAAAGCGGCAACGACATCCAACAATTCTGAGCGTATGAGGATGATATCCGCAGCTTCAATAGCCACGGATGTGCCAGACGAGAGAGCAATGCCGACAGTAGCCGCGACCAGAGCTGGAGAATCATTGATACCATCGCCAACCATGGCGATCCCACCACTCTCTTGTTCCATCAACCCGGTAACTTTGCCAGCCTTCCCCTTGGGAGACATATCAGCGTACACGTTCTCAAGTCGGATGCCAACCTGTTGAGCAATAGCATGGGCAGTGGCTTGGCCATCTCCTGTCATCATGAACACCTCAACACCCATCTTCTCCAGAGCACGGATTGCATACTTGGAAGAGGGCTTGGGCTCATCGCTTAGGGAGATAGCAAGGATCGGTGTAGGATATCGATATCTATGTTTCCCGCTAGTGGTGGGATCAAGAATGGAAACGTAAATGACGCTACGACCGAGCTTGGTTTCCTGCATTTCATAAGATGAAAGAGCAGGAGCGATGAGATCCAGGTTGGAATCAAGCTCGACGAACATATTGCCATCCGCTTTCTCTGAGATTGCATTATCGATATCTTGAGAGCTCGTCACGAATCTGGCATTACCGATGAGCAATGTTGCAACTCGATTGCTACAAGAGATCGTGGCCTTGACACCTTGACCAGTCACAGACTCGAATGATTTGATCTCTGTTCTGGGGACATTGTCACCCAAGAGCTCCTTTCCATACACCGCAATGGCCTTGGCTAGAGGATGTTCAGATTTTACTTCGGTAGCGCAGACCATAGCGATTATATCTCTCCTCGTTGTAGCACCGTCTGCACAGACACTGTCCAAAATGGGATCTCTCGCGTAAAGCTCTTCGTCATGAGTGGTAGCTGATGCCGAAACCCACTGCATCCCAACAACGCTCAGTTTGCCAACGGTGACTGTACCGGTCTTGTCCAAGACAACTTTTTTTACTCTTCGACTCACCTCAAGCGCCCTGCCACCTTTGATAAGGATACCGTTCTTGGCACCCATACCCGTCCCAACCATGATTGCAGTCGGAGTTGCTAGGCCAAGGGCACAGGGACATGCAACGACCACAACCGATATACATATCTGCAGGCAAACGCCCAATTTCGTCGCCCCATGTCGGTGGAACATCTGTGGTAAGCTCTCATCATTGATCAAAAACGTCAACACCGCCCATGTGATGAACGTGATCACGGCAAGGGAAACAACGGTAGGGACAAAGTATCCAGCAACCTTGTCTGCAAAAGCCTGAATAGGAGCTTTTGATGTCTGAGCTTCTTCAACGAGTTTGACAATCTGAGAGAGGGCAGTATCTTTACCCGCCCGCGTGACAATCATGTCGAATGTACCTAATCCATTGACCGTACCGCCAATCACGGAATCGCCGACCTGCTTCAGCACAGGAATAGCTTCACCAGTGATGGCACTTTCATCAACGCTGGATGAGCCGCGAATCACAGTGCCATCCGCGGGAATTTTATCTCCAGGTACCAACTTGACAGTATCGCCGACTTCAACGAGCTCTGTGGGAATTTTCTTCTCTTGTGTGCAGGTGGGGGCATCAGTGTAGATCGTAGCCATGGACGGCGCAAGGGCCATGAGATCAGTAAGCGCAGCGCTTGTCTTGCCTTTGGCTTTATTCTCGAGATAGCGACCGAGGGAAACGAACATGATTATCATAGTACTGGTTTCGAAGAAGAGGAATGGTCGATAGTTAGGCGTAATGTTGAATATTGCTGTAACCATTACGAAGAAAGAGTAGAAGTAGGCTGCTGAGGTACCGAGCATCACAAGGACATCCATTGTTGCACTACCATGCTTGAGCGACTTGTATGCAGAACGATAAAACTTGGAACCGACCCAGAACTGTGAAGGGGTAGTAATCAGAAGAGATATCACGTCGCCAAAGTAGATGCCATTGAAGAGATGAGCAGCGAGAATGGAGCGAACGCCCGGTATGTGGTTGCCAATCATTGATACAAAAAAACCAGGTATGGCGAAAACCAGAGACCAGACAAAACGTCGCTTCCACTCGAGTACTTCTTTTGCTCGTGTGAGTGACTGTAATTGAGTAGCATCCTGTTGGTCGGAAAGCATCGCACTGAAGCCCAATTCCTCTATTCGCTCAACCATCTCTCGAGGGCTTATTATTGATCGATCGAAATGAATAGTACAGGATTCTGTAGCGAGTGAGATGGAGACGGAGGAGATGCCTGGGAGAGCGGAAAGACCAGACTCAACGCTGGAAGTACAGGACGAACATGTCATTCCGTATACTCGAAGCTGAACAACGTCTTCACGAGATGGTGGTATGAGGGTTGCGTCGAAACCAATATCAGAGATTTCCTGATTACACAGGGGAATAGGGTATGGGCTTGGGTTGAAGGGAGAACTCAGGAATTTAGGGCCGCACCTCAATGAGCTTAGGCACTGTCCATTTTGAAGCATCATATTCAATGACGCCGCGTTCTGCCAGCAGCGCGACCTTTATAGAGAAAATTCCCGGTTGTTGACGAAGCATGCCCTCGATCGACTAAAATATGAAGCTTAGCATTCGCTCACATGTCAGCGCATAGACAACATGCCTCTACGCATGACCCACAGGTCATACCCTCAATGCGAAGTTCGCACTTCTCAGAGCTGAAAGACTCTGTTTTATCCATAGGCAGTACGATGGGAGATGAAGGGAAAGATTGGTCAGCATTTGTGGGACCTTTCCAGAGGGCAAGCCGACTGAAGAGCGTGTCCATGGTCCCAGGCCTGTGGGAGTGGGAGGGTAAAAAAGAAAGAACAAATAAATCTAGTTAGTGATAAATCTAATGGTGGGATCGGCACTGGGTAACTAAATTGTCACACAGTCACAGCTATGTTCTCTTCTTTCCGTGCTGTTACTCGGACCTTCCATTTTGGTAGACAAGTTGCCAGCTCCTCGACCGTGAACCGTGGAGAGGTTTCTCATTTTTCAGACTACTCCGCCTACTGGTGGGATGAGCATGGAGAATTTGAACTTCTGCATAAGATGAATCCTTTCAGGATGAAATTTATCCGACAGAAATTTGTTGAGGCGGCGCACGACGATGGCATGGACCTCGACCCTACTCGAGTATTCAAGGGCTTTGATATATTAGACCTCGGATGCGGTGGTGGTCTTCTGTCCGAGGCGCGTATCTCAATGTCCACCACTGCACCCGAATCTAATCTCCGTCATACAGAGTCTTGCACAGCTGGGCGCAAATACGTTAGGTATCGATGCATCAGAGAAAAACATTGAAGTAGCTCGTCAGCACGCTTCAAATGATCCTCGGCTTGCACCTCATTCCTCTGATTCGAATTTGATTTATCAGCACACAACAGGCGAGGATTTACTCAATCAGCCTAAACGTTTTGATGTCGTTTGTTCCATGGAGGTTTTGGAACATGTTGACAATCCCATCATGTTCCTATCGAGTTGTGCTGAGCTTCTCAAAGCACGTTCCCTAGATTTATGTCTATCATTCATTCTCTAATCAAGTTATCCAGCCAGGGGGCCATTTATTTCTATCGACAGTATCACGGACACCTCTCGCTTATTTTTTGACAATATTCATGGCTGAAGGTATCCAGCGAAAAGTCGCGCCCGGCACACATACTTATAGCAAATTCATTAAACCATCTGAACTAATTCAGTTCTTCGAAACTTATCAATCACCCGCTCCTTGTGCAGCTGAGAAGTCAACAGAGCACGCGATGCCCACAGACCAATCAACGGTCAGGAATCCTCCTTGGATTACCCGAAATTCTAAATCGTATCTCCCTCGTACCCAAGCAGAAGTACGAGGCCTCATTTATAATCCCATTCCTGGAAACTGGATACTCGCCCCGAAGGATATGTGGGGCACTCTTGGTAGTAGCTATATCTTCTGGGTTCGCAAACCCAGTAAGATTAGAGCATGATTTATACAGCAGCCATCTCGAGCAAAACCCCTGTATTGTCACTTATCAACTCCTAATCAGTTCTCAGATTTTGAAGATCCCTTTGATAAAGAACTCAAATTAATAGAAGATCAGGCAGTTCACAGGAAGACCGTTAACATCAGCAGAAACCGAGCTGTTCAGAATACGCCCGATAGTCATGCTTAATCTTTCGGCCGATGAGAATACGATCTTTGACATTTCTTTTCACATGGACTGTTCCAAATGATTTGGATTAAGGGATAATTCAATCAAACTACAGGAAGTTGCTTAGCCATTGCTGCTGTAGCAGATCCTCACACATTAACAGAAATAAATCTCTCAAGGACAAGAATCAGCCTCTACCACCGGGATAACAATCTGAAGTGTATTTTTCTTTTATTCTGCACATCCAATCAATCGAATTCATGTTTTATTGTGGTTCAGGAATATTATCTGTCAGAGCCCTTGGCGACCCAAAGTTGGGTGATCCATCTGAGTGCCAACCAACCCTAGAAGCAACATGTTAATATTGAAGGCGAAATTTAAAGATACAGTGCACCTACTCTTGAACAAGAGTATAGCGATTCCCATCACATGTTCCAGGTGTAACACTGTTTGCATGATATACTATCCAAATCTGGCTTGCGGATGGGCTCAGGAAAAATCCATTGTGTCCAGGCTGAAAAGGAGATTGATTAAATTGTCTGTCAGACACAAAAATCTCCAGGCCATACCTGATAATTCCTATAAATAAGCGTTGTTAGCCTGCTTTGATATAGGAAAGACAGGAGGCGGACCCATTAGCGCTCTGGAACACCGGATTTGGATATTTGGCCCAAGAACTCGCATTCATAGGATCCGAGCCCGTCAATTCCATTTGACCCAATTTGTATCCTGTCCCAGCACAATTGGATGCGGAAAACACAATCCATGTCCGACCCTCATGATATATCGCCGCTGGACAATTCGGTTTCATGTTAGGACATGTACGTGTCTGCAAACCCCATACAAACCTGGCCCTTCATTGACATTAGCGCCAACTTGTTCCCAGGAATATTGTGGCGTAGATATCTTGACTGTGTCCCCCACAGTAGTAGCGCTCGTCATTTGGGAAATAAACAGGCACTGATCTGATACCAGTTACTCTCACATGTCTCAGAAAGAGAAAACACGCACCAGCACCGTCCCAACTTGAATAAACCAAATATCTTGTCGATCCAAGAACAAGCACCGTACCATCTATAGCCCATACATCTCGATTTGGAATTTCCAGTCGACCTAAGTCTTTGAGATGCAGGTAAATGATTAAATTAGCTGGAATAATCACCCGCATAGCTCCAACTAGAGTCCCAGATGATCGTAGACGAACCCCGTAAGGCGTGCAGCCTCTGGTTGTCGAAAGTTCCCGAAGTACCCGCGGAGTAATA
>Ga0153978_1000035_pt1 | contig 25438 bp, 31 predicted proteins | sample TSGA062MetaG_FD_104749 | JGI IMG/M metagenome (GOLD analysis project Ga0153978, IMG submission 104749) | Attine ant fungus gardens microbial communities from Georgia, USA - TSGA062 MetaG | ecosystem: Host-associated > Fungi > Mycelium > Unclassified | place: USA: Georgia, Yuchi Wildlife...
AACTTGCCCGCAACATGCCGCTGCTACACGATCGACTACTCCTTACCCAATTCACTTGCACCCTTTGACCTTGCGTCCGTCCCTGCCACTGTGCCACAATTTTGTCGAAAAGCCATTTCTCCCTTGCCGCATGACATCTGTTTTATGGTACAGTTACATTAGCTAGTATGGCCCGCACGAATCGTTACACAGACTCCCGGGAGAGTTTCTTCCCCAGCATCATATCCATCTACAAACTTCGCCATACATTTCAAGCTGCAATGCACGGCTAAAGCTCCACGTTTGGGATGGCCCGGGGATCAAAGTAAGCGAGACTCTTCCACTGATCAGCAAGCTGCAACTTCCGGCACAAGCAAGCGGGAAGTTTGGGCATCTTGCAGATGCTCTAACGTTCGTCGATCGCCCAATCACACCACACACATCAAACGAAGGGCTGACGATTGCGCCCTCGCTCAAGTCACATCAACGGACAGCTGCTGACTCGAAGCCTGCTCTCATGACCGACATGTCATCACGCTGGGGAAGTAACATGTTGAACCCGTTCTCAGAAGTGAAAGCACAAGTTTAATGGTCTCACCAAGGCAAGCAAGTCAACATGGTTATGGTCCTCGCAATTGCCTGCACTCATTGATATCCTGTGCAGGAGTAGGCACAACAGATAGACAGTGGTACCACCGACCAATATGTTCCACGGTACACATAAGCGTCATGTTGTCTTTACTTTTCTTACCTCTACAAACCAAGGCGGTCCACCGGGAATGCTTTAGAATAAAAACGACCACTTTCTGTCGTGAGCCGGGGTGCGATGTTAGTATGAGTCGAATACACGGCCATTCAGCCGCGCTAATCTGCAGATGCAGCGTTATTATGATGCAATTCATCGCTTTTAGGTAGATGTCCCCATCCCGAGAGCAGCGAAGGGATGGTTGAGACTTTGGCTGCGTACTGGGCTGATCACCTCTTATACTCAGCGCTGCAGACCGCTGTCTCCGAAGGTAAAGCGCTGTTAGGTAGAGTATCGGGACACTAGTGAAGCGATAAGGTAGCGGTTTCGAGCCTGCGAAAGCTCTCGTCGGGGGGCTACCGCGACCGCTTGTACTTCTCGTCCTGCGTGGGAAGCTTCTTTTTAAGCCTATTGAGTGGGAGTTACTAACATAGTCTGTGCCATGCATGATGCAGGCCAGCAACGACCAACAATCTAGCATGATGGGAAGTATATATAGCGAACACGAGAAAGTCCTTGTGCCCTGATCTTTGAGATAAACTATATTCGGGGGTGGGACTTTCGTGTATCTATACGGGTAGCTACACCAAAGTATACAGCTACAATATCTCCAGTGTCCTGATGTCCATCATAGAAGTCATGTCGTTGACTTCTGCGACAATATCGTGATCTGCCGCTATCCTTTTATACTCTCCGCCCCACTGCTGCGCTAGCAAGAACGCTCTGAAAGGTTTCCTAAGCCGGGCAAGCAGCCGCAACGCCCGACCGGCGTCATAAGATTCGAACGATGGAGAACTTGGTGGTGTCTGATAATCTTCCGACTCGATGCTATGCACATCATCATCTCCAAGGTCAGATGGCTGTGCAAAGTCCTGCAGCTCCAGCAGATTACGGTCCCATGGACGAATAAGCAACAGCTTTTGCCGATTGGGCATTGTACACGAAAATGGAATTAGTGTGTCTTCTGTCGTGATCAGCAGGTCATGAAGACCATTTGCCTCAACTGCATATGTGAAATATGTTCCCTCTTCTTGGCTAGGCCGAGGTGCAATTTGTGACACAGTGAATACAATGCAAGGTAGATGCAGTCGACGATGTGCGAATCGAGGGGCAGTCTGTTGATCAAGTGTGCTGTACAATTGAGAAGCCAATCCTACAACCTCAGCGTGTCGCGGCAAGGAGACTGAAGTCTGCATTTCATTCTCAGATAGAGACTGCAGCATGAATGGAGGATCTGCATACGCAGTGATGCTGGCTGGCAGACAGCTGTTAAACTCGGATGATTTTCCAACCCAATCCAGACAAGAAATGTCGCCCGACTGAGCGACAATCTCCTGCAAGAGCCGCCCAAGCGCATTTTGCCTCTTCTCGCCGTAAATGGGATGTAAGTGCACTCCAAATGTACCAAATAACGAGTATGCGATATCCTCCTGCAGCGTTGTCTCACGCTTTGACGACCATTGCAGCTTCTCGCGAGCACCCCTCATCTCTGGACAAAACGAAACAAGAGCCTGTGGATTTATGCCCGTTGCGTCTGCCAACTCCTGCATGATTGCTACAGATTCCTTGTGGTTGGGAGATTGATCATCGAGATATAGTGTCCAGTCTCTCTGATAAAAGAGGACAACTCTGGGAGCCAGAAATTCCTGTACCGTCCATCCTCGGCTGTTCCAAACACTCCTTGCCAATGCGCCTGATTTGGACGAAGGCAGCACATCCGATAGATAAATGATCGTAAGCACCGAGTGACGATACCAAACAAACATGGAGTTGACGGATTCTTGGAGGTCGATGTTATTATTCTTGTCGATGCAGCATGTATCGCTCCAAGCCCAGCGATAACCTCGATCACGAGCGGCCTTGCAGAACGATTGCAACTTCCCCATGCCACCTACTGGGTTCAACTCGTATACGTTCTTGCCCTGGATGTCGTGTAAGAGTGGCTCCTTCCCTTCCCACCTATGTGAAAACATCACATATTGAAAGAATACTGACACCGCATTTTGGATGCGTTCCGATCGCAGGTCCGAACAGGCCATCGTTGAAAACAATAGCTCTGCGTAGCTCTTGCCCGTTTTGAAGGAATGTATGACTGCGTCTCGATCACACAGACGCCCAGTGAAGGTGTCGAATAGACGAGGGGGGGTGTTTTCCATCTGAGTATCAATTACTTTCCGAATGACACCATCTGCATCGGATCGGGAGATATAGTTCCATCGTAGCGCTTTTTAAATGATAAGTATTGTGTCACATATGTCGTTTGGAGCTTACCTTGCATTTCCGGGTCGCGAGCATCATCCAGCTTAGAGAGCATGATTTCGATAGCTTCAACCGCTTCGTCGTACCGTTGTGACCCGTGAAGCGCTTCATGTTTCAAACTGTATCCGAGATAAGAAGAAGGGTTGACGTCAATGACCTACATGTCACCAAATGAGCTTGGATTACAAAACGATATATAATGTCACACCTTCTGCGCATCTAGGAGCGCCTCCTCCCATAATCGTTTCCCCATTTTTGCCTTACAGCGCTTTGCAAGGATGGTATCTGTTGCACCATCGAGGTTGATCGCCGCTGAGTATAGTTCGATAGACCTATCGTAATCGCTTTCAGCAAGGGCATCATCTCCACTCGCAACAAGGTCAGGAATTCCTGATGCAGCATAGAGATCCTTGCATTCTCGCTTGAAAGCTGGATAAACAAGTCAGTACCGTATACTGATCACATATTTTGTAATAAAACTTGCCGTTGGACCAATCAACGCAACTTGCCTTCGTTGCTTCGCTACTAGCGTCCATCATGTATCGATATCCTTCGTGTGATTCTGTCAGCCTACCCGCTTGAAGGAGTGCATAGCACCGTTTCTGGTTGGCAGTTTCCCACAAGGACGCCAGGTTCCACCCGAAGAGCTGCACGAAGCACACAATTGAGCATGAAGAATACTTTCGATTACATCATTCGAACATACTACCACGAATATTTCATATTTGGAATGAATCACCTGTATAAACTCGGTGTTGATGGCAGCAGTGAAGTAGTCATCATTCAATGCGTTGACTCCTTGCTGGACACATAGGTACGCCTGATGTCCAAGTCAAGTTCAGCAAATGGGCGTCAACAGAGGAGATTCAACTCAAACACAATAGACTCACTTCCACAACTCGACATGCAAGAGTATCGGCATTGGGACAGAGTGCAGCTAGCCCTTGGATGCGCTCCATCGCCTCCTCTTCTTGATTTGCATTGAACAGTGCAATAGCCTAAAAGAAAGATGAAGGAAGAAGAGTGTGAGATAGGATCAACATACCTTTACCAAGAGAAGAAGATGAACAATGCTTGAATCTTGGTCTGTGAACATGAACGCAAGGTCAAACGTTTTCATTGCCTCTTTGAATTCCATCCTTCCGCAAAGTGCGATGCCCTTGGGGATGAGGCCTATCAGGGATGGCTGGATGCTGATGGACTAGGTCAAGTTAGCGTATGATAATGGTAAGATGCGGCCACTAGCCACGGCGGAGCATTCCTCACCCGAAGTGCATCATGCAGAGCACCGTCCCAGTCACATTTTCGGGCCAAAACAAACGACCTATTCGCATAGGCGTTATGATTGTTGCCATCGATGTTGATCTCTTGTGTCAACAGTTCTTGAGCGGTAGATAAATCCGCGGTAACACATGCATCGCGGACTAATGTGCCTATAGAGAGAATCTACACGAAGTGTGCTTAGAGCGCTTTCCAAGAGATAAGGTAGAAACACGCCTTAGAGTGAAGACCTTGTGTCTTGGCATGAAAATGAGATGAATATATAAGAATAAGAACCAGCAGGAACTCACACTGCTCGTCCGCTGTTCCTCTAGACCAATCTTTGACAAAGTCTCCTTGGGCAAGGTATGGTGGCAGTGGAATAGGACATGAACTGAAACCTACATTTGATACCTGTTTCTTGGGAGAGCCCTCCAGTAAAGCGTCCGTTGGTATTTCCCACTCTGTCAATATTCCATCTTTATCGCCACTGAGGATGTGTTTGTCATCTGCGGAAAAAGTAACACTGTATACTGGATGGGAATGTTTGAATATAGCGATCGTTCGTCGATCTGAAAGCCGCCAAAGGTGTACATGTCTGTCCTCGGATGCCGACGCGATGAGGGTACCAGTAGAGTTGATGGCGATGATCCAAATAGCGTCAGAATGACCACTCCAAGGATCTCCAACCTGCTCCCATGTTGATGTATCCCACTCCCGTATGGTAGGATCTACTCTGCTACGCCCTGAGAAAAGACGTGTGCCATCGGGCGCCCATGCAAGTGAAAAGTTCCAAGACTGTGGAACGTCCAGTGCCCTGAATTTTGCTATCCACTCTGACGCGTTTCGGTTCCATATTCGGATGTACCTGAGTGCCGAGGTGGCAAGAAGTTCGCCTGAAGGTGAATAACGAACACACAGCACATCTTCACCAACGTCGATCGGATTTCCTTGAATTTCCCATGTATTTGTTCTCCACAATGTCATGTTTCTGTCCTTCGAAACAGTTGCTAGCTCTGCGCCGTCAGGGGAAAAGTCTAGCGAGTTAATCCTATTAGAGTGGGCTTTGATGGGTTTGTTGAGAGAGTCGCCACTGTCTCCGTCCCATGCGATCAGCTCTCCGCCCAAATCGCCGCTTGCTATTAGTTTGCAATCTCTGGACACCGCCACTGAACCTACAGCTTTACAATGCCCCTCCATTATTTTCAACACCTTACTGTCCTTCAAGTTCCACAGACGAAGTGTCTTGTCATACGAGCACGTCACCACCCGGTGTCCATCGAGGAAGCATACGACTGTGCGGATACTCCCCGTATGATCGTAGAACTCTCGGCAAGGACTGGTGATTGGAATGATCGACTGCGCTATACTCGCCATTTTGGTGCGGTTGACATTGAGTGTTTTCAAGGTTTGCGTGTAGTGCCCATCGGTTGTTTCCCAGCCTCAGCTTGCAGTTAGACGCCCATGGACATGACTTCTGCTGTAGAAGCTATTGTAGCTCAACTCTTCACCGGGCCAAAAGACTCGGACGCCACCACCCAGTGATCTATATTATATGCCTTAATGGGTAGCCAGGAGCTGTCTCCTTGAATACACAATCAACCTGCTGATCCATGCTTGGTTTACTCATGTCTACTGACCCCGTCCTCGTTCTCGTCATTGCCAAGGGGCCAAATTATTTACCGTGGGGTGCGACGTCCATTATGGTTCGGTGTGATATGGAGCAATCGTCTAGCACCATCCAATCTCGCCCTTGTCCAGCCTGCATTCTCAAAATCGCTTTGCCGACGCAGGCGCCCGACGATATGAACGCCGATGTGACGACAGGTCGGAGACTCGACAAACGAAAATGTTTTTTTGGAGGTTTAGTATATATAGTCGAACCAGACGTGCAACACACTTTATTCACAACTGAAATTCGTTGATCCTTTACGGTAGGCTGTTTAGCCAAAAACCCAAAGCACAGAAATATTGGGGCTCGCATATTTCGTGCGCACCGCCGTTACCAACAGATTGGAAGTATCGCTTGAAGAAATGAGCTGCTGAAATGCACAAAGTGTGGAAAGTGGGATACAAATGTTGCCAACGTGCACCGTGACGGTGGTTTATTTGTACTGTCTGCTAATACTACCTTTTGGTGTAGCGGCAATTATGGACGACTGCGATTCGTACTTCAACCTTTATCTCTCACGGGGTTACTCGACTGTTACATAGGCTCGGTCTGATCAAAGTCTTTGTCGACTCGTAGAATTCAGGGGTGCTCTGAGTTGATGAAAGTGTGTTGCGAATCACTGAACCTTGCAATATGATTATAAAGAAAATACAGGAAGAGCAACGATTACGAAAAGCACGAGTTAGTTTTTTAAAACATACGAGGACCATGATCAATAACGGCGACCACCTCGCGTTCCTCCGCCAGGTCCTTGGTATGGTCCATAATCTGGAGGCGGACGACCACCACCTGCATTAGTTAGCAAAGGTATCCACTACGAATCGTTAGAATACACACCTGTACGCGAAGCGGCTACCGGCGGTAGGGACGGGAGCGGTGGAGTAGCACGTCTGGTAGCACTAGGAATTACAGCATTGCGGAATAACATCATCAGATCGTCAGTTCGGAACACCGGGCCTGTAATAAATATGTATGAGGAATCCTCCAGACTTTGGAAATACAGCGTGACCGACCATCAAAGGAAGCCGGGCTTGGTAGTTGTCCAACAAACCACGAAATCACAGCAGGTAGAGTAGACCCCTTGTCATCTTCACGATCTTTCTTAACATGTTGTAATTCTCTGTCGCGTTCTCTTTCCCAACCTGCGGGGCTTCCGAATCGTTTCCTAGATGGGCCTTCCCACCTCTCTCGGTGGTCACGAGGCGGAGGAGATGCCGGTCTTTGTCTCTTAGTGGGGGGACCAAAGTCAGGTCTAGCAGAACCCTCGCGTCTCTTGTAATCTGGAGATGGCGCTCTCTTTACAGATGGCTGACTTGCTGGCATGTGCGATGCTGAGGTTAAAGACATCAAAGAGTCCGTACGTTTTTCAAGAGAAGATATGCCAGCTGAAACGGCAGGCTGACGAGCCGCCATTGAAAAACCAAGATCACGAGCTGCAATGGCGTCAGTTCCAAGGTACGTATGTCGTTGAGCAAACCGTTTGATGGGCGGGTCTTGAGACAGCTGTGAGTTCCATATCCCAATTCAAGTTCGTCCACATACCAGAAGGATAAACTTCAGCTATTCTCTTTTCAAGCTTCTGCGCTGCCTCAAGATCACCATACTGGTACTCATAACGCGCCCACCTTTCCCAAAGGGGACGAGCACGCTCAGGCGGAAAAGTTGTGATGACTCGCTCAAAAAGGGCTCGAGCATCTGAGCAGAAAAATAGTGAGCAGAAGGCAGCACGCGGGAAAGATGGAACGCAACTGTTCTCGTCATTCACGGATATCAAAAATCCGAGATATCTCAGAACAAACTCAATCTCGTCACCGTAAGTTTCCAAACCTTTCTCAAAAATACGCGATGCTACACCGGTACCACCATCTTTGTTGCAGTGGTATTCCATCAGAGCTGCGGGAAAAGGTTAGCCTCGTTGTATCATGCGAATGTTGAACGCACCAGCGGCTTCATACACCTCCCATGGTGTCCATCGGTCACGCCTAGCTTTCGCAAAAACAGCACGGAAGGTCTTGAGGTCCAGAGCACGCCGTGCAAAGCGGATGTACATGATCCAAACAACACCGTATTCTTGCCTTCGTTCGGAAAGTTCCTTGACTTTTGGAGGCTTCTCATCGGACGCTTGAGTAGCAAATGACGAATTATTGGAGGTCATTCCCGTTTCCGACAACCCTGAACCATTGCCAGCTGGAGCACTCATAGGCATAGTACGACCCGAGCCATCAGACGTAAAGGAAGAGTTGGCGGAATTAACGCGACTTTCGAGCTCATCCAACTCAGCACGCAAGGCATCTAGGAACTTGTCGAATGTCGCTGTGACCTCAGCGTGCTCCTTGCGGGACTCTTGCAGCTCACAGTATGCAAAGTGAAGGAGGAAGCTGGTAGGATTTGCTTCCATTCCAGACTTGAGGATGTTCAGCGCCTCCTCTGTCTTACCCACGCTACTTGTCCACACGAAAGCCATATACCTGGATAGATCATAAGTTATTCTTCGCACAGGTAAGAGCGTAGATAGACAAACCATATTTCCGCATAGAACCTCATTCGTATGACAGCTTTGCGATACACGCCCTGTATACGTGAGATAAGGGTTGTTTTATCTTTATCTTCAAACTCGAGTGGGTTGCTCTCTTCCCACTTCAAGTATGTTTTCCAAGCTCCGACAAGTGCCCTCTCAGCAGCATTGAATGTAGGAGTGGGGGGCAGGTATAAATGTGGTCGTGCCGATGATGAAGCTGGCGGTGGAGGAAATAGCGGTCCGAGATGGCGTTGGAGCTGTCGAAGCACAGTACGAGCCTGCATGTAAGAGGGAGATAAATCTGACATGAACTTCTTGGCCTGTATCATTGTTAGACACGATACCGAGTGATCAGAAAAGAACCGCACCGTTATCTTGTTCAAGCTGTTCTCGAAAGTCTCGAGTTCTGACCAAAGCTTCTCGACATTCTCAAGAGGAATTTGGACGGCGCGATGGTAGACCTTGCGTAGGGAATCCATCTTTTGCTGTTCCTCCCACGTTGTGGTCGTCTGCGACTGGTGTTAGCAACACACCGAAAGTGACAGGACACAACGAACCTCTCCGGCCTTCAAAAACTGGATATAATCACACCAGATGTCTCCACTATCTTTATCTTGACCTATACGACTCAATGCAAACTCATAGGCTTTGCTAACGGCTTCGCGACTGGCTGGCGATGTATTAACTCGTCTGGACAAGGTGTTCAATGCATCCTGGATCGCATACACACTTCACACTGACCTGACGTAGGTAAGGTAGAACTTCCAGAGGTCGACTAGAGGAGAGGATCTCAGGAATCTTCTGAAGAGCTCTTCAGCGTATGGGAACAGGCCAGGACTCAAGAAATGGTTGAGGTAGGCAATTTGAGCAGATGACTTGATATTAGATCATATGTCAAGGACTGTTGAATATAGAGTTGGAAAACGCATACCGTGTTGGGATAAACTTCGAGCAGTGCTTCATATGTCTGTTTTATTTGTTCAATGTCACCGCGCACCTCGGCGAGGTCGACGAGTTTGTTCCATCCCTCTGGATCATGAGGGTGCTCACGCAGCTTCTCGCGCAGTACATGCCATTCAGACGGGGCTTCTTGATTCTGAGAATCTTGCTGGGAACCGGATTGTTGAGTTTGAGATGGTTCGTGTCCGTTTTGAGAGGCAGTCTGTTTGAGAGCGTTCAGAGCATTCAGAATTTCTTCAGTTGGCTGAGTCTTGTCTCCATCATAGTCGTTTGTCGCGATTTCCGTTGGGGTTTCGACACGAACTAGACTGTCCTGTTGTTGCTCAGACATGTCCGTCATGAGCAACGGAAAAAAACAAAGCGTATTTGAAGCAGAGTTCGTCCTCCACAACAACGCCTACTGTCATTTCCCACGCTCTTGCTCAATCACTAATCGTCAGCATCTGCCACCTTCACTATGCCTCTGCAAGGAACTGGACATCCAAGACTTGTTAGCGATGAGACTCCGTATTTCGAGTCCTTGGCCGAGCTTGATCAATGGGCTAGCCGTCCCCATGAAAAGTTGATGGCCGTCTTGAACTACCACGCACGTCCCAAGTGTGCGGAATCATCGAACAACAAGAGAGGAAAGCTTCTGGTGAAGAAGCAAAACTCATGATCCTTCGCACCGCTAACCCGTACCAAAGGTGTGCCACGATTATAAAGTCAGTGGGTGACTCGTCAATTTATGTCATGATCAGTTCTCAGCCGTAATGAAATGATGTGACTCGATTTGCGCAGGGAGGGTACACAGAGACTCCTTCCGGTCTAAGCTATACCTTCAATTTTTGGCCTCTTTGCGACACATTCGTGTAGTATGTATTGTCTACCTCCGTCCTTTGTCACACCTCATCCTTTGCGCAGCTTTTCGCATTACCGAGTGACTGTACCCCCCTCAGGATGGATCAATGCCGCGCATAGGCAGGGTGTAAAGATGCTTGGAACACTGTGAGCGTCCAGAGAGTAGCATTGGACGACGCATGATCTTTCCTTGTTCCAGAATCTTTGAAGGATCTGGAGAATCTGACTGCCTCCAACTGATAGTAGGATGTCCTCAGGCAGGTGCAGGGCCCACCTTACGCACAGATTCCATGCCCATATCAAGGCGCTATGCTTCACTTTTGGCAGAGCTTGCTCGTCAGCGTGGGTTTGACGGCTATCTTCTGAATTTTGAATGCCCACTTCGGGGTGGCCCGGAACAGGCGCGGGCGCTTGCTGGGTGGATCTTACTCCTAAGGTCTGAGCTTTCAACCAAAGTTGGCTCTCATGCCCAAGTAATTTGGTGAAGCAATGATATATCAAGTCCATAACGAACGTCCCTCATATCATCTCACAGGTATGATAGCGTGATACTCAATGGTCAACTGCGATGGCAGGATCGATTGAACAGTCTGAACCTGCCATTTTTCCTCTCATCTGATGCCTTCTTCACCAACTACACTGTAAGTATCCACTGGATATCGTTGGCCTGTATCTTAAATTTCTTGCATCAGTGGCCGCCTTCATTTCCAGCTCTTACCGCCCAGTACTTCATGAGTGTGGACTCAGTACTCTCCTCTGCCAAGTATCTGCAAGATATATTTGTTGGCATCGATGTCTGGGGCCGAGGCTCCCATGGGGGAGGAGGATTTGGTTCTTACAAGGCCATGACGCATATCGACCCCCAATCACTCGGTCTGAGTGTTGCCCTCTTTGGGCAAGCTTGGACCTGGGAGAGCGAACAAGACAAACCTGGATGGACGTGGGATCAATGGTGGGAATACGAGCGCAAGTTATGGATCGGTCCCGCAAACCCTCATGAGGTCGTCCCCGTGCCCGATGCTCCCAGACGCCGTGGAGAGCCCGAGTGCCCTCACGACGGGTTCACACCAATGTCATCATTCTTTACATGTCCCACCCCTCCAGACCCTATACAGCTCGTTTTTTGCACGTCCTTTTCTCCAGGAGTCGGACTTTCATGGTTTGTCGAAGGCATGAAAGTTCTCCAGACAGATCACGGCTGGACTGATGTCGACAAGCAGAGTTCTCTTGGGGACTTGGTATGGCCACGACCATCTATTTCGTGGCAAGGTGACGATCGGGCGGAACCAGTCCCTTCAGTATCGTCTGCACTTGACATGAGCGACGCCTGGAATGGAGGGAACACCCTTAAATTGTCCGTTTCTTGTGTTGGAAGTACGGCTGAGGATGCATTTTTCCGGTGCATCTGGCTCCCCGTGCAGTCATTGAATGTGACTTCCCATATGTCATATTGCGTTCACATCGTTTACAAGACAGTCGCTTGCGAGGGAACTGATGTTGACCTTGGGCTTTTTGTGAAGCCACTGAGAACCGGTGGTGACGATCTCCCTGAGGTTAAGGTCGTGACATCCACCCAATCTGATCTTAAACATGGTTGGATCAGACAAGATCTCACCTTTTCCCTTCTTTGTCGCACAGCCAACACATCAGTTGCAATAGGCTTGATCATTGGTTTTGCTGCTGAAGATCCATCTCAGTCCTTGGATTTTTCCGTCTCAATAGGTCAACTTGCCGCATATCCATCAGCGGCCACTACTGGCATATTGACGGGAACTCCTGGGATCCTATGGGCTAAATTCGAAAACACCAAACCCCTCGCCACCCCTCTCACTGACCTCAGCGGACTCCTTACCTGGGACATCGCATCCTCTTTCCCACGTCTCACTTTGCGGGAGATTCCCCCACCGGAAGACCCGAATCCCTTATGGATTCTAGATGATACCAATAGACGATTCCCCTCATTCCTCTATTTCAATATCTACGTCATCCCGCACCCCCACTCAGGAAGTGTTGCGGGACCCGCAGCCGCTGTATTCATTGGAACGACAGGTCTAGATGGGCGGGCTAATAGGTTCTACGTTGATTCAACACTCCTACCGAAGAGCGTGATGGATGGGAAAGGGTTACGCTTTTACGTGCAAGGAGTGACTGACAAAGGCGACGTCCTGCCGTGGGATATGTGTGCGTTCGTGGATTGGATGTTCACCACTGACGATCATACGAGACGTTGAGAGAACGAATGTGTAGAATTGCTTTATCTAATCTCGTGATATCCATAGAACTTGTAGGCATTTACTAGTAGCTTCGTTGCGATGTCATATCAAACAGGTATGTCTGGTACAGAATCATCTGCAGTTACACCGGGATCCTATAGACGAATGACAAATGGCCCAGTTGCTACTCTTGCGATGAGTTTTTGGATGCGGTGCTAGATGGCACAAAAAATGCCCAATGCTCGCAAGCGTGTCTTGCGATCATAGAAATTTGCGATATCCCAACTGCATCTGTATGCAGGGTAGACTGGAAAGTCTCGGCATTCCTCTATGCTCATCATTATAGAAATAATCGTGGCTCGAACATGTAAGGTCAGTCTTGAACAGGATCCGTCAGAGATAAACGATGCCGTTCTGTTGGCACGCTAAGCACTTGAGAGGTATGGTTGATACTCATCACCTTCAGGGAAAGATTAACTGTCTATAGACTCAGAGACATTACCAGTGTTGTGCTGATGTGAGCTTTCGTCCACGAAATCTGTCCGGGTGATATGCTCGCAGTGAGCATCTGTAACTCAATGTAAATCTCGCAACCATAGGACAACAATCTGCAGGTAAACATCCTCTATACTCTAACACCAACGTCGGGTGAGTATTTAGAATATCAATAGGTCGACTTTTTCTAACCGCGTGTGATACGCCGGTGGTTTCTAATATCGTAATTCATTGTAAAGCAGCCAAAAGAACATGACACGACTCGCCTTCAAGTTCAACAGGAAAATATTATTTCCATCCATAATTGCATCCGACGCATCAAACAGCTCTTCGCTGATGACCTCACGATATGGTAGTGCACACCCCAGCGGGTCTGCAAATATGTCGGATAATGTTGTGGTAATTGGATTGCCTTGTACAAGTGGACTCTGCGGTCCGGTTGTGTGATCCGCAAAGTTGTTGCAAGTATTGTGAGGGTTGAAATCTCTGATCCATAGCCGACGCGGCACGGGGCTGAACCTGTTTTCACCACCGACGAATCCTACAGTTCGAAAACCATAGTATGACTTGTTCCCACATCCTCCGGCGAACCATGTTGTATGCTGCGGCCCCCAGGCTGACCAGGGCAGAACATGATCGTCCCGGTCACTAGGTAAGCTTTCAACTTGAATAATGGCACTTGACCGGGCAAAGAAGGAGAACATCTTGCCCGTAACGAAGATCTGGAAGACTATGAGTTGATCATCCGAACTTGGATGAAAAAAGCATGGAGGCTGATGGGGAAACTTCTGAAAATATGGAAACACAGGACCATGACTGGGGTTTATGCCTATGTATACATCATCGTATAAACAGTCATCCATCAGAGAAGGTAAGCGGAGTAGCGCGGTGCGTTGAGGGGGCTTCGATTTGTCCGTGATGGAATACAGTTCAAGAACCTCGCGTTCACAGATAGAAACCAGGAACCTATCCTCCGCAATGAAAGAGCAGTCGATGGAATATTCATCATAGTGAAGAACGAACTGTGGAATCGTTAATTTCTCGCCAGAACTTCAAAATTTTATTTACCTCGTGACCTTCTTCATCTTTCCAGTCCCACATTTGCACTGACGCACCGTTCGTCATATATAAGGGATGCCTAAGTTCGCATTGCACACTGATGTAGTTACCATTAATTCGGAGGTTCGTAGGACGATAGGGGTTTCTACTATTATCCTCGGGGACGAACTTGAATGCCTTCAGAACTGATTTAGTTGCTTTGGGGTGAATCCCATTGGTTGCTAACGATCTCAGGTGGATGTCGAATGCGTAGTTTTCACTGCGAGTGCCAAGTACAACATGAGAAAAGATTGGGCTGAGAGGATTAGAGAGTTTACACTCACTTTACTGGTGATAAAGTCATTACAACTAACAGATCTTGCTCAGGACAAAAAGTAGAGGTCAGTAAAGGAGAGACATCGATAGGGTGACTCCAAGAATGTACGCCATGGGGATCAGATACGGACGACAGTCGCGCAAAGTGGATGCGGTTCCCTCTGAATGACGCATACACGCCACTGACAACGTGAAAATTAGGCATGGGTTCGAGCGTACACTTCTGTCGGTAAGAGAAGGTTCCCCATGCGTCCTCTTGCTGTCTAAGTTGTCTGCGATGTATAGCCACGGGCACATCGGTTTCATGGGTTCCCACATGAATCATTCGAAAGTAGCAGAGGTCGATGATATATTGCAGCATTTCCGAATTGTCGATCAGTGCTTTCAATGTTTTACAAGTCTATAACGGTCCAACGGAGAATGTGATGAGACAGTCTGACAAACTATACATTTCAAGTCGCTTGCTTACCTCTCGAACCCGTACCAAGTCGTAAGTCGCATCGCTGAGGAACGCCAGTATATGACACAGAAGCTCTGCAGGGATGCGCAAAAGTGTTATGTGAGACATTATCTGGCTCACGTCGAAGAGTAGGTGACGGTTAAACTTGAACGTGCTTGAACCACATTTTAAAGCGATTATTCGCCGCCAACCGAGTCACGGTCACCATGCATACATACAATCAAAACAAGGCCGCCCTTTGATATCGATAAATACTAAACGGTCACAACGTAGGTAACTGAAACACTCCATCCGCGAGTATCGAACTTTCACGAAGCACACAATTAATAGGTACTAGTGACAGGTGATATCTACATATCTTCCTGAATCAAAAGATTCAAAACGTCAACAGTTGACAGCAAGCATAAGATGGTATGTGATTTACAATGACCACAAACAGTGGAGGCACACCGTGACCTCGTGAATCAAGCGTCCTTCACCATCTTCCCTATATCATCCATTCCCTCGTCCGTCGCCCAAAAGCTGGCCCACTCATCCTTTTCGCTCGTAGTTTCGCATTTCAACTTGTCATCAGGTGGACACTGCCCAAGGCTACTCAGATATTTCTCCTTCACCTCCCGCTCTGCGCGTTCACCCTCACCCTTTTCCTTGCTCCCTGTCCATAAGGCCCGGGTTAGGATATGTCGAACAGCAGCACGTACAATGAGGAAACCATGCGACGACAACAGCGCAATCAAGAGGGCAGACATAAGAAGGTCTCGGGTCGCAGCATGACCATTAGGATGGTGATGGTTCAAGTGCTGCGATTCGTCCATCAGATTGGTATTCATCGTGGTTCCCAGCTCGTGCTCTTGATGATCGTGGCGGCGGAAAAGGTATACCAGCGCAGAGTTTGTGATTGCTGATAGCCATGTTAAGAACGATAGAGACTCGAGCCACGGCCCTATCGTATCTGTGCGAATAGGTAACGGTCGTCGGGTGTGCACCGCAATCTTGAATGCGTCAGAACGCATTTCAATGTAGTTGTTGATAAGTGACATCACTGGCGCAAGCGGCCATATCGTCGACCAAAGGGCAACATAACCAAATTGGGTCACCATCTCGCCGTAATCTGAGAACACGTCGTACTCCGGTAGTGCAACTTCGCTCCGAACGTGTTCGAGGAACTCGCGCTCCTCTCTACCGTGCGCATCCTGCCCCGCAGGCTCGTCGTCAAACGCCACCCGCTTCTTTTTACCGTGTCCCTTTGCACTGCCACTGCGAAATCCTTTCCCATTGCGAAACGACTCCACGGCACGGAGGATATATGGCAAACCAATATCTGTGATGGTAGCTACCACTTGGTTGGTGACTGTAAAAGCGAACATCTGATCTTGAAGCCTCGATGGATTTAACTTGCGTTGCGCATTACCCTCATCTGATTCCCAGAAACTGAGTCCTGTCGCACCAATTTTCTTTTTATGACCTCCTCTAGCACTGCGATGTTCCGTGGCGTTGAAATTAATATCGAACTTCTCCAACAAAGCCAATGCATGACGGGAACCATCGAACAGGTGGGTCTGGACAAAGTGCATGACACTTTCACCGAAAGGAGCGTAAACGAATGCGTCCAGCGCAAGTCCGAGGTAGGAATTGATCGCTGAGAGCGTAAAGACCTTAATTGCAAGAGCACTACTATGACTGGATTGATGCGAATGATTTTCCCAATCCGTGAAATTTTTGGCGTGTTTTTGGTACATGGAGAGTAACCGGGGAACAAGTAGAGAGAAGAGGACCGTCGGCATAAAACCCTTAAAACCACAAAATACTCAGAAAAGGTATAAGTAGCATACATGTGTGATCATCTCACCATATATGCGCTACCAGGACCCTTGTAAAGATGCGTCACGAAGGCTTCCAGAACGAATATGCCGGTCAATACAACTGCCAGGATAGTCGCAAAGAGTATGATGACAGGGATGCTAGCCACCATGCGCAATTCCTGATTCCACCAAGGGAGATTCGGGACATAATCAGCCCTCCGCTTTTCCACGCGCCACGAACCTCGTGTACACCATCTGACAGACAAGATACGTTCTTGCAGCCTCCACCACTCTACGAACCCAACTGACCACAGAAGGAGCAGGGTTGAATACAAAGCCGAGTATGAAGTCCTGAAGAAATAAAATATGATGCCAAGAGCCGCAGGGAATATCAGAGCTCGTGTGTATGCAGTGAGGAAGAAAAAGTAGAGCGCGACGGAATCTCCAAACTATGACAACACCAGATGATTACGAGTATGCATGAGGAGTATAAGCGAGACAAACCTGATCTCTTATCTTTTCGAGTTCCACGTTTGCTATCCGGTGCCGCGTCCAAAGACGTATCCATTGATCATTGAAATTATGATCATGAAGTACCAGTAAAGACTCCACGAGGTCCCACTCCTTTCGCCCAGGAATGATACCTAGACCTCTGTCCTCAGGAGTGGAAGAAATAAATCCGTAAACTAAACGGATACGGTCTGCTGCAGATAGAGGGGCAGATTCAAACTCATTCCCAGATGAAGACGGCAACTTGGACATCGGAAGACCGTACAAAAAGTCCGACTTCCTAGGCACCTCTTCAGAAAATGAAATACAAACGTGCTGTAAGGACTCACCTTTCATAATAAACGAGGTTTGCAAGCACGTTCTGCGGGCAAGTCACCAATACAAGCACTTGACCATGGCTCTCTCCACGTCTCCCAACAGCTTTTAGGCCGGCTTGGGTGAGTGTCCCGATGAGCTTAGAATACTGTCTTTCCGCCTTGACAGCATTCTGGCGCACCTCTTCCTTGGAGAGACTGGCTCCTTTCGGGATGGCACGGAAAACTATGACTACGTCCACACGTGGAGGCATCGTGTAAGTACCGTGATGGAGGTTCGAAGACCCAGGTGCAGTTATGGGCTCTGTGGGTGTTGTTGGTTGAAACTGGCGATTCCTAACAAGCCTGACAACTGACGTACAAGAATTCGTGGAAGTACCCACACGTTCGAATACTTCGTGTGCTAGACGGCGTCAAAGACTCAAGTTGAGCTTGCTGAGGGCTAAAGATATCTGCTTACATCATAGTGAATGTTGTCGCGTTGTTTGTACGATGCGGTATTTACACAAACATGCAGATACTTATTTACTTCAACTCAAATTTTCTGCCGTACTTATGATGCTGATCACGCATTTAGACCGCATGTACAAAATGATTCATTCTGAGTCCATACGGCTTCAGAGCATACTATAAGAACAGTAGTTAGAAAGGTAAAGGACGAATAAGACCACCGCGTATAATGCATCCAAAATTTTGACATGTACGCGCTACAGCTTTTGAGTTGATAAATTAGTAATGATGCGATGCCCATAAGACTTAACGGGCGTAGGGATGGTAGCTGTGCTGCCCTCTTTGACCTGCTCGTTGGGGACCAACACCAACACCACCAGGGCCACCCGGGCCACCTTGTGACCCCCTTGGACCACGAGGAACATTCGGTCCCAAGCTGGCAGGTCCTGTAGGTGTACCACTGTTCCCCATGCCTTGGCCCCCTCTTCCCATTCCACCACCCATTCCTGGCCCACTGCCCATACCGGCTGCCATGGCAGGCATTCCCATGCCGCCTCTGCCCATGCCCATGCCCGCAGCTCCTCCGCCGTAACCTCCCATGCCTCCCATCATTCCTGGATTAATCCCCGAGGCCATGGCTGGATTCATACCCATACCTCCCATCATGCTGCCTCCACCCGCCATTTGGAACATGCGGGTGTACAACGCGGCAAGGGCCTGCGGATCAAATGGAGTGTTGCCAGATGGAGTGGGTGGCATAGGAGCAGCGGCTGCGTTGAAATTCCCGCCCTTGTTGGGGTACTGCTGCTGCTGTTGACCGCCGTCTTCGTTGAAGTTGTCGCGCTGATAACGCGGTTGCGCCAGCTTTACGTCAATCTTGGGATACATATGAGTGAACCGAATCTTAAATATCGTACGTTCATCACATACCAACTTCCCGTCGATCTCTAGGTTTCCGAAACCGAGGAAGGGTTGGACATTTGTATCTTCAAATGAAACGAATCCAAAGCCTTTACTTCTACCAGTCTCGCGGTCTAACATGACGGTGGAATCAATGACCTTGCCAAACTGCGAGAAGAAGTCCCGCATTGATTCAGACGTTACGCTGCCCGCAAGGCCGCCGATGAATAATTTTGTGGCACGTTGGTGCTCTTGTCGAGGTATAGCTCTCTTCGGATCGATCTTGATAATATGGGTAAATAGAATATCAATGCTAGATACGACATTTTTACGTACAATCTTGCCATCTAGGAAGTGCTCCCGCACCATAACCGCGTTAACGCTTGCGGGGTCCTCGAAGGTCAAAAAGGCGAAGCATCTTGACCGGCCTGCAGCATCGCGCATTATGGTGCACGCATCTACTTTACCGAACTGGGTGAAGTAATTCCTGAGGGACTCTGCCACGAACGACCTCATTTTAGTACTACTGGACGGTACAGAGCAAGTAATAATGATGTAAGTACCATCGGTTGTGTCCCAGTTGAGACCTCCAATGAACATCTTGCTATAGATAGTGTCGCAAGGGCGAGGCAGCACAGCCAAAGACACGAGGAATATGTTCGGACGCGGTAATTGAGGGTACGATATGAAAAGCAAAGCTTGCTATTAGTTTCTGTAAAGACAGGGGTGTTATAAAAGAAGAAGAAAAAGAAAGACACTACTGTCTGATCGCGTTTGTGGCTAGCCTAGCTTAGACTGGTAAGAAACGCGAATACGCTAGAGCTAGACTAGTCGTCCTAGTCGACATGGCTGAGTAGCTAGGCGTGACAGCAACTATGACCGTCAACGACTAAGATCATTTCCCAGCAAAGTGAAGACGCATGACCCAAAGTTGTATAGAAAGTTAGTATAGCTGCCCTAAGTAACTCACCCTTCATCCTTCATCTCCGACGGCCGCACACTTCTCTCGTGGCTTTGTTGACGCTCGTAACTACCAACACCTTGGTGTTGTCCCAAGTCTGATGAATAGTCTGACTGAGGCTGTTGATAGGTCGGGATTTGCTGCGTAGCGGGAGCCGTGTAGGCAGGAGGGCCGGACTGGGTAGAAGACGACGTATACTCTTCGTAAGTTTGTACTGGATATGTTTCCATTGCGGGTGGTTTGGAGGAAATAGCAGGCGAAAGTTGTTGTAATGGCGCAGGTGGAGGGGCCTTCACAGCAGGAGTGTGAGTTGCTTGAGGGAGAGCTTCAGATGGAAGGGAATCTTCGGCTTTGGATGGTTCGGCATTTTCTGTTGGCGTTGAGAAGTCGGTCTCATCATTACCATAGAGATCTAGGAAGGGGTCAAACTCAACCATGAACAATCTGCATAGTCGAACGGACTTACCACCATAGAGGTCCGCGTCAAGTTCAGAAGACATGATGATGGTCACGGTGAGAGTGAAAAAGTGCTTGTGTATTAGTCATCGTGTCATCACTTATGCCCCGAAAAATCCCACGCTCGGCGAACCGTCGGGCAACCTTTTTTTTCCCTCCTTGAATACCAAAGGGCCCACTGACTCGATCCGTATTATCCCGTTAAGTTGTGTTTCTGTATATATCCCCATGAATTCTGTACTCTGTCAAACAGATCGTTTCGTTGTTTCACCATGAACCACGTTCATGTCAGCCCCAACGTTAGCATCGGTATATTAGGCAAGCATCCATGCTGGCATAATGCTTCTGTCTCATTCCGAAACCATAGCTCTTCAAGGAGCGTTCGCAGAGCATCAGGCCGCCCTGCAAAAGATCTCATGTCAAGGGAAACTCACCGTCATTCTTGTTCGCACTGCAGAAGATCTTTCAGCATGTGATGCTCTGATAATCCCCGGAGGAGGTGAGACAATCGCCACCAGACCAATCCTAATCTCACACCATCTGATAGAGTCCACTACCATCGCACTACTTGCTAAAGTCTCCGGGCTTTTGGAACCTCTGAGGACATTCTTACAGAACAAGCCCGTCTGGGGCACATGCGCAGGCGCGATCCTCCTTGCACAAGCAGTGGAAAACACTAAAAAAGGTGGACAAGAACTTTTCGGCGGAATATCAGTCACTATAGCTCGAAATGGCTGGGGATCACAGGTATGCACAACCACGTCTCGCAGCCTTCTCTTCACTCACCGTTTTGTGAAGGTTGAGTCCTTCGAATCCCCTCTTTTGATAGATGGTCTGCAGGATCCAACGACTTCATTTACTGGCGTATTCATTCGTGCACCTGTGCGTCTCTTTATTCTGCATCCTATCGCATCACTGCATTCATTTGACACCCCCTGAAAGGTTCTGCTGGCTTTACATTCATCAACAAGTAACCCACCAATAGAAATTATCGCTCGTTTACCACCTAACCTCTTGCCAAAGTCACAGAAGATGACAGCTTGCGATGAGACCGACTCCGATCCACATGACACGCAAAGTATTGTTGCACTGCGGCAGGGACGACATATGCTCACAACGTTTCACCCTGAACTCACGAAAGACAACCGTTTCCACGAATATTTTGTGCGGAGTTGTGTTCTGCCCACGCTCTGTGAAGTGGCGTAATTCCCGGTTCGTCAATGAGGACTATACCGTGGTGTTCGAGGTTTTTAGCAACGGGGCGTCTACGTTCGTGACGATATCCAGATTTTCTCGAAGCTCTTACTTCTGATTATGCCTGGAGTATTATTTGCATCGTTATTTCTCCTTATCCATAGCCACTTGTTGCAGCACCACGACAGCCAATTACCACAACATGACATGATAGATACACATCTAGCCTACCTAATAAGCTACAATTGACGCCACGATAGACCTTACCTTGTTTCCAGCTTACAACTTTGATCCGTTGGCGAACTTGACAGAGGACCATGACGCCTCCGGGGGTAGTACTTAGAAGGCTAAACACGTAGTGTCATGATGCGGATTGGCATTTTTCGATTGGTTGGCTCAGGCTCTTCCGGTGTACGGCTCCGAGTCATGTACCGTCGTAGACGCCAAAGATGCTTTGTCACACGGTAAGCTTGTCTGAAGGCAAATTTTCCGAGCAACCTCAATTTGGCGATCTACGTTCAAAGCAGCCGTCATGGGTGCCGCTCAGTGCGGTTGCTGCCGCGATTGGAAACGTCACCACAGATGCTCGTCCAGTAGCCCCTTCATCACTAATGCAGGTTGTGCAGCATAGCTGGTTGGATCTGTTAGTGTACAGATCGATTGACCCCTCAGGCAGGCCCGGCCGTTGTAAGCCTGGCTTCAGCCTAAGCATGATATTTATATCTATAACGTGTGCACCGAAGCCTACGATAGCGCACACGCATTCCACTGAAATCCTTGCAGGAAACACACGGAATCATTCCTTCCCCCCCCAAAGGAAGACACCAGACATCGCGATTTTTCTTGTCATCATGAAGCACATCTCCGTCAGATTAATATTTACATGTTTACTTGCAGTGACAGCCGCTAACGCTCGCAGAATGACGAAGCGAGAGGTCAAAGAACGCCAGCTTGAGGCGACAACACGCTGGCAAACCAGCTGGATGAGCGAGCCAGGACTCGGAGGATTTGAAGATACGAAGCACAATGGCGTTCAGAATATCACGTTCACGAACCCCAAGGCCTCAGGTGAGCGATTGGCTACGAGCGAGTATCCCCTTTGAGTTAATTCATGCAGAATTCTATGTCGACGGCACGTCGCTGCCTTTGGTCGACTTTGACGTTGGTCCAAGTTGGGCGGGTCTATTGCCCATCAGCAATAGTTCTGACGAAACGCGGAAGGTGTGTTATGTTTGAATTATACATCCTCTTCACTGAATGCAGGATCAACAGCTTTTTTTCTGGTTTTTCCCTCCAGGTCCTGATGGGAGTCTTGAAGATTTAATTTTTTGGTGTGTCACAGTGAGAAGCAGTCTTACTCCAATGCTGATTGGCCATATTATTCTCAGGACAAATGGTGGCCCTGGCTGTTCCTCTCTTGAAGGTCTACTGCAAGAGAACGGCGTAAGTACTTATTTCGTCTGATAGTTCAACCTATCAAGCTAAACTCCTATAGCCTCTTAGTTGGTCCTTGGGTCAGGCCAAACCGACGGTAAATGAGCAGAGCTGGACCAACCTCTCTTCTGTCCTGTGGGTGGAACAACCTGTCGGTACAGGATTTTCCCAGGGAATTCCGAACGCACAGAACGAAGACGATGTCGCGGCTCAGCTCGTCGGGTTCATGCAGCAGTTTCTTGAAGTCTTTTCGGAACTAAAGGGCAAGAAACTGTATCTTACTGGTGAAAGTGTACATTTCTATCTAAATTCGTTCATACATCATGCTCACTTGACTTACCAAGTACGCTGGAACATACGTGCCTTGTCAGTCAAACATCGACTTTATGAGATGTGTCTAAAATACCACCAAAGATATTGCGAACTATATCTACGAGAATCCCTCTCTGCTAGACATCTCGTTGCAAGGGATATGGATCAGCGATCGTAGGTGTTTTGAGTCGCTCCTTTTCTTCTTGGCTTATCCACAGAGATCAGCATCGCTCTCATGGGATGTAGTTCAAGAGCAAATCCCTGCTGTTGACTTCGTGAAGAAGTATAATGGTCTCTTCTCCTTCAAGTTTGTACACCTTGCTTGACTTTACCGTGCAGGCCACTCACTATGGTCGTTCAGTCAAACATTCATGGCCTATCTCGAAAATAAAGCCGCGGAGTGTAACTACACTGGCTACATAGACAAGTATGTGACATATCCTCCAACTGGCATTTTGCCCCTTCCAGGGGACTCGGTTGAAGCTTCTCAAGTCTGTGATGTTTGGGATGACATCTTCAATAATGCACTCATTGTCAACCCCGCCTTCAATATCTATCGCATTTGGGACACTGTGAGTCGAGGAAATTTTTATCTAGCAGTCATTTACCCTTCTCCACCACAGTATCCGATTCTTTGGGATGTTCTTGGTGAGGTATTCGACCATCACCAACTACGCAAATCGGCTGACGCCGACCTAAGGTTCATTTCCACAGCTACAGTCCCCGATCTACTTCAACCGAAAGGAAGTGAAGGAAGCAATACATGCGCCTCTTGACACTGAGTGGGCGGAATGTTCCAACATTGATGTCTTTCCAAATGGAGACGGGAGCTTGCCTCCTGCCTTCACTGTCTTACCGAATGTTATCGAGAAGAGCCAAAGAACCGTCATCGTACATGGTCTCGCAGACTTCGTCCTCATTTCTGAAGGGTATGGCTACGTCCAGAATCTCTTCCCCATGTGCTCTGAGATATGATTCCATGATTTAGAACCAGAATCGTCATTCAGAAGTAAGTGTCCTTTCTATTATGACCTGACAGATGTGAATCATTTGCAGCATGACCTGTGAGTATCTGACTGAGGCGCCGAGATAAACGATCATTCATTTAATTTAAGGGAACGGACTGCAAGGATTCCAGACGCCCATCGCCAATGACAGCTTCATCGTCGATGGTGTGGGTGCCTATGGAACCATGCATTCAGAGCGTGGCCTCACGTATTACGAGGTAATCCTGAGCGGACACATGTGAGTTATCTGAAATACACGAGACACTTCTCTTATGGCTCTCTAGGATTCCGCAATATGCGCCTGTAGTAAGTTGACGATTCTCCGACACGCGATCTCACTGATAAACCGATAATTCAGGCGGGCTTCCAGATTATGCAGTACCTGATGGGCTTTAGGGATTCGCCTTAGATAGTTGGGTTCCAGTAGATATATTCAACTAGGTGCAGATAAGACGCAAATGATAGGGCGGTTGAGATAAACATTGAGTTACAAAGCGGATCACGACCGTCCCCTCTCAGATGGCAAGTGGTCTCGTGTGTGGTATTACTTACTTGACAGCCAATAGTACCGTGATCGTATCTTATTCTGGAAGGTGCGTGGTCTCATACATGAGGTTCTCATTGTAGATTTGATGGTGCTACAGTCTCGCTCTTACAAACTGCGATTCCTTAGAGATGGACGTGAAGAAGGGGATGATAGCAACTGGAAGAATCGTAGTGTATGCAAGAGAGAAGTTATGGACAAGGACCAGTGCGACAACGATGATGAATATGAATGTCAAGGTCGAGCTTAGGGCAACACGGTCAGTTTACCTCACGGGTGGGTACCCTTTTGATATTGTTCAATCTGTCGCTTCAACCTGTCGCATATTCAAGCACCAGCTTCAATCATCTAGACATCGACTTTGTGGCTAGCGATTGATTATGTATAGGGAGGTTTCTGTGTCATGTAGGTTGCAGGATGACAAGGAAAAGTTTCAGCACCTTGACGATGACGATGCTAATATTCATGCAACAGAGGCATAGCTCAACCTAGTGAAATATTTTCTATCATTTTCTAGATTTTAGTCTGCTCAGAATCTGCATCAGAGTCGCTCTCCACTTCATTATCATTTTCTGGATCCCCCCCAACTGTACCAAGATCGCCTACAGACCCTCCGGTATTGGATATCTTTATCTGCTCCTGCTCACGGACCTTGGAAGAGGCATTCAATAAGCGCTCGACAGTGTGCAATCTGTGAGCAGATTTTTCGCACTCTTCCAGTGGACGATCGTATTCATGGCCGCCACCTGATAAATATGTGTGTGAATCCATGCAACTGA
>Ga0153978_1000036_pt1 | contig 24392 bp, 38 predicted proteins | sample TSGA062MetaG_FD_104749 | JGI IMG/M metagenome (GOLD analysis project Ga0153978, IMG submission 104749) | Attine ant fungus gardens microbial communities from Georgia, USA - TSGA062 MetaG | ecosystem: Host-associated > Fungi > Mycelium > Unclassified | place: USA: Georgia, Yuchi Wildlife...
CATTTTGCAACTCTGGTCCATTTTGCAACTCTGGTCCATTTTGCAACTCTGGTCCATTTTGCAACTCTGGTCCATTTTGCAACTCTGGTCCATTTTGCAACTCTGGTTCAAGTATAGTATAACATCTGGTGGTTGGAGATCTTGCAAAGTTGCAAACAGCAGGAAATTTTTTCATTAATTCACATTTAGTACCAAGTCAATGGTGTGTAGCATTAAAAAATGCCAGTCGCATCCTAAGCCTGGCCCATACAAGCGGAAGCCAACGACATCTCATGGGTGAAAAGCTTGCGTCAGAAATTCCTGCCTGTTTGAAGGCACCATGGCTTGAGGCCATTGAATATGACTTGATAAAAAGACTGTGGAGCAAATTTTGCAAGATCGGAGATGGATTGTTGGTGCACCACTGACAATCAACGAGATGCTGGACCCTTCTGTCAAGAATGTCAATGAAGAAACTGTCTACAAGGACGAAAATGCAATTGTTGCAGAAATCAAGCGCCGGCAAGCAATTAGGAGTGGAGAGATTGTTGAAGTCGAATCAGGCGATGAAGATCTTAGTAGTGACGATAAACCAAAGTTGAGTACTGCAGAGCTAATTGGACTCTGTGAACAACTCGAGGCAGGATGCATTGCACGAGTTAATGCAGACTCTTCCTTTGATATCATTCACGATCTTCATAGGCTCAGAGGGGTTTTGCAACGCAAGGAAATTCAGAATGTGAAGCAGGCTATTGTAGACACGTTCTGGAACATGAAGTAGGACTAGATACGTAATGATGGTGACCGTGGGAACTTTTCTCATCTTGTCATACTTTATAAACATGTGGCTCCCAACTGTAGCACTCTTGTCTCTGCACTATTCTGTGCTCGGCCCACACTCCAGCCAAGCCTTCTGCTTTTCTTTTCCCCACTCTCTTTTTCTTCTTCGTTATCTCTCAGATCCTCGCAGCCTTTTGTCTCTTATAGATGGATGGTTGAGACTGTTGGTCTGGGTGTGAGGTTGCTCACCCGCCCTCGAAGCTCACCTCAGATCACCTCACACAAACTAGGGCCGCTCTCAAGCTGGGTTGTCCTTCGGGCGTATGCATCTCCTCTCACTAAGAATGCCACACGAGAGCAAACACAAAGTTGTATAATAGGTATTACTTACTTGGACTCCGATATTCAGTATCTCGGCAATGGGCCATGTCCACAGAATGGACATCCCAACACCCGTGCTTCTTGTAGGCTTACGTGAGTGCATGCTTCTTTCCTTTTTCGCTCACACAACTTTCGGTAGGTCTTTCATAAGTCGACGCGCATACCGCGAGCAGGAGAGGTGTCAATTTCCAGGATCTCTTCAGGGCATCACTCGTATATATCTGTATGTTTCTCTGGTGTGTCAGTCATCATATAAACTATGCATCAAAGCGACATAGTCATGATTTAGTGGATCGAGATTTGACCTGTAACTAAAATCGATTCAACATTAGTAGTTGCGCAGATCACTGATATACTTTTGCAATTGATGAGGGAGACACTCCGCTCTGCATAATCACTTATAGAGGAACCACATCAATGGCTGATACAGTGCACGGTGTCACTGCACCTCGCAAATGCATCCAACTCGACGAAGGTGTGAACCACTCGGCTCATTAGACTCGTGTGAACATAATACCGGCCCCTGGTCTATCGTTAGAGGCGAGACTATCATCCAATGGTTTCGGTTTCAGATGGTGCTGAGACTGGCAGAGAAACACATACCAGTGTCTTCGCACTTCCAGTCCCAACATCGAGCACAATACCATACTACCCTTAAGAATACCTACGCATCAGGCTGTCATAGTAAATGACACAGGCCCGAATACCTCGACGCGTTTTCGAGAACATCGAAGCTAACTTCTCCGGTATCAACTTGAAACCTATGAGCTTTTGAGAGAATTGATAGGGTGGGGCTCACATACCTTCTATTACATCTCACTCATTCGTAGACGCAGCGTTTCTCTGTGACTGTTATTCGATAACTAGCGGTCAGCTCAGGCGTCCACACTTGACACATCTCTGTGCTTTTGAAGGTAATATTCTTACTGACCCGCGTCGACTGATGATCGGCTCTCATCATCTAAGGTTCCCATAAGTACAGGAGAAAGTTACAATCATTGCGGGACCGGTATGTGAGCCTTTGTCGAACCGTCAACTTCCATACTGCCTTAATAGGTCTTACAACTCATTGCGAACAACGCGTCTTCATTTCCGCGCCTTCACTGTTCATCATGGTATACACACCTCCACTCATAACCTGTCACTAAGTTACAGACAGTTTGTGCAATGTAGTAGCCACTAGTTCTTTGTAAGGACACCAGAACAGTCTACATTTACGTAGAACTCACCTTGAGCGTAATCGTTAAATTCACATGTCAAGACTTGGCAGGGCGAGATGAAATAAGATGAATTTGGTGATGCTAGGCGGAATGTGTTTAAAGGCAAATTATGCACGAGGACAAGTAACGTGAAATGAACACGGATGACTTCGAATTTTTGGGATGTCCTGCGGCAGACGCCTGGCGAGTGAAGCATGCCTGGCAAGGAGTTCCCTGCCAGGGATTGGAGTGACGATGGTCATTCCCTGGTTTCCCCACGGTAGTCTAAGTCAAACGTACAGCTGTCTCGGGTGCGGGGTCTATACCGTCTACACATTGGGAGCCAATGGGATGGTTATGTAAGATGATGCCCGATCAACATCTCCATGGTGTCACGTGATGGGTAGCAAGGACAAGACGGCAATTGTCCCTCGAACGTCAGGCTATTATTGTTATCATGGTCAATGTCCTTGGAATTGGCTTTTGGAACTGGCAAGCCTCATGTCGCTTCCTATATAACAATGAATTCAAACGCGTGCCTTTTGTCTCGTTTAACCCTCGAATTTCCACTCCCTACTACCACATTCTTTTGAACACATGGTGGCGCTACTAGTGCTGGTGCACTTGCCACTAATCGCTCTTTCCTTTCTCACTCTTTCTCGAGCATCACCGCTGGGGATTCTATCCCGCTCCCATTCGAATCACCGAACTTTGGCAATCGCTTTAAATGCAATGACTGCCATTCCTGCTAAACAATCAAGCATGGCACCTCCTATCTCTTCCTCTGCAGCCACAACGACGACCACTCAAATGTCCACTGGTGCAAGTTCTTCTTCTGCAACCATGACGACGACCGCTCAAATGTCTCCCGGTACAAGTTCTCCTGCGACCTCCTCAACGACGACTACTCAATTGTCTATCGGTACAAGCTCTCCTTCTGCAACCACAACGACGACTACTCAAATACCTACCGGTACAAGTTCGTCCACGACCCCGAAATATGTCGTTGCACACTTCATGGTCGGAAATGTCTACTCCTTTACTGTGGATAATTGGCTCGCGGACATTATTCTTGCTCACTCCAGTGGAATCGATGGCTTTGCTTTGAATGTTGGGATCGATGATTGGCAGCCTCAGCAAGTGGCCAATGCGTACGTTCCAAATTTGACTCAGTAATTGTCCTCTGATTTAACGAATTGGTAGTTACCAAGCAGCTCAGCAGTCTGGAACTGGGTTCAAGCTTTTCTTGTCATTTGATATGACGTGAGTTGTTTATTTCTTTCCCTACTTCCCTAGCCCACTGACTTTTTATCCCTACAGTTCTTTGCCTTGTAGTGCAACTGCCGACGCCGAAACTCTTCGCACTTATATAACTACTTATGCCACACATCCCAATCAGCTAATTTATAACGGTCGCGTTTTCGCCTCAACTTTCTCTGGAGAAAGCTGTACTTTTGGACAGGGATCTGTCACTTCTGCATGGCAAACTCAATTTTTGCAACAGCTGACAGGCTCTTCTGCGGTTTATTTTGTGCCATCATTTTTTGTCGATCCATCACAGTTTAATACCTACAGTAATGTGATTGATGGCATGTTCAATGTAAGTTATTCCAGTGTTGATTTTGGCATGATCTTGATTTCATTCTCAGTGGAATTCCGGGTGGCCGATACAAGTTACTACTTCGTTTGTATCGTCCTTGCCTGGTGTGCTTGGAGACATTGCTAGTGGCCTAACATCTGCTGTCACCTCAGCATTGTCTCCATTCATCGGGTCAACAAGTCCAGATGAGACATACATCTCGAGTTTGGCTGCAATGGGTGGCGGTCGAACGTACGTGGCAGCCGTGTCTCCATGGTTTTTTACCCATTACGGCCCGTCAACTTACAACAAAAACGTGGGTCATCGCTCCGTTGTACACGTTGAGGGCACTTATAACGCCTCACTCAGTGGGTTTACCTCAGCGATGAGCACTTATATGCTACCCGATGGGAGTCGTTGATCAATATCCGTGACCAGGTGGATATTGTTGAAATCATCTCTTGGAATGATTTCGGAGAGTCGCATTATATCGGTCCAATAGAGGGTAGCCAACCCATGAGTCAAGCATGGGTTGATGGCAATGATCACACTGGTGCGCACTTACTAGTCGATATAGACGAGCTAATGTTAACACCTATACTAATTAGGCTGGCTCAATCTGACGTCGTATTACGCCTCAGCCTTCAAGACGGGGACATATCCCACACCAACCAAAGACCAGATCGTGATGTGGTCACGGCCACATCCTGCATTAGCTACTGCGTCAAACGATGCAGTTGGAAGCCCGTCAAACTATCAAATTGTACTTCCTTTCGTTGATATTAATGGTTTCTTATTCTGACATTACTGAATCCAGATCCAAGACCAGGTTTGGGCTGTAGTCCTGGCGACTTCTCCCGCTACCGTCGTGCTCTCCACTTCTTCCACTCAATCGCAAACTTTTAGTGTTCCTGCTGGCGTTTCGAAGCTATCTATACCCATCCAACCCGGAGGGACCATGCAAGGTACATTAAGTCGAGGAGGGCAGACTGTCGTTGACCTACAGTCGACGAACTTCGTGTTTGAAGCCCAACCGACGACATATAACTTCAACGTCCTAGTTATTGCGTCTCCTTAATTTATTGCCTGATTTATTCCCTCTTACGATTTCCGGTTTTGTTCTGTTCTGTGTCTGTTGAGATGGATGGGAGTGTCAATGTGTAGGCACCTGTAGTTCTTAGCGCTTTGCATTTTTTACCGTTACAAAAGTACGTGTATGCTGGTTAGTACACTGCAATCAAACCGAATTGTTGTGTTACTCGCTGTGATTGTCAGTCTTGCTTGAGCTGAGATACTCTCCATTATGTAAGTCAAATTGATCGCCCGGGAAAATGATTGACTTTAGCACTTAGCAGCTTTCACTCATTTCTTCTTGCACCTGGTCGCTTCATGAACAGCAACCATGAGCGACGCAACCTCAAGGCGCGACGGCCTACACAAGGCTCGAGGAAGAAGGGGAAATTGCGTCATAAAAACAATGATGTAGTTGATCCCAACGCTGCGATCCTCGAGCACAAGTCACTGGAGGATAAGGAGCGGGACAGAAAAGAAAGGCTCCTGCAAGAAGTATGTCAGTAACATCCCCGAACATCAGCAGACGCTAATATTGTCCCAAGCTTGCAGCGCAGTCCGAAACCAAAGTGAACAGCAAGAAGCGGAAGAGATTGGAAAAGTATATCGTGCGTGAAATTCCCCCGTGCTCCAGAAGAGCCTGCTCAGCTGTTTGCTGTAGGACAAGAAACTTAGAAAAGAAGAGCGACTCGTGATGTTTAAGAAGCTGGCGTATGTAACACTTTTGTCATCTGTCGTTGCGTCCCTTCAGCAGTCTGCAGTCAGACCCAAGCCCAAACTTCAAGCCTTGATCTTCAGTCATCATCTACTCTTGGTACTGGTGCTACGTCTACGGCCCGGGAACGTCTAGAGAAGCTAGAAGACAGGGAGGTGCGTCGCGCCATGGAGGGTCCCAATAAACGTCAACGGCGTCATGTCGATTTCACTGTCCATGAATACGAAGATAGCGAGTTCGACTCAGACGCTATGAATGAACCTGATTCTCTTAAGAAAGACAATCAGATGTCATTGCAACGCGAACCTATGGGCTCGGTAGCCAAGGAAGTTGTCGCGGGTACTCCTACAGAAGTAATGGACGTGCAGACATCCACTTTCGTTGTTGGTGGAGCCCTTAAACGCAATCCTGACGGTTCGGTTGTTGCACCCCTTGTTAGTAAAAAGGGTCAAAAGGTTCGCTGACTCTGGTTTAGGGTTTTATGAACTGACGTTTCCCTCAGAAAGCCTCCTTTCCGAGCTGGAAAAGAAGGACACTCCCGACACCGGTTCCGCAGGAGGAATCAGACGCGTCATTTGATAGTTCCGATTCGGCCTATGATACTAACGAAGAACGGCACAGCGAAAATGGAGGAGACCAAACGTCAGACGCAGATTTAGATTCAGATAACGACAGTCAGGACGGCAATACGTCTTCTAATGAGGATGAAGAGCGTCCCCTACCTGCCAAAAAACGCCCTGGGTTCAAGGACTGGGCCGTAAAACAGCTAAGTATAGCGAAGGGCCATGATACCATCGAGGCGAACCAAATGTCCCGAGAAACTGAACTTCCTGCCGTATCTTCCTCCAAAAATCGCAAGCCGATATCCAACTCAATGCGCGGTCCTCTGGGTGAAGACTTAAAGCTCCCGCACACAGCTTTTGCGGAAAGCATGACGAATATTCCAGGGGGCGTTTCTGCATCTTCCTCTAGGAGCGTAAAGTCGGTGTCCGTTATTCGCCCCTTGGACGTTCAGGAGTCCAGGATGCAGTTGCCCATCATCGCAGAAGAGCAACCCATCATGGAAGCCATAATGCTTAATCCAGTGGTAATCATTTGTGGCGAAACAGGTAGCGGAAAGACCACTCAGATCCCGCAGTTTCTCTACGAAGCCGGCTTCGGTGAATCCAGTGGTGGTTAGTCCTTCCCATGAGTGTATCCGCCAATGACTGGTGTTGATGTGTGTATGCAGTGAATCCGGGCATGATAGGAATTACGCAACCGCGCCGAGTTGCGGCAATGTCAATGGCATCTCGAGTGGCTCGTGAACTATCGTTGACTTCCTCTCGCGTATCGTATCAGATCCGATATGATGCAACTGTGTCCCCCTCAACTACAATCAAGTTCATGACCGATGGTGTACTTCTACGTGAACTTTCCACAGACTTCTTACTCTCGAAATACTCGGTGATCATCATCGACGAAGCACACGAACGTAGCATGAATACCGACATCTTGATCGGTGTTCTCAGTCGAGTAATCAAGCTACGTGAACAAATGTGGAAGGGTGGAACCGAGGGCGCGAAACCCTTGCGCCTTATCATCATGTCAGCAACCTTGCGTGTCAGCGATTTTGCAGAGAATCTGGCTCTCTTCCCGTCGCCACCTCCAGTCATCAATGTTGATGCCCGTCAGCACCCCGTAACGGTTCACTTCAACCGGCGGACGTCCGCCGACTATGTCCGAGAAGCCATCAAGAAAGCGGCCAAGATTCACGCTCGTTTGCCACCCGGAGGCATCCTCATTTTCTTGACAGGGCAAAACGAAATTATTGGCGTCTGCAAAAAGCTCGAGGCACGATATGGTAAAAGTGCTTTGGAAACGAGAAGGAAGAGGAGGCAAGTTGTCCAAGCTTCTTCCATATTTGCAGATTCTATTGCTAGTGATGGTCATTGTCCTGTTACTGCCGTACATGGTAAGGAACTTCAAGGAATGGACCAAAGGATCCCAAACTCATAATGTACTTACAGCCGACGTGGAGGCGGAGGATATCGAGCTTGGCATTAATGAGCAAGAACTCGCACTTGACGTGGACGGAGAGCATATGGATGAAGATCCCGAAGGCCTGGATAGCGACGACGACGACGACGTAAACGCTGAACTGGGCATTGATGCCGAGGAATGCGATGGTAAGTCTTCGTGTTTATAAGTATTCGACGAGCTCAGACACAATGGATATAGTCCCGATGCATATCGTCCCTCTGTACTCACTTTTACCAAGCGAAAAACAAATGCGAGTTTTTGATGCACCACCAGCAGGCCATCGTCTTGTGGTAGTATCCACAAATGTCGCGGAGACCTCTCTTACTATCCCAAATATACGCTATGTAATAGACTGTGGTCGAGCGAAAGAGGTACGAGCATCTCCGTTGTGAGGAACACGGTCTGACATCGTTTAAAGCGACATTATAATATGGAAAGCGGTATCCAGTCCTTTCAGGTCGGTTGGATTTCCAAGGCCTCGGCTGCTCAGCGAGCTGGTCGTGCAGGTCGTACGGGTCCAGGACATTGCTACAGAATCTATTCGTCTGCTCTTTTCGAGCATTACTTCGAACCATTCTCACAACCCGAGATACTGCGTACGCCGATCGAGGGTGTAGTATTGCAAATGAAAAGCATGAACATCGACGCGGTGGCGAACTTCCCTTTCCCAACGCCTCCAGATAGACAGGTGTTGAAAAAGGCCGAGACGATCCTCACTCGCCTGGGCGCGCTCAGTACCACACCTCTCGTATCGCAAGCGACAGTGTCGATGTCGACAATCGGAGGTCAAGTGACGCCTCTTGGAAAAGCAATGAGCTTGTTCCCACTTTCCCCGCGTTTTTCTCGAATGCTCGTTGGGAGTCAGCAACACGGCTGTTTACCTTATGTGATTTCGATTGTGGCAGCTATGTCGGTCGGGGACCCTTTCCTTCGCGAGGAGGGGTTAGATTCTGACAGCGAGTCCGATGGCGGCGATGAAGGGCTCGAATACATCAAAAATGCTTCCATAAGAGCGAAAGAGGCAAGGAGGGCCCGACGACGAGCATTCTTTGAGTCTCAGCGGGTTTGTCTTCCATTTGTTTGCCCTATGGTATCAAATTTCGCTAACCGTTCAAACAGCTCCATGGATCCCTGGGTAGATTCAACAGTGACATTTTCAGACTTCTCTCGATCGTTGGAGCCTATGAATATTCTGGAGGGGGGCACCAGTTTTGCAAGGACCACTTTTTAAGGCCCAAGGTATGTCCTTTTATTGATGATATCCAGCCGCAGTAACACTATCACAGGCCATGGAAGAAATTCACAAGCTCCGGGCTCAACTCAGTAGCATTGCGCAGGCAAATTTCCAAAATGCCGAAGTGGGTTTCGACAAAAACATTGCCCCCCCTAACGATATCCAGGTAACTGACTTCCTGTTCGTGCGATTTTACCTTGACTGATGACCTTTTGTTAGCTAAAAGCTATTCGCCAACTGCTCACCGCCGCTTTCATCGACCAAGTTGCAGTACGAAAAAATTTGATAGAAAAGGATTCCAGTGGGACAAAATTTTCAACTGCTAAAGGCGTTCCGTATGCTGCGGTGGGAGTTACTGAGGACGTTTTCATTCATCCAACGTCGGTGCTTGCGAATCGCACGCCACCAGATTATCTTGTCTTCTCCGAGGTAGTCAAAACATCACGGACGTGGATCAAAGGTCCGTTCTGTTCAGGTCATCATCGCATCTCCAGAGTCGCTGACTGATATCCAGGATTAACGGTGGTAAACCCTGTGTGGTTGTCGAGCCTTGGGAAACAAACTATGTGCACTTTCTCCAAACCCACAAGAAATAAAGCGGGTGAGATGATATCTATACCACGGTTTGGGCCGGATCAGTGGGAACTACCACCCGTGAAGGTATGATTATAATTTGGTATATTGTTATTTTACATATGCAGTGTGTTCTACGAAAGTGCGGGTGACGGTCCGATGATGTATGAGGGAGAACCATGTGATCAACACCTATGGTCTTCCCGGCTGGTAGGAACGATACTGATGATGAGCAACTGAAGACGAAAACTTCGAACAATATTACCTTGTTCTTTTTGGGTATAAAAATACTACCCTTCTCCTTCTTTATTCGTTTTGGCAGTGGCTGCATCATCCTAGGTTCATGTGATCTAGAACTGGAAGGCTCCCTACTCATTTCTTCATCTAAACGACGCTTGTGGCCAACCTCTCTAGGAACAACAAGGTCCGCAGGAGGATCTTTCATCGACGGCTGCCCATCCATCACCTGGGGAGGTTTCGAGGGGGGGTGTCGACGACTAGACTCGGCAAAGCTTTTTGGAGTGACTAAATCACTTGGTTGAGGGGGCGCAATCGCGGCTGGCTGTGTTTTGGGCTTCGAAGGCGACGAGGGCCGCCGAACTGACGCGTTCGTATCTGGAGTGGTGAAAAAGTTAACATCTGCCTGTCTCTGAGTTAGTACGAGTGTCTTGCGAAGGAACACGTCAGTGCAAGTACCTCCATCAGAAGTGATCTATCGCGAGCGTCCTGTACGATTTTGCGCCAGTTCTCGTCGCTTCGCTCGAGAGTAGGGGCATGGCCCAGAATGAAGAGAGATGAACGCGCACGAGTCATAGCGACGTTCATTCTCCGCGTATCTGCGTATCATTAGTTGGATGTAAATATACAAATGTACAAAGTAATATTTCATACCCGACAGGAAGCCAACGGATTGCAACCCAGGGCCAGCGCGAACACAAGAAAGAATTATAATATCCTTCTCTTGCCCTTGGAATCCATCGACAGTATGGAAGTGTATCTTGCCCTTGATATCTCTCCCAAAGCGTTGTTCAAAAGCCCTCTGAAGCTCTAAAACTTGACCGCGGTACATTGAAACGATCCCGACTCGGAAGTCAAAGTCTACCTTGGAAAATTCCTTACACAAGCGTGTGTACAAGGCGAGGGCAACTTGACTTTCCATAGTATTCTTTAGGGAGTGTCCGGCTGTGGAGGCTTCCTGTCCCCGGGTGACGTTGAAGAACCTGTACGGGCCAAACTTGGGATGTGAATGCCACGGCTGCTCTGTTTTAACCGCCATGTCGGGGCCATCCAAAAGTCGACCTTGGTAGAATACCCTGCTGGGAAGACGGCTAATATCGGGATGCATGCGGTATTGGATACTGAAAGTCATGAGTACACCAAAAATTAATGAGTGACGGGCGCCATACCTGAGGAGGTGAACAGCATCCGGGCGGTGCTTTTGAAGGCGTACGAAGAGCGATTGATTATAGCGATACTTGCAAGCCTTTTAGTAATGATCAGCGTGTGTTCGCGAAGTATTGCTGAAAATTTGCCTACCTCCTGAGACAAAACTGTCGGAGGGAGTTGTTGTGGATCTAGAAAAGCTTGAGCGGGATTGAATGAAGGACATAGGGTTACGCACCACCGACCATGATGCATCTTTGGCAACGAAACTTGAGTGGTATCAATGAACTCAATTCGATGGACTGAGCCGCTTCATCAATGATGACCATTTCAAAATCAAGTTGTTCGAGTGTTTCATGACCTGCACCCGACAAAGTACAGCAAATCACATCTGCTTCATGAAGAACTTCCGTCCTGATGCGTCTCCGCATAGCGTCGAGTGTCCTAGAATCCGATTTCTCCTTATCTTTCAACCGGTCAAACTGTTGGGTTAACACCATCCGTCGCGCGTTTAGTCTCTTGATTTCTTCCTCTAGGGTTACCGTCCGAACACTATTGTCGCGTACCGCAGCCAACTCGTCCAACTTCTGCTGCTTAGCCTGTTTGACCTCCTCAATTTGGCCTCGTAGGACGTTGACTTCGCTGTTGGCACTCTTGGAAGTGTCCTGGGGATTTTGGCCGTTGATCCTTTGTTCTACCAGGGAATCGAGGGAGATATCTTTGACGCTGATGTCCATGGCCTTATCTGCCCCGACTCGGACCACTTTCAGGGAGCTTGCTTTCCGCTGAGGGCCTCTGTAGCCTTCTTTGAGACGGTTGGCAACCTCATCAATGGCAGCATTGCTAGGTGCACAAAGTAGGATTTTCTTCACAGGCTCTGAAGAGGTTGCGTTCCTCCCAACGTGAATAGATGTAACGGCACGTGGACGTTGCTTAAGAAAAGCTTCGACGAGGCCGCAGATGGTCGATGTCTTGCCAGTTCCAGGAGGTCTATTGAAGATTGTTGATCCGAGATGCCAGCCTGGTTACGGAGAGAACCTACCCTTGAATGAGCCCAAAACCATCGACCTTGAGCGAACCTATTATAGCTCGTGCTTGTGGCTCATTGACATTGTATGTGGACATAGTGTGTTCCACCTCGCGTTGCTCAAGGGAAGGCAAGGCAGATATCTTGGGAGTTAATATCATTTGAAAGAGATCGTAGTGAGGAAGCGCCATGAGAGCACCATACTCCCGGTGAAGAGTACTCAAACTATCCAGTGATAAGCATTTACTGCAACACAAATATGGAAACGCACCTGAAAACTTTCTTCAGGCTCCAAACAGTGTTGATCTGCAACCCTACGTCACTTGCAGTAGGATTCAAGAAGCAGCGGAGACTCATTTGTGATCCAAATGGAGACGTCCTAAAGCTCTGCACCTTCATCATGATAGACTTTTCGCCATCAGGACGGCGGAGCAACACGATATCCGTATCTCCTAGTCGCCAATCCTTCTGGACAGGGTCCGAGATCATTGCGTCTAGGTCCACAAAATCATCGGTGTACTGTTTAGACATGATTTTGCAGTCGTACGTCGTTTGTGCTTCCTCTTTAGATTGAACAATTTGCGACCAGCATTCTAGAAGTAATAACGGCTCAAAGACTCGACGATAGTGGTCATAGTCCTGGAAGGTATCAGGAACATGATGCAATAGAGGTTTCCCGCCGATGGTAGGAGGATCAGGACCATCGTGGTCATAATTCCAAGAAAGGAGTGTCCGATGCAGTCCGGTGGTGTCTGGTTTCAAACGCAATGCTTTGCGACGAGCGTCCTCTCGACGATGAACACGTTCCAGAGCCGCACTCTTAGCTTGGTTTTGAACATCCAGCATCTTCACCTGTCGCCTTTGTGTAGGCTTCTTGATCTTTGGTGACCGCTGGAATTTACCCAAAGCGACCAGACCGCCCTGCACGCCCTCGCCCTCGGATTCTGATTCGCTGGAAGATTCTGATGTGGAGGTTGGGGGTATAACATTACGCCCAGTCGGTGGTTTCCTGATGTTCGTTGCTGCACTTGTTGATAACCGCTGGAACTTGGGAAATGTGCCCTTCATCACTTCGGGCTTGAGAAGGTCATGCTGAACAGGTTTCCGAGGAATAGGGTCAATTAGCTTCCGTGCTGGCGCATGTACCTCCTGTGGTGGAGGTTTGTTTGTTTTGGTAGGCTGAGCCTTCTGTGCAGGAACAACCGAGACAAATTCGACCTCATCGTCGTCATCAAATGCAGCCAGTGCATCCTCTAGCTGGGCTATTCGACTTGCATCAAGCCTTGTCTGTGGAGTGCCAGGTAATTTCTTGCGGGAATCTTCAACGTGCTTGTTCAGCTTGCCAAGGGCAGCCTCCGATGGAGGAATATGAGTTTTCCGAAAACATTCGAGGAGCGTTTGAAGCAGGGAAAAGGACTGATGGAGAAGTTCCTCATCAGAGAGCCGTAGCCACCGTGATAGTTCAGGAAGGACTGGTTGCAAGTCGCTCATCATTTTCTTGCCAATTCGGGAAAGTTTTCGAGGATTGCCATTCGTTGAAGATGAAGATTCATCTGTGGCGGTGACGCCCGCAGACTCCAGCACTCTCCACTGTGCCAGTAGATCTCTCCCAAAAATCAATGCATCTCGCATCCAAACCGTCATGTCTGGAATTTTGAAGTAGCCTGCCCAAAGCGGCGTGCGTTTGAATATCACGGTAATGGACTGCGTCATCAAGCTCCATAGTCGAGGTATTTGTGCTGCAGGCCCTTCTTTATCTTTCGACCGCAGGAACGAGCTATTGTGTAACAGCCCTTCTGGAGTGGAACACAAGACCTCAATGACATCGGTGAGACACTGCACAAGAGACTTGGAAAGGCTGCAGGCTTCAGGTACATGAGGCGCGTAATGAATGTATCGTTCCAGGAAGCTGAAAATGCCCTCAAATGAGGAATCTGGGAGATTGGATAGAAGAGCGCGGAAACAATCAATGCGAACGTCAACATCATATGCTTGACCAACTAGTGTCTTCGCAGCGCCTTGGATATCTTCAATGGGAGAAAGCATAAGGACCATGATATCCTTCGCGACCCCAGGTCGACGCAGAATATCAAGAACAAATATCGACTGGTTGTAGTTCGCCACCTTGGACACTATTTCGTGAAATCCACTTCTTGAAACAGTGAGGCATCGGTTAATAGCATCGAATGCTTGTTGGGCATTCGGCTTCGACATAATAGGCTCGTATGCTGATCTGTTCAAGGAGTCGATGTGAGAGAACTGAGCGACAATTGAAATGATGGCGACAACGCCATCTGCATCGTTTGTTTGTAGAGATTCATATGTCTTCTTCCACATCTGTTCTTTGATGGTACACACAGGAAGATTATCTGTGCGTCCCGCCAAGAACTCGCAGGACTTTGTAATGGAGTCAACGATTTCAGCAACGTCACAAGTCAAGGAACTCGAGATGAGGTCACGAGCAGCGCTGCGTACTACTCTCCACTGCGGACTTGCATATGAGCGACTGAATGCCACAGAAATGAAAATTTCGGCATGGATATCGAGTACGCTTGAAACCCCCATGCGACGTTGCGAAGTCTGATCCGACTGGGTTTTCCGGACCTGAGAAGCCAACAACTACAGTAATGAAGGTTTGTCATCATGGGGTCGGATGTAGAAGTAGAACTACTGACTCGGATAGCGGAAAACATCACCGCCGGACGTGCATCCTGAAAACGTTCGTGTTGTAACTCCTCGCAAAGAAAATCCACGATTCTTGCTAAAATGTCCCCATATATGGTTGAATCGGATACTGATGTAAGGTACTCCCCGAACCATGACAAGAACCATGGTTTCTCATCCGCTGACTTGAGGCCTTGCAGCATACCGGAAAAGGAAGAATTGTCTTTGATTGCATCGAAAACGACTTGAGGATACTCTAGACCTTCGCCTTGCCATAGTTGATTCCCTAAGCGCTTGACCAAGAAGAGTAGACACCGTAAGATATCGAAGAATTCTACTCTCATTTTATTACACTAGTCATGGTAACGAACAAAGATAAGACTCACGTGGCCCAACGTCATGTAGGTGGCCCATCACAATTCTTTTACAGTCCATTCCTTGGGATGGCTTTGCGAGAACCTCAGTTGGAACATGTCGCAGGATTTGGCTAAATCCAGACCAAAGCTGGGTGGGATCGGAGGAGAAGAAGTACGGGGAGGTACTGTCTGTCACCACCACTTCGCCTTTGCGTGATAAGGACACGGCGCTGATAACCGCCTGGAGAGCTAATTCATGCCCTGCGACAAACTGAGATTCCAACATGGGAACCTGAGTGCTTTTGATGACTTGCGCCTTCGCCCACTGTCTAACATCAGGTGATTCGTCCATTAAGAGTACAAACAGTCCAGGGGGAGGCGGGTCCGATGGCCAGCCTGATATGGATGGACATGCACGAACCAAGGAGAGAATCTGAGGGTCGCGAAATACGCGCATGTTGGAGACCATGTGGTATAACACAGGTTGTGATACTTTCTGGGATGTCCGGCTAGCCAATGTAGAGCTGGATAGATCTACTCCGGAACGCACAAGGGCCTCTACGACGATGGATAGTTCCCAGTCATCAAAACTGCCATAAAACGCTTCGAGAACACTATCCGAGAAAGCGCCAAAATAACTGCAGAGGGTAGGGGTCAGTACAACGCATATTCCACTTGGTGTACTAGCCCATTGAGCCACCAACGTTTTCCGAGAACTAGTCTTCGCTTCCCCCAACCCTTTGATACAATGACAGCATCCTGCGAGAGAACTCTTTAACCTTTTTTTCCATTCATCTACTCTGGGACTGTCGTACGCAAAGAGCCTTAGTAGAAATGTAGCAGCATCGATAGTGAGCTGTTGAGCGCGACTGCAAAACCAATGGTAAGTGTTGTCGGATGGTGAAGGAGGGATCTTCATTAAATATGAATATATCGGCCCAAGAATGTCATCTGTCGCATCTGCCGTATTCACCGGTGCATCGCGGACTGAAACAAGTAACGCCCTGACTTTGCTGAGTTCGACATCGGAGGTCATGAACGAGTGGTTCAGGTCTGTGGTGGACGTGGAGGTTTCCGAGAGTGGTTGCTGAGCTTGGCTAATCCAACTGACTCGGAAATTCAAACTTGTTCCCCGACACAAATAACGTATGGATTCTTGGGATGTAGAAAGTCTCAACGAGCTCTTGGAACAAGATGTCGAGCTGCGGGAGGTGTGCATTGAAAGTTGGTGATCTGCTCTGACTTGTGATTCTCAACTCCCCCCATTTCAGAAAATCAAGGAGCAAGTGACGGATCTAGATAAGAAAACGCGCAGTATGGCTGGGACTCTCAACAAAATTCATTCGACACCTCCAGAGTCAAGTAGCGCTATTTCTGACTCTTTTGGCTGATATCCGATGCTAGTTCATATCTAGTTCCAGCTCTCCTCGATTGTGTACGCCCTATCTTGCATAGTTGTCAGACCACTACTGCTGCAATGGCTGCTCTCATCCCTCCCAACCAGTTCTGGCGATGGAAAGACATGTGGTCCAACTCTTTGCGCACTGCAATCTATTCGTCTGCGTTGGTAGAATTTCTTACCACAGGAAAACTCATTTCCCTGCCACAAGTCAGTCAGATTTTAGGGAGTGAGCATCACTTTCCCTCTATAAGCGGTGTAGTAACCACCTTTATTAGTCAAAGATGAATGGAAGGACCGGTTTGCGCTGGTTGTCGAAGATTATCTTCACGGTTTGATCAGCCTTGTCAATGAGTTGGTAAGTTGGGCGACCTTCAAAATTATTCTCTTCCGGAAACTTCTCTTCAATTTTAGCTCACTTGACATTGTTTAGTCACGTCTCGCTGTGAATTCAGTGACCCTTGGAAACTTTGAAGCACCTATGCAAATATCTATTTTTGTGAAAGATTTATTCGCTGGATTTTCGATGGTTAGTTTGAAGTTGTCTAGCGGTGACTTGAATGAAATTGACGATGCCCAGCTCAATCTAAAGAATGACACTCTTCGGCGACGTTTTGACAGTCTGAAATACGATCTTAAGAAAATAGAAGAAGGTGGGCTTAAACTGCGAGTCCTATGATGTATTCTCAGTTCTCCTTGCCTAGTGGTGTATGATGTCTCTCTCCGAAAACTGGTACCTCTCCCTGTAGAAGCAAAATAGTAGTGTAGCCTCGCGTCCGGGAGATTTTAATGTCGGATACTACAATAGCTACTAACATTTACTTGTACTGAATGAAGAGCGGCCACAACATGTCCAACGTTACCCTTTAGTCGTCAATGGAGGTGGCAGGGGCCCCGGTGATTAGGAGTGGAACTCCGCGACACTTGGTATTCACCCTGGTCTGACCAGGATCCCACGTTTCTACAGCTCTTTCGACTCACTCTACACACCATAAAACCTTTAGCTTATAAATATTCACTAAAATCTTGATCTACAGCTGAAATATTAGACACAAAAATGGATAGAAGACGTGCACCACCACGACCTGCGTCTACAGAAGGTGTGTTCTCACGCTCACACCGCAAAGGCCGAACGGTGCGGGACTCACTTAGTATCAGAGGTAGATTGTTGGTCACAAGCATCTAAGTCATTGGCATTATTATCCAATATTTATACCAGCTCTAGCTCTAAACACACTGAAATTATCGGCCGCGCTAACAGACATATTTCCGGATGGCCAACCGATGACGTCCTTCCAGCTGATGGGTATGATGGCTTGAAGAAGAATTACAGGCAGTTGTCCCAAGCTTTGAAAGAGGTCCGAGACGCTAGTGATGAGGAAGTCAAGTACGCTAACTGTTGAGCTTCCATGTAATGTGTTTTACATATTGTATTTTTTTCAGGGCGATCGAAAGTGTTCTCGAAAAACTCAACGTGCTGATAGCCCTCCGAAAAGCACCGGAGTCACTCTCGCAAGGTGATATCTTCAGCCTCTATATATCTAATTAGTTATGAACCTTTTGTGTCCAGAGAAGCGAAACAAGCGCCCACGGCCACCATCACCAAACACCACTCCTGCGTCGGTTACGCCACCTTTGGTATCTGCCCAACGGCCGACAATGACGCAAGCGGCACCTTCGAGGGGCTCAATAGGTCCTTCTCCAGCTATACCATTTTCAAGAGACCCAAAGGCTCGTAGAGAAGCACTTGCGAAGCAATTGCCATTGCAAGAAGGGCGAAAAGTTGCATTCCATCCACCTGCGGGAAAGACGGCCGACGGCAGCATAGTTGACACCGATGAAAATACATGGATATTGGCTGTTATTACGAAGTGTATCAATCAGGATAAGAATCGGTAGGGACTCATTTTAGGGATATTGTCCCACCCACTCACCCACTCTAGATACGAAGTCCAAGATGTCGAGCCCCAGGAAGACGGGATGCCTGGACAGTAAGTTTTCGTATTGCAGAGAAAGCTGTTTAATAACTTTATTCTCAGATGCTATAACACAACCCTCAGAGCCATTATACCACTGCCGGATCTGAACGCCCCTCCAACTAGCGCTGCGCATTTGAATGCATATCAGGAATTCCCTTCCGGTTCGACCGTTATGGCGCTCTATCCAGATACAAGCTGTTTTTACAGAGCTGAGGTCATATCTTCACCGAGAGATCTTCAGCCAGCCGGGCGCGTAAGGTCCAAATTTCTGCTGCATTTAAGTGACTTAATCACACGTAGGGTGTTTCCGCGAAGCATATCCCCATGTACAAGCTCAAGTTTGAAGACGATGATGACCAAGAGCATTCTGTTGCTGCACAATGGGTGGTTGAATGGCCTGGAGCATGATGTTTGGCTAGATCAGAGAGTCTTGTTGCATTGTGTTGTAGTTGTATACAGTATTTACTCTCGCAATTTCTAGAAAGTCCGTGGATGATCGATGGCGGCCCAGACCCCGAACGCTCTCCATAATGAGTATATGACGTTTTCTGGTGAACTACATATATACCATTGCACATGAGGTCATTGGCAGTTTCTCGAAAACCATTATGTCTATCGCTCGACAACTTCTACACGAGTTTCGTCCGCTTTTCCGAATGCTAGAAGAGCCTTTTGGGAGGTCCACTGTGGCACCCATTTATCACCAGCGTTCCCTTTTTGACGACCCCTTCTTCCCTTCTCCTGCTGCCGTTCGTCCTGCAGTGGACGTGACAGAGGAAGGAGACAAATACATCCTAGAGGCGGATCTTCCAGGCGTTAAAAGAGAGAATGTTGATATCAGGATAGGTGACGGCGGACGTAGTGTTACCATTCAGGGGAAAACCTCCCCCCGGGAGACTAACGGTGAACCCACTAGTACTGGCGAGAACGGTGATGAGGGTTAGTGAATTTACTCTGCTTACTGAGCTTCATCTGATGCATCATTTCAGGCTCTCAAGCTGTGGCAAAGACAGAGCCAAGCATGCAACTCTCCGCGGAGCGCTTGCATCCGGGCAGTTCGATCTTCACTCGCACCGTCTGGCTGCCTCGCCCAATCGACACTTCTAGGGTGTCAGCCAAGCTTCAAGATGGTATTCTTACCATGACTGTCTCAAAAGCTGAGGATCAGGAGGGTGTCAAGGTTCCCGTTGAGTAATCCAGAAACATCGTTTATAGCTTCAGCTCCAAATTGTAGTTTAGTGTAGCACCAACTTCCTCACAATTACTTCTTTCGACTGCTTGTAGCCATCCAATTTCAGCATAAGTCGCAGTGGAATGGCCAGCCTCGTTGCACTGTGCTGAGCTCGCGGTGATTTAATGCTTTGCGGTGATTAATCACCATGACCACACTGATCGCATGCGGAGTCCTGCATCCCTGGCTAGAAAATGTTCGTCTTGGAGGCTATGCGGCATGGCATACGACGTAGCAACCCAACCTGACATATGCATAGGCGACACAAATGCATACGTAGGCTTAAATCTTGACATTGCTTTCCAGCAAAGATTGACCCAAGAAAACTACCGAATTCCTAGTAGCCAAATTGCTATTCCAAAGGATATCAATTGAGACGACTGACTTGAAGTTGGAATTGAAGATGAACACGTTTATCTACCCCGTGCGGGATACATCCGGTATAAGTGACTCGAGTATTCCGATTAGCCCCATGATGAACCATAGTAATACGACTATAGTAGACTGTTGAAACTTCCAGAATGGACCGTCCGGCTGTTTATTTGAGAGAGACAGAGAGGGTTGAACGAATTGTTGTGGCGCTACCTGAGCGTCCCCGCTCAGGCTGCCAAGGTGTTCTTCTTTCAGCCGACGCCCTCAAGTTTCAACCATAGCATCCCACCTAGAACCTCCCGACCGAAAATTTACCAGCACGTTTGGTGATGGCCGCATACTACGCTACTCCCTCCAGTTCCGTGGTTGCCCACACTTCCTCTTTGCAACCCTATGGAGAACACCCTGAGATGGGCGGTCCCAACCAAAGCGTCAGCGTTTATGATCTCCCTACGGACTCCGAAAACGAGGCCGAGGTGGATGAACTGGAGTCTGATACAGATCCAGAAGATGAACTCGCCACGAGTGCCTCCGCCAACCACAAGAGAAGTGGTCGGCGACTTGGAGAACGCGCTCCTGGGACGACTTTACTTCCTGGTTCCAAAGTAGAGGCTATGGTTCAAGCGGATGGTGCGCTAAACTAAAACTCTCAACTAGAGCTTTCGTTAATCGAAATTTTAGCTAGCATTGCAATGTCGAAAGAAGCAGTGTTCATCTTGTCGATTGCGACGGTAAGGGGTCTGTTTAGCGGTCCTATGATACATCTCAACTACTCGCAGGAGGAATTCGTAAAACGACTAGCACAAGCTGGCCAGCGCCAGGCATCCGCAAGGCGTCGAGGGACCGTGAATTACACCGACCTGTGTAAGTAAACAGTCTCTTTTTGTTCGAATTGACTTTAACGGACTATTAGCGTGCTCTACCCAACAATATCAAGAGTTTATGTTTCTTCAAGGTTTGTTTGTATGTTACCTGTCGGCTTTACCCTATCTCATATGTAATTCCAGACACAATACCTGAACCAATATCCATTGCGGAAGCACTCGAGAGACGAGCAGTAAAAGAGAAGGAAGACCTGGAAGCTAATCCGGCAATGTCGACCACCGTTCATCGACAGTCACCCCCTTTCATTGCAGTATCTGCGACCCAGCTAAATGGGAAATCAAAAGCTAGGCAAAGGCCGTCAGTCGTCAGTAGAGAGGCATCGAGTGCAAGTGCGAACGGAACTATGAGGAGGGAACATAGACGGAACGAGGAGGGGATGGATGCTATATCAAGAAGTCGGAACGCAAGGGTCATTCAGGAGGACAGTCATGTTGGGCAGGAGCGTGTTTCAAATGATATGGGGAATGAAGCAGCATACTATCAGGGCGATGTATCTTGGAATTGTCCGCCCGCAGGCCTACGAGCTTCACACGAAAACGAGGAAAATCGGTCTCCTCAACACCGAGATTTCACGTCAAATTGGCCTGGCCAATTTACTGGCCCCGCAAGTGCCTTCCTGCAAGATCCACAAGGAACGTTTGGCCGAGGAGTTATTAGGAATCCTGGCCGTACTATTTACTCGCAGGAACCACGTCCAGAAAACAGTTCTTACGTTTAGCATGTCATTGTACGAGTGATATCAGTACACCTTGATTTCGAAGGGACCATGTATTAGGCTCGCCAGACTCGGCACTTACTAACGTTTTCCAACCAGCCACAGCAAACAGGCTCCATATCACGATGTCGCAACTTGTCTCTAGTAAAATTCCGAAAGATGAATGCGTACCCAAGATTGCGGTTGCTCGTCGTTGTACGTTCATTACAAGCAAATATCCGACTGCCCATACCATGGGTCACCTGATAAACTGAGTCAAATCATGCGTTAATCATCATGACCTTGGACTGATGGCACGCCTCCCAATCATCGACATTGCACCCTACATCGAGGCCAAACGCGATCCTACGAAATGCAGGGCCACGTCGGACGCCCTTCATAGTGCTTGTGTCAAATACGGGTTCTTCTATCTAGACATTTCGCAGTACATAGATCCCTCGGAGCCTGAGGAGTTGACCCAGCTAGCCAGAGAGTTCTTTGCATTACCACAGGAGGAGAAGAACAAGATAGGTCTGGAGAACCAGGACTATGCTAGAGGTATTTCACTGTTGGGCTGATCTCCCAATCATAATCCTTGAACGTCGTGTTCAGGATACCAGAGGCTCAAGCAGAACGTGACCAATGGGAAGGCGGATAACCACGAAGCAATCGATCTCTACAAGCCTGTTGAAAGTCCAGATAAATCAAAGCCTCTTTGGGGGGAGAACCAGTGGCCGGATATCCCTAGATTTAAACAGAAGTATGATCAATGGATCGAGAAGATGAAGAACCTTGGTCTCATCCTCATGGAAGCGTGAGTTCTTGCTATATTCATCAACATCTCTTCCACACATATTCCTCCCCTAGGATGTCTGTTGGTCTAGGAATGACAACGGAGGAATGGATGGAATTGCGAGCTCAAGTAGACGATAGCTTCTGGGTGATGCGAATTATCGGTGAGCACCATGACTCAAGTCTACACAGTTGACAATACTTAGGCATGTGAAAGGATATCCTCCACTTGCAAACGAGCACGACGGCTTCTCCTGCGGGGCACATAAGTGAGATGATCAAGTAGTTGTCGTGGTATCCAGGTGCACTGACACATCGACAGAGATTACGGCTGCCTAACGTGAGCCCGGGCCACTAGTGAAAAGCTCAGCGATGTCTCTGACGATGACTATCCAAGTTTCCTATACGCTGATCCTACCCGCAATGCCTTACAAGTCTTCTTGCGACAATCTGGCACTACTGTATTAGATCTGGACGGCCTGCCGGCAGAGCATGGTACAGAAGAGGGGATATGGATAAACGCAGATCCTGTCCCCAACTGTGTCGTTTGTAATATTGGCGAGAGTATGCTGTTGATAGTTCCAAGCGTCCTTCCCAACTAACGCAAATCATCCTAGTGTGGGAAATCTGGACAAACGGATTGTACAAGAGCACGTTACACAGGGTGGTTCACAGAGGATCGAATTATCGGCAAGTATTATATAGAAATTAGTTGAGTTATGTCTAATTCATTTGAATAGTGTCTCGTGCGGACCTTCCGTGCTCTATGACATGTCCGTTTTCTGATATGTTGGCAGGATTCCGTTCTTCTTCGAGCCTAACTTCACCGCGAATGTTGCTCCACTTCCAGCTGCTCTGCGTCTTTTGCACCCTCAAGACAACGAATCATACTCAAGCGAAGGAATGACATACAAACCTGTTGTATATGGTGACTTTTTGCTCAAGAAAGTCGGTAGCAATTTCGCAGACGGAGGAGGTAAAGGGAAGTATGACTAGTTCAAGTTAACGTTATGAACTCGGGTAATCCTTGTACTTATTATAAAGTTATACTTGGTTTATTCAATGGGTAGTCACGTGGAACCTACAGATCTGAGCCATGAACGCTTTGACTCGATCATACCACCACCTGCCGATTCTTCATCGATCCCCAGCGAGGTTAATTGCGCGAGTCAACATATCAGCGCGAAAAATGTCTTATGAATCCTCCGTATCCAAACTCCCTTTCCAACTCAAAGATCTCGTCGTGAATGCCCAAGCAGATGTCGGAAAGACTGACGCCGACAAGGAGGAAGTGGCCAGGTGGATTGAGACGGTTGCAGAGGGAGAAGTCGTGAAACCAGCTGCTCTTCCGGTAAGCCGTCGGAACAAAAGCCGTTTAAATTGCCTGATGAGCCAGGATTGCCGCAGGGTCTCGAGACGCAGCTTGTACCTCGCACATACATCGTGAGCAACTACCTCACAGCAGCGGACGTTGCTTTATACGGAGCGCTGCACCCCGTCTTTGTTCGTCTCTTGCGGTATCCTGATGTGCCAAACACTCATGCGTAGAACTACAGTCGCAACTACAGCCTCATCAATACCACTCTACCCCTGCCCTCACGCGTTACTTTGACCACATTCAGACGCGCCCACCTGTGGTAGCTGCAGCCCAAGCACTATCTCCAGCGTTTTCTTCGGTTTCTTTCGACCTAGCATCTGCTCCACCAATCGAGAGGCAAGCTGAAGCACCGAAGAAGAAAGAGAAGGCGGCGGCGGTAGCGGAGCAGCCTAAATCATCAGCTGTGACAACACCAAATGAGGGTGCATCAGAAGATAAACCAAAAGAAAAGAAGGAAAAGAAGAAGGATGCAGTCGCTGACAACGGAGGCAAGAAGAAAGAGAAAGGTTCTGCTCCCGCTGCCAACAAGCCTGCCGCTGAAGATGCCGGTGATCCTGTACCTTCAATGATTGACTTGCGGGTCGGTCATATTGTGGACGGTAAGGTGGTTCTTCATAATTTGAATCACGACTTATCAACAATGTCGACAGTGAAAAAGCACCCCGAGGCTGATAGCTTATACATCGAGGTAAAGCAATA
>Ga0153978_1000037_pt1 | contig 24243 bp, 17 predicted proteins | sample TSGA062MetaG_FD_104749 | JGI IMG/M metagenome (GOLD analysis project Ga0153978, IMG submission 104749) | Attine ant fungus gardens microbial communities from Georgia, USA - TSGA062 MetaG | ecosystem: Host-associated > Fungi > Mycelium > Unclassified | place: USA: Georgia, Yuchi Wildlife...
CTTTACCCATAGATTATCATCTATCCTTGAATAGAACAAAGAACTGCCCTAAGATGGTTAGGTTATCTCTATTTCAAGAACAATAGCACTCCTATATGTAGAACAATAGGTAGTGATCATGTAGTAGGCTGTTTTGGTACATAGACTACCACAATTATATATTTAAGGACTGTATGTCTGAGGATAAACCTCAGACTTAACAACATCTCTTACTGCTTGTCTAACTTTGCTTTTTTGAATACTTTGATTATCAAATCAAGCAATCACAAATCAGTAAGTGGCCATTTATGATAGTATAAAAAACTGAATGTAGTACTTGGTAGCAAAATAACATTCTAAGCCAGAATATAACTAAGGACAACTTTTCTATTATTTTGAATGGTCCTTTATATAGGGGTTGTAATGCTCACTCCATAGTCTGGTAATCCTTTAAATTGAGTAGTACCTTGTTGCCAACTTTGAATAGGACACTTTGGACTTTTTGGTCATAGTACTATATTTTTTCCACTGTAAGAGTAAAAGCTGCTTTTGCCTGCTCTAAGACTTCTTGTTGTTTATACGTTAGATCATTCAAGTTCCTTTGTAGTAACTCTTTGACTAAAATTAGACCTGCTCTCAGATGTCTACCATATTCAAGGAAGAACAAACTTTCACTGAGATTATAATCCACATAGTACTGAAGATATTGCTTTAATACCTAGTTTACTTGTTTTATTTGTCCATTTGTTTGTGAATAATATGCTGTCAACATTGTAGATTCTATTTCTAAAATCTTACACCATTCTTGAAATAGCTCAGCTGAGTATTGTATTTCTTTATCTGAAATGATTTGTAGGGGCAGTTCATGCAATAGATAGACCTTGTTATATAGTAACTACGCCATATCTTTGGATAAGAACCAATTGTTGATAGGAATAAAATAGGCTCTTTTGGTGAGCCTGTCAACAATAATACAGGTAGTATCATAACTGTTTAACTTTGACAATTGCATAATTAAGTCTATTGAGATTATTTCCCAAGGTTCGTTAGGCATCTTGTTAGGCACAAGTGGTCCAAAAGGTTGCTGTATGTGATTTTTCATCTGCTGACATATATCATAATCCATAACATATTTCTTGACAAATGTTGTCATCCCAGGCTACCAGTAATTTCTGGAGACTAACTCATAGATCTTCTACTAACCTGGGTATCTGGCAGATGGCAAATTGTGGTATATCTTAACAATTTATTATCACAAGGTGTTTTCTATACTGTGGAGAATATAAATCTTCCCTCTATACAGGAGTAGTCTATTCTTATAGTTCTAGTCTTGCAAGGATTTTCCAAATTCTCTTGAACTAGACTTGAGTAATATCTTATAGTCTTTGGTAACTTTGTCCAATAAGAGTACTACTCTGACCTTCTTTAGGATTATCTTATTATTTATTGGCATCTTATAAGTAATCTCTAGTACATTGATAGCAAAGAACTCAGGTTTTAGTAACTGTTACAAACTTCATTCAGACCATAACTCTGGAAATACTTGACTGATTTTGACAATCTAAATGGCCACCAAAAGTCCTTAAGAAGACCTTTCTATTAGTAAGTGACTATTTGTAATAGTAACACCTAGTTTGTATTGTCAAGGTCTGTTCCCATCTCATAGTCTGCTCATCTGGACAAGGGGTCTTCTACCTGCATCGTCTTTTCTAGTTTATGATAGAGTACAAAGTTAAAATGAGTCATAAAAAGTGTCTATCTTGCTTGCCTCCTGGTTAGCTTTTGAGCTGTCCTAAAAAATATAAGGTTTTGATAATCTGACCAGATCTCAACTTTATATAAATGTCTCTCTAAATGGTATCTGTATTCCTCTAGTCCCTAAATTACTGCAAGTAGTTCCTTGTCATAGATTTCATAGTTCCTTTTGTAAACATCTAATGACTTGAAGAAGAAAGCTACTGGATACCACAGATTGGTTTGCATGTTCTTTTGTGATAAAATAGCTCCTGTTGCAAAGTTACTAGCATTAGTGGATAACTTAAAGGAATCTTTGTCATTTGGTATTCTCAGGACTAGAGCTGTGGTAAAGATCTTTTTCAGTACCTCAAAAGCATTTTGTTGCTCTATACCCCAAGTTCAGGTAATATTCTTCTTGGTCAAGTCAGAGAGTGGCTTTGACATCTTGGCAAAGTTCTTAATGGACCTACAATAGAAATTCATAAAGCCTAAGAATACTTGTACTTGTTTGATTTTAGTTGATACTAGCCACTCTAGAACTCCTGAAAGTTTCTCCTTATCCATCTGTATTTTATTCTCCAAAATAATTATGCCTAAATACTTGATACTACTTTGCTTAAAGAAAAACTTCTCTGCTTTAGCATAAAGGTCATTAAATTAGAGCTTTTTCAGCACTTCCTTAACCAATTACCTGTACTCCTTCAAACATATCCCAAATATTAGAATATTATCTAAATATACCATTACTAGTCATATGCAAATCAAATCTCCCAATATGTTATTTATTATGCTTTGGAAGGTCACTGGTACATTAGAAAAACCAAAATATATAACAGTTGCCTTAAAAAGGTCTCATCTTGTAATAAACACTATCTTCTATTTATTCTCTTCTTTGATATAAATATTGTTGTACTCCCACCTCAAGTTAATTTTGGTAAAGATTGAGGCTTTGCTAAGTGATTCAGTCAAGTCAGCTATTCTAGGGATTGGATAGCAATTTTTGATGGTAATTCCATTAAGGGCTCTATAGTCTATAACAGATTATAAGCTTCTATTGTGCTTTTTTACAAAGAAGAATGGAGCTGCTATTGGGCTAGTAGATAGTCAGATATATCCTTTTCTGAGTTCCTCATTGATCCATATGTCAAGAGAGTTTCTTTCTGCTAGAGAAAGTAGATAGACCTTGGTTGGTTTGGGAAGCATTGTATCTTTTACAAAGTCAATCATATGGTTATATAGTTTCCATATTGGCATTCTCTTTGACTTGTTCTTTGAAAACATATTCCTATACTTGTGTAGCCATTCTGGTATATGAGCCTTCCAGGTCTTTGTGTCCTTGCAATCTGAATCTCTATATTGATCTCGATTGTTGAGTATAGCTGTAATTATCATTGTTTGTTAATGACTGCTTGGGTCAGTTGTGTCTGCCTAGCTAAGAATATAGTTGCTGGGGTCCTCATCTTTTATGTCGTCCAATAAGGAAGATTCGCTGATATCCAGTTCAAGATGAAGTTCATTAGCTCCTGCTTCTACATCTTGTATTTTACGAGCTTTACTAGCATATGTATCTAGGCACCTGGTAAACTCCCATTGACCTTTTTGCCAATCAATATTTGGATTATGCTTATACAAGTATGAATACCCAATCATTATCTCCTTATTCCCTAAGTTGGTGACAAAAAGATGCTGAGTTGTCTTGTACAATCCAATTTCTATATAAGCTTGGACATACTTAGTTATCTATCCTGTCTTGTTGGGAGTGCTATCCATATTGATTACACAATATAGATTTGCCAGTTTATAAGTTACTAGGTTATTATTTTCCATAACAACTTTATCAACAAAGTTCGTAGTGGTTCCTAAATCAACTAAAGCCTTGGTTTGTACTTTTTTTCTATATACCCAAAGTGTAACTGGAATTTTAAAGGAGGTAGTCTTGTTGCGCGCTATATTATTACAAGATTCCAGTACTACTTCTGACTTTTGTAAGCTAATAGAGAGTATACTTTTCTTCAACTGTAGATTATAGACATTATACTCTATAGTCCCAAAGGAAAATCCAATTTGGATATCCTCTTTCTCTTTCCACTTTGGGGAACAGGATCAGAGATTTCCTCAATTGACATGCTATTAATTTTGACATCTTTAGGAGAGAAATCTAGGTTGTTACTATTTTCCTCTAATATCTTTATCAGCCATGCTCTAAATGACTGATTTTTGTTCTTGCTTGGATCCAGTGGAAATGGTTTCTAGAAAGAGGTCTTATGAGGATGCTTGTCCTCATTACCAGGCTTATTGTAATAGTCTACTATATTGTATATCTTTGATTTATTCTTAAAGTCTTTTTCAGCACATATCTAACAGTATCATAAGCTCTTCTTTTTCTTTCTCTGAATCTCATCTATTTCCATTATATCTGGGTCTTTCTTTTCTCCACTCTTCTCTTCAATTGCCTCTGGACTGAATATTGCACCTTGGACCTTGTCTGGATATAAGGCCTTATATGCTTGTATCAACAATTTGAGATATTCATTCCATGTTTTTGAAGACTGATTTGTAATTTCATAAAAGACAAGTACATTTTGCAGCTTATCAGAAATAACCTTCTTCATTTTGTCAATGTGAACTTTATTACTATAGTTAACAATTCTTACCAATATCCTATATTGTTCTGTATACTTGACAAAGTTCTTTTTTGCTAGGTTCTTGTTGACCCAGAGTGCTGTTAATTCCTTCTTTGCTCTCTCCTTGTCATCTTATTGTCTATAAATATTTTTGAGTTCTTGGACAAAGTCACTTCAAGAACCAATACTCAATTCTACCTGAACCTTGTTATAATACAATTTCATATATGTGCTGGCAGAAGCATATAAACAGATGAGAGCATATATAATTTTCTGATTATCCAATATAATACCAGATGCTAAACAATAGAGAGCAATCTGGCTCAACCAATTATATAGATGCATTTTATTTTCAGAGTTTGCAAATGTTGGTGGCTCTGGCATCTTGGTTTTGGAGGCAATATTTCCTCTAGAGAGCCTTGTTAGCTCTTCCTGAAGATGGACAACTTCTGTCTCCAAAGTTGCAATTTTATTATAAACAGTGGTCAAGGCACTATTATAATGATTGATTGCTCTATTGAGCACCTGATCAATATAGTTCTTAAAAAGAAGAAAAGTTTCTTGATATGCATTTTGTAGCATCTATATTTCAGTCTTATTCCAAGACATATGCTTAGTTTTTATGCCATCCTTTACTAGCACATTCTAATTCTCAACACTGAAATCAGAAAAGGAAACAGTAGTAGTAAAGTTGTTAAAGTCAATATATCTATTTAAGTAATTAATTACAGTTCTTGAGTATGTTTTTAAGAAGGTAAAAGGAAAAAACACTCAAATTTAGCCTCTCAATACCATTGTGTTACACCAAATACTATTCCAATAATATTATGTTTATGGAACAGTGATATTGAGCTCTAGAAGAGCTTTACAAATCTCTGGTACTCTAGTAGCTAGTTTGGAAAGATCTATATTCTTCAGATGCTTACAAGTGTCTTTTAGTATTCTCTACTTCTTAGCTATAAGCTTATGACCAACTTTGTTCAGCTCTATAATCACATCCTGTAGTTGATTGAACTATTTCCATAGAGGGTCATACTGTGGATCCTCAGCCCAGGTCTTGTTTTCACTTATTTTAGTAAAAAATAATGATATATAATCTAAGGTAGGTTCTAGGAGTTTTTTGTACTTTTTTATACATAATCTCTTAGTTTTGTGAAAATATAATTCTGGGGAGCAGGATATAAAGTAGAAATCATCTACCTTGTACTAGCAGGGGTCTGCTTCAACAAGTCTATTGTAGAGTTTAGTGGATAAAATAGATTTCATTTCAATTCTTTTCAGCAATAACTTCTCTGTCGCACTCTCCTTTTTCAGTAAGAGGCATTCAGCAAGAGTCTTGGTGTTTCTGATGGCGGACATAGCTTAGAGGCAAAAGTAAGTACAATGTTATTGATAGGCAGTGAATGCTCTTAGGGATCACCCTTGGTGGATATTCAAGAAAAACTCAATGAAATTCTTTCTTGGATTGGACTACTACTTATACTATTTTACAGTGGCTGTACTACTACTAGTCCACAATCACATGTTCTTCCAGAATGTTCTATAGTTACTTGACCTTGTCATGTAATTTGGTTATCTAAGTTTCCACACTATTTATACCTTAATCTCATTGTATAACTTGAGATTTTGGATTAAGTGTTTAAATAAGTGGGAGACTGTTTCCTTCTTGGGGCTCTCATAACATGGCCCCCCCTTCAAGTTTCCTCATCCTGAGGAATTTTTCTATTGACTCCAGTTTTCGTCCCATCTCTTTTCCCTTTCCCTTTCATACCTCCTTTTTCTCCAACTATATAGCAATTTTGCCATGAACTCCCTAGGTAATTCCTGACTAAATTCCTTTTTTTCTTTTTCTTGCTCCTGTTATCTTAGTTCTTCAACCTCTTCTCCATATATTCTTTTGAACTCTTCTACCAACTCTTTTGCATTCTTTATTCTCCCAAGTATCTTCTTCTGCCATATATCCCTTTTATCTTACCAGAAACTTTTCCTTCCCTCTAACTGTTCTTTTGTTTACAATTTTTTCTATCTCAAATTCCTCTTCTCCTTCAATAATGACCAGTTTTGATAATGTCTTCTTCTGCCCTTCTACCTGTGGTTTATAGAGTCGTACTCTACTTACGTTAACCACAGGGTGTATTCTAATAGACTTAGGTAGTTCTAACTCTATTGCGTTGTTAGAGATGATTCCCTTGACTTTGTAGGGGTCCATAAAATGCTCTGTCAATTTCTCTGATCTCCTCCCCTTCATCTGCCATTTTAAGTCTTTTGTACTTAGCAGTACTGAGTCCCCTACTCTATATTCTTCTTCCTCCCTTTGCCTTCTGTTCACAAACTTCTTCATTTCTTCCTGCACTTTCCCTAGCACTGCTTTTGCTTCCTCCTGGATTTTCTTCATTCTTTCTATGAATTTCCCCACTGCTTCATACTTCTTCTTTCTCCTCCCTTCAAACCCTATCCTTGGATCCTGACTATATATTGTATGTGAATTCCACCATTCCTAACCAATCTGGCCACTGCTCTTGTCTATGGTCAATAAAGACCCTCAGATACTGCTCTAACTCCTGGTTTATCCTTTCCATCTGTCTATCTATTTGGGGGTGATAGACTGTTGAGAGTTTTGTCTGGATTCCCAACAAGTTATTCAGCTTCTTTATTATTCCTACTACAAACTGCACTCCTCTATTTGATATAATATTTTCTGGAAGTCCATGTAACTTCTATACATGATCTTGGAACAGCTTTGCAAGTCCTTCTGCTGATGTTTTCTCTATTGTGGCTATAAAATGCACCATTTTGCTAAAATGGTCACATACTACCAGAATAGCATTGTATCCCTGGGCTAATAGCAGCTTGGTGATAAAGTCTACTGAGATATGGCTCCATGGCTTTTCTGGGATTGCATTGGGCATCAGTTTTCCCACTGGTGCTTTGCTTCAATTCTTGTACCTTTGACATGTGTCGCATCTATCCACATACCTCCCCACCTCCTTTGTTATTTCTGGCCACCAGTAATTTCTGGCAACCAACTCTGCTGTCTTCTATCTCCCTTTGTGTCCTCCTACTGGGGTGTCATGGTGCAATTGTATTATCTCCCCCCTGAGTTCCCTTTCTGGCACATATATCTTCCCTTTTTTCATTACTATCCCATCCTCTATTTTCCATTCTTTGTCTTTCAGTATCTTTATTCCTGCTCTCTTCAGCTCTTCTACTGCTTTCACTACTCTTTCATTCCCTTCCTGTGCTCTTTTGATTCTTTCTTTTAGATCTCCTTCCTCTACTATTGTTTCGGCTCCCCTAATCTATTCTGGTTTTATCAGTTTCTGGTCCTCGTTGTCCTTTTTTACTTCCTCCTGCCAGTTGGGTCTTCTACTTAGTCTGTCTGCCTTCTCTATGCTCTTTCCTGGAACATGTTTTAATGTAAAATTAAATCGTGATAGGTATAGGGCCTATCTCGCTTGTTTATGGTTTAATTTTTGGCTCATCATAAAATACTAGAGGTTCTTATGGTCTGTCCAGATTTCAAATTTGAGTTTCGCTCCCTCCAAGTAGTGCCTCCATGCTTCTAGATACCTAATAACTGCCAGCATCTCTTTATTGTAAATTTTGTAATTTCGCTCTGTAGTGTTCAACGGTTTAGAGATGAAGGTCACTGGTCTCCACTTTCCATCCTCACACTTTGTTGACAATACTCCCCCCATTGCATAGTCTGAAGTATTCGCCTCCACTCTCATCTTCCTATTGATATCTGAAATAGCTAAGATGGGTTCTGTGGTAAATACCATCTTAAGCCTTTTAAATGCCTCCTCCTGTTCTCTTTCCCATTTCCATTTCTGCTCCTTCCTAACCAGTACATGCAGTGGTACTGCTAACCTAGTGAAGTCTTTTATAAATCTTCTGTAATAATTGGTGAAACCTAAAAACTTCTGTACTTCTTTGATGTTTTGGGATGCCAGCCAGTTTAGTACTCCCTCCACTTTTTTCTTCTGTATTTCCACTCCTCTTGGACTGATTACTACTCCCAGAAATTCTACCTCTCTTACTTTCCATTTACACTTTTTGGGCTTTACAAATAGGTCATTCTCCTCTAACCTTTTTAGTACCTCCTCTACTAACTCATTGTGTCCTTCTTCGGTGTCTGTGGCTACCAGGATGTCATTGATAAATATTGCTGTATTTCCCTGGTTTATGAGATCTCTAAATAGGTCGTTCATCATTGCTTGGAAGATAGCGGAAGAGTTTGTTAACCCAAAGTATATGACTGTGGGTTTATAAGCTCTAATATACATTGTAAATACTGCCTTCCACTCATCTCCCTCTTTGATCCTAACATTATTGTATCCCCATCTCAGGTCCAGCTTTGTAAACACCTTCCTTTTTCCTACCCCATCTAATATGTCTGCAATGAGGGATAAGGGATATCCATTCTTTATTGTCTACTGATTTATGTGTTAATAGTTCTGCACTATTCTCCATGTGCCATCCTTCTTTGCTACAAAGTATACTGGTGACGTTTGGGGTGACTTGGAAGGGCAGATGTATCCTTTCCTTAGCTGGTCTTCTACAAATGCTTGCACCTCCTCTCTTTCTTCTCTGGACAATGAGTACATCTTTTCCTTTTTTGGTATAAATCCTTCCTTCAACTCTATGGTATGGTCCCAGGTTTTTCATACTGGCATTCTTTCTGACTTCTTTTTTTTGAATATCTTTCCCTACCTCCAAAACCTTTTAGGTACCAGTTTTTTCAACGTTTCTTTATCTTTGTTCTTCTCCACTTTCTTTACTTCCTTTCTCTTCTCTTCCTGCTTTCTCTTTCCACATATAGGTGGACAGTACGTCATTTCTACCTCTCCTTTCTTCCAATCTATCTCTGGGTTATGGGCTGTTAGCCATGGCATTCCCAGTATCATCTCTGTTTTTCCTAAGTTACATACATCCATTCTTGCCCTCTCCACATGTTCTTTGAAGAACATATTGTACTCTACCTGGTGTGTTATGGCTCCCTCTGCATTTACTGTTCCATCTACATTTCTAACTAACAGAGGTTTCTTTAGCTTTTCCATTTTAAACCTCTTTTCTCTAGCAAAGGTTGTATCTATGAATAGGCCTGTTGCCCCACTATCTAGCAGTACTCTTACTGCTACTCCTTTATGGTTTTTCAGCTTCTCTAACCCCACCTTTATCCAAACTTCTCTTAGTAGCTGTAGAGTGCACCGTACATCTCTTATTCTCTCAGTTATATTGGTGCAATTGAATTTATTTCCCAGCTTTTCTGGACACAATACACTATACAGATTATTGGAGGCCAGCTGAAAGCTCACTGTCCTCCATTTTCTTTTGCCAACTCCTGCGGCATTTCTACTACTCTTCTTTTATGCCTTTCCCAACAATTTTTGGTCATATGGCCCCACTTTTTACACATATAGCATGTCCTGTCTCCTCCTCTTCCTCTATTTATATCCATTGCATTTAGGTCTCTCCTTGAACTTACTTGAGTTCCCCTTCTATTGAATGTATTTTTTCCTCCTCCTCCTCTGTACCCTCCTTCTGTTCTCCATGTTATTTGCCCCCCTCTTCCCCTATATGATCCTCCCTCTCTATGCTGCGTATTTTCTCCTGGATGCGCTGCATTCCTCCCCAATGTCTTTTCTTCTATTCTGTTTTGCCTCTGATTTCTATCTAGTCTCACTGCTCTTTCTTGCCACTCTCCAATGGTGGTTGGTGGTTCTTCTGCTTCTGCCAGCTTCCTCCTAATACTTCCATTCAACTCTCTTAAATTCTTCGATAAGAGGTCTTCCCTCATAGCCACTCCCCCTGGCAATCTTTTTGAATTCCTGCACATACTTGTCACAGGTCCTCCCTCCTTATTCAATTGTTCTTAGCTGTTTTATTTTCCTCTCCTCCTCTGATGTTTCCCCAAAGTTGTTCCTTATCTTTGTGAATAGCTGCTCCGCTGATTCCACTTTTGACTCTCCCTTAGCTAGCTTATCTAGTAAGTTATCCTTCTATACCTCTGCTATTCCTCTCTGTATATATAACAATATCCAGGCCACCTGGGTTGCTGCTACCTCTTCCATCATCTTCATTCTAATGTATAGGCGAGCCGTGTTAATAAATATGCTCACCTCTTCCATCTTTCCACTGAAAACTTGAGGTCTTGCAACCTCCACTCTGCTCCCCTGTTGCTAAAGAAGCATAGTGTTGACTTGCTGTTATAGGGTTGCAATCATGGTAAGAAGTTACTTCTCTCTGGTCTAGAGGGGGGCAGGCATCAAAGGACATTCCCTCTGTTACTGTTGTTGTTGGTGAGACATTGGCAATAGTGATGGTGATGGTGATAGTAATGATGATGATTCCTTGTAGAAGGATAAACAGTCTTCTTTGTTTGTACTTATAACTGGCTACTGACTAAGAAGGGTAAAACAATATTATCCCTAAAAAGGGAATCTCTAAGCTAGATGGGCCTTTAAGAGGTTGCCATCATTCCCCTGTATAGACCGGTCACAATGGATCAGTAGCATGGAGCTGATAGTGAAGAACTAGTTATGAGCCCACTTGATATAGAGGTCAGGTCTTAGGTAGGGACACAAGCTTTGTTCAGGCCATCCACCTACTGTCCCTAACTAATAGTGAAGTCCCCTTTATAGCTAGGGTCTACTATCCAAGATGCTTTTAAGTGCTATGCTCGTTAGCGAGGATGATAAGAGAGTAAGTGAAAATAAGAATGTTAAGGCTGCGAAGTGCAGGGTCAACAATGGGTATCGAGTTCTTATATTATTGATAGGCAGTGAATGCTCTTAGCGATCACCCTCGGTGGATGTTCAAGAAGAACTCAATGGAATTCTTCCTTGGATTGGACTACTACTTATACTACTTTACAGTAGCTATACTACTACTAGTCTATGATCACATGTTCTTCTAGAATATTCTATGGTCACTTGACCTTGTTACATGATTTGGTTACCTAAGTTCCTACACTATTTATACCTTGATCTCATTGTATAACTTGAGATTTTGGATTAAGTGTTTAAATGAGTGGGAGACCATTTCTTTCTTGGGGCTCTTATAACATACAATATCTCTAGTTTAGTAGATGAAGTGTAGTAGACAGAAACTACACTATAACTATACTAAAAGTGTCCTTCTAATAACATAGGTCCTGTCTTAAGAGAAGAGTTCAATATCATGTCCAGTTTCTCACACTAGCTCATAGAAGAGAAATAGGGGTCTCAGAGTGATTCTAGTTACCTACAAGGGTTTTTTAGAAATGTTTATACAAATCCAAAGTCTTTCAGGACTAGCTATGATACACTAGCTAACCTGCTCTCAATAGTTTGAGAGATAGACCTTCTCCTTTATGCCTGGGGTCCAGCCTACTATAGAGATAAGTCTTTGACAGAAACCCACTCTGAGCTCTCAGTAAATCATCTGTTCTGTAACAAAAACAGAGATACCCTCAGAAAAGTCATCTTGTCCTGTAATAGAGACAAAGAAACCCTCTTATAGCCTCCTAGACCTACATCTGGAATGAACACAACCCCATATCCTTTGTAGAGACAATAGGGACAGAAAACAGTAGACTTAACAAACTATTACAAATGGTCACTTACTAATTTGTGATTAGTTGATTTGATAATCAAAGTGCTCAAAAAAGCAAAGTTAGACAAGTAGCAAAAGATATTATTAAGTCTGAGGTTTATTCTCAGACATACAGTTCTTAAATATATGATTGTAGTGGTCTATGCACTAGAACAGCCTACCACATGATCACTATCTATTATTTTACATATAGGAGTACTATTGTTCTTGAAATAGAGATAACCTAACCATTTTAGGGCAGTCCTTTGTTCTATTCAAGAACAGATGATAATCTATGAGTAAAGATCAGTGTTATGTACAAACACTGAGAATCTTGTATCTCCATGGAATCTTATTGTCTTGGGTTTTATTTATAGCTGAAAAAAGCATATTGAAGAGAGCTTCATGATGGTTATTGAAGCAAACAATTATGTTAAGTGGTTCCTGAGATATCAATGATTTAGTGTCTAGTGACTTGGTGATCACCAACTAATCTGCTGATAACTTGGTAAATACTAATTGCTTTGAGATGTTTTTGGTACTGTTTGAAAGGTCTTCTTAAGGGCTTTTGGTAGCTATTTAGATTGTCAAAAAATCAGTCAAGTATTCCTAGAGTTATAATCCAAATGAAGTTTGTAATAGGAAGTAGAAAACACAGAAAAAAAAGCAAGTAAGAAAGATAGAAGAAGAGAAAACAGTAAAAGAACTGGTGCCTAGGAAATTCTGGAAGTAGAAGAAAGTATTTGAAAAGGAGAAGTCAGAAAGAATGCCCACAAGAAAACCATAGGACTATGTAATAGAATTAAAGAAAGAGAAGAAGTACAAGCATTTGTAGAGGACCAGTTACAAAAAGGGTATATTTAGCTATTGAAATCACCATAGACCTCACCAGTCTATTTTGTAATGAAAAAGGATAGAAAAAGAAGAATGGTACAAGACTATTATCATATAAATTAGTAGACAGTAAAAAATAGATACTCTTTGTCTATTATGACAAATCCCCTAGAAGATGAAGAGGAGTATGATGGGTAGAGAGATAATCTCCCTCTGGATGATCATTATGAAGTTGATTATCTTAGAGGGAATAATTATAAATGGTTATTCCACTCATTGAATGAATGGGAAAGGGCTCAAGAAAGAGGATAGGAGAACTAGACCACTGTTCTCAATGATTATGATTGGTTGATATCAATAGTAACTACTGATTAGGATCTTTAATAGATCCAGATCCAACTGAAACCTAAAAAAGAACTAACCTGAATAGAAACTATAACAGAAGGATACTTAAAACAAACTTATAAACAAACTATAAATCCTAAAACAGATATTGGTAGTAACCTGGACAGCAACAGTCACAGACAGTATTAGCTACTTCTCTATTAGAATAGATTAGTAGGAGTATTCATAAATATATCTGGAAAAAGTAAAGAACTCCAAGTTCTTTTTTTCTTTTTTTAATCTTTGGTTTGAAAGGATATTTCAAGAAAGTATTGTTATAATTAACAATTATCTCTGGAGTGAACATTAACTAGAAAGACAATTGAATATACTCTTGTTGAAATACCCTAATAGAATATCACTTGGAAAGTGATAGTACAAAAACTATCAGTTATCCTTAGGCAACAAACACATTTGGAGTCTAAGTCATAACATTGCCTCTTATCATAGATATCCTAGATAGAGTAAAGAAAAAGAAGGTGTTTACAAAACTGGATCTTAGATGGAGGTATAATAATGTAAGGATCAAGGAGGATGATAAGTAAAAAACAGTGTTCACAATATATATTGGCACATATAAACTGCTAGTAGAGAAAGTATTAAACAGACTAAAGGAAAATGACCTATTTGTTAAGCCAGAAAAATGTTGGTGGAAAGTAAAGGAGATAGAATTTCTAGGTATAGTAATTGGACCTTGAGGGGTAGAAATACAAAAGGAAAAAATAAATGAAGTTCTAAGCTAACTAGTACCAAGAAATATAAAGGAAGTACAAAACTTTCTAAAGCTTGCAAACTATTACAAATAGTTTATTAAGGACTTTGCTAGAATAACAGCTCCTTTGCATCTACTAGTCAAAAAGAAAGAAAAGTGGAGATGAAAAGAAAAGCAGAGAGAAGTGTTCAGAAGATTAAAAAAAGTAGATAAAAAAATGAAGATGAAGGCAAATGCCTCAGACTATGCAACAGAAAGAGTATTGTCAGTAAAATGTAGGGATAGAAAGTAGAGGCCAGTTGCTTTCATCTTGAAATCATTGAATATAACTGAACAAAACTATAAAATCTATGACAAAGAAATACTAGTAGTAATTCAGTACTTAAAGTCATAGAGGCACTACTTAAAAGAGACAAAAGTAAGGTTTGAGATCTGAATGGACCACAAAAACCTATAGTACTTTATGACTAGCCAAAAGTTAAACTAAAGACAAACTAGATAGATATTGTACCTATCACAATTCAACTTTATCTTGAAACATATTCCAGAAAAGAGTATAGAAAAGACAGATAAATTGAACAGAAGACTAGATTGGCAAGAGGGAATAGAAAAGGATAATGAAAACCAAATGTTGATAAAGCCAGAATAGATAAAGAGAACAAAAACATTGGTAAAAGAGGGCAATCTAAGAAACAAGATTAAAAAAGCACAGAAAGGAAACAAAAAAGTGATTAAAGTAGTAGAAGAACTAAAAAAAGCAGAAATGAAAATATTAAGGGATGAAGAGTAGATAATAGAAGAAGGAGTAGTCATAAAAGAAGGATAAATCTATATGCCAGAGAGAAAATTGAGAGAAGAGGTAATATAGTTACATTATAATATACCAATGAAAAAATATAGGAGAAAATGGAAAACAATGGAACTGATAACAAGGAACTACTGGTGACTAGCAGTTACAAAAGAAGTAGGAAGATATATAAATGAATGTAATGCTTATTAATGCTACAAGAATAGAAGTGAGACCCTAGTAGGAAAGCTGATGCCCAATGCAATTCCAAAAAAACTATAAAGTCATATTTCAGCAGATTTCATTACAAAGCTACCTTTAGCTCAAAGTTATAATGCAATTCTAGTAGTTTGCAACCAATTCAGTAAAATGGTACATTTTATAGTAACTATGGAGAAAACATCAGCAAAAGAACTTGCTAGGCTATTCAAAGATCATATCTGGAAATTACATAGTCTTTTAGAAAGCATCATATTAAATAGAGGAGTGTAGTTTGTAGCAGGAATGATGAAAGAACTAAATGAGTTGTTAGAGATTCAAACAAAGCTATCAACAGTCTATCACCCCCAAATAGATAGACAAATAGAAAAGATCAATCAGGAGTTGGAACAATACCTAAGGGTTTTTATCGACCATAGACAAGAGTAGTAGCCAGACTGGCTGGAAACTGCTGAATTTGTATATAACAAAATTCATTCAGCTACAAAAGTGTTTCCTTTCAAGATAAATTATGGTCAAGATCCAAGAATGGAGTTTGAAGAAAGAAGAAGAGAAAATTTTGAAGTAGCAGAAAAATTTGTAAAAAGGATGAAGAAAATTCAGAAAAAAGCAAAAGTGGTGTTAAAAAAAGCATAGAAGGAGATAAAAAAGTATGCAAACAGAAAGTGAGGAGAAGGAGAGGAGTATAAAGTTGGAGATTTAGTACTGTTAAGTACAAAGGACTTAAAATAGCAAATAATAGGAAAAAGATTGGAAAAGCTAACAGAACAGTTTGTAGGCCTATACAAAGTAAAGGGAATTGTCTCAACCAATGCTATAGAGTTAGAATTACCAAATTCTATTAAAATACATCCTATAGTTAATGTAAGTAGAGTATGATTGTATAAGTCTCAGATAGAAGGGCAGAAGAAGACTTTACTAAAACTAGTCATCATTGAAGGAGAGAAGGAATTTGAGGTAGAAAAGATACTAAATAAAAGAATAGTTAGAGAAAAAGAGGGGTTTTTGGTATGATAAAAGGGATATACAGCAGAAGAAGATACCTGGGAAAGTAGAGAAAACTTGAAGAATATAAAGGAACTGGTAGAAGAGTTTGAAAGAAAGTATGGGGAAGAGGCCAAAGAAGTAAGGCAACAGAAAAAAGAAGATAACAAAAAAGAGTTCTCAAAAGAACTACTAGAAAGAATTATAGCTAAGATGCTATGAGAGTAGTCAAATAAGAAATATAAGAGACAGAAAGAGAGAAGATAGAAGAAAAACTAAAGACAATAGAAAAATTTCTTGGAATAAGATAACTTGAAAGGGAGACTATGTTATAAAATGACTTTCAAAAAGAAAACTATTTCTTGTATATTTATTAACTTAATGGGAAACTTTTAAGAATATAATACAAAAAAGATATAAATAGTATAGAAAGGATTATGTAAGATATATAATTCTTAGTAAGGGTCATGTGATCACAGGAGACAGATACATAGACTAGCCAATATTTGTATAAGTATCTAATGAAATTTAATAGAGAACTCTATTGAGTTCTTCCTGAACAACTACCTTGGTTAAGCTTTAAGTCTTTACAACCTTGCACTAACATCCTGGATATTTTCTATTAGATTAATAAATGCATGGAAATAATTTTTTCTTTAGAGATTATCTTATAACAATACTTTTTTTTAATCTTCTACTTCTATTTTATTCTTTTGAACCTTCAGTATATAATTGGGAGCTAGTACTGCATTTTATTGTTTGTTTGTCATATACTGGATTTTTGGTTATAATTAGTATTATTTATTTATTTTCTTTTCCTTATTATTATTTATCTTCTACTTAATTCAGAGTAGAAGTATCGTATTTTAGACTAAAAGGAGTATTGCATTTTAGACTGGCTCTTCCCTATTCCAGCTAGGGTATATATATGGAATAAATACATAGTAGCTATCTAGTTTGCAAATTAATGTCTCTTTGTCTTTTGTCTATATTCTTCTTCTTCTCATATATATTTCTTTAACTTAAACTTTAGACTCCTGTTCAATATCTGACAATATCTTCTTATCTCTGAAATTAACAATTACCCATAATAGGAGATTAGAATGCAACATATATATTGAAGTCAAAATTATCTCCCTTTGTTATTTCTGAACTTCTACTCTTTAATATATATATCTTAGAGTATAAGTATATTTTCTTTCTATTCTAGCTAGTACTCCTTTTCTATAATATATACTATTCTGGAGTTATTATATTAGCTAATTAATACTCCAATTCTCTGTTCTTGATACTGTTCTAGTATATAATTTCCTTTTGTGTCCTTTCACTAGTAGACTCTATTATCTTTAGTTCTTCTACTAGTAAGTCTCTATTTTTCTAGATTCTATATCTATTATTTTTATCTATTATATACCTTTTTACAAATGCTTCTCTCTTCAACCTGGTTCCATTAGTTGTACTACTATTCAGTTCATTTGTGTTCTGATAACTAGTCTATTTTCTCAAACTGCCATCTCATGCTTTTTTAATATCTATTTGGTATTTATTTATACCTTCTACAAAGACATTTTTCTTTTTGAGCTCAGTGGCAATTTCTTTGACCCTTTTACTTTTGATGAGTATTATGTTTAGGTTCTTCAGGAGATAAAGTTAGCATTTAATTATCATACTCTCAAGGGTAAAGATTAGGCTTGATTCTTTTTTTTTCTTTTTTCTGTTTCTTTCTAGATATATTTTATTTTATTGTTATCTATTGTTTTCTGTATCTAGATATTATTTTGCTATTATATATCTGTACCAGTCATCTTGTTGACTTTTTTGTATGACTTATAAGTTTTCTGTTATATCTGCTATCATGACATTAAAATAGTGTCTATATTTAGCATGATATTACATGAAAAAATTATCCAAAGTTCTTTTTCTTTCTTCTTATGTCATTATTTAGTTTAACTTTTCTTTGTCTTTGTCTTATTATTAAATAGTATTCTTACCATTGTTCTAAATTATTTATTTCTTACTCTAGAAGCTTCCAGTTCCTCTTCACTCATTATATGTCATATACCAGTATGTCTTTTCTCTCCCTTCCTATTTTTTGCTTATTTTTCCTTTTTCTTTTTCTAGCATTTATCTAGGTTGTTCTCCACTATGTCTTATTATTTTCTAGAACCTTTCTGTATTTGTTTGTAATTTATTCCCAATTGAGCAGTTTTGTTATTGCTTCATTAGTATGAAAGTTTCTTTTTGGTTCCTCTATCAGTTTCTGTAAGTCACTGTCTGATATATTTAGGAGTTTTTATACTTGTGTTATGAAGTCAAACTTTCTTCTAGATAAATAAGAGAATACCCTGAAGGCTACCACTTTATTCTGCCATACTAAACCATTAAGCTTAGCTAAGATATAGGCACCTCCCTGGAGTTTTCTCACCACTACCATAAATCCTAGGTATTTTGGCTTTATTATTTTGTCCACTGACATTTCTATAGCTAAATTCTTTACCAATACTAGACTACCTAGTCCTAGATCAAATTCCTTTATTTTATGTTATAGGTCATTTTCCAGCTATAGAGTTCTTCTAATCTTCTCTTTTATAATTCTATTTTTCATTTCTTCTATATGAGATATATGTTTTTCTAGCACCATTACTTGTAGCCCTATAAGTTTCTCTCTAGAAAGTATTCTTTTCAGGTATTTGATGAGTCATGTTACTTCAATCATATCTAGAGGTAAAGTTGGGTGTACTTCTGTTACTATAAAGTATAAAGAATATCCTATACTCTTTTTTACTGTAATTCTATCTACTTACATTATATAGTATAGATACTAGGTCCATTTCTTTACATCTTTTTTGGTGGCCTTGTATAACATTTACCTTAGATTCTAGTGTGGTCTTTCTACTATACTATTCACTTAGGAGTTATATGGCAAGATAACTACTCCTCTGATACTATATTTTTTTTCTAGCCACTTTATGGTTTTCTTAAATAGTGATCTATTGTCTATGACTATCTTTACTAGACTTTTCTATCTACATATTATATTTTCAAATAGCTATTGTCCTATTAACCTAGTATTCTCTTTTCTTTATACTCTAGTTTCTATCTATAACAATAGTCTATATCTACTATAGACTATATATTTACATCTATTTGATAGTAGGTTTATATATACTATATTGGCATATAAGACTTAAAATATAGATAGTATATAGATTACTACCAGTGGTAGTTCTAGAGCTCTTTTTTGTCTGATCTAGTATATATAGTATATTCTTATATACTATACAGCATTTTCTTTTATTTTAGGCCACCAGACTCTCTGCTATAGCAATTCCTCTGTTGTATATCTCCCTCTATGTCCTATATCATCATGACATGCTTTCAGTATTTTTATTCTATCTTCCTTAGCCACTACTAACTGTAGACTATTATTTCTAGTATTCTTCTTATATAACTTTCTGTTACCTTTGTCTAACCAGTAATGCAATACAGCTTCTATTAGACTAGTTTGTTCTGACATCATAGCCTTAAATGCTCTATTGCTTTTGGTTACTAATAATTTCCTAATCTTTGTTATTTTTTTATTTATTCTTTTTGTATATTCACTTCTTCTATTACTGTTATACTCTTTGTGAGCACTTTCTAGATCCTTTTTTGAACTTACTTTTGTATTTTCTAAAAATATATCTCTTCTCTGAATATTTCTATTCTTAAGTCTGTTCTAGGTTAGATTTTCTTTGATTTCTAGCAGCAGTTCCTTGCTCATACTCCTGTTATGACTTGATAAAATAGCTAAATCATTATTTATATTTCTTTTCTTTTCTTTTTCTTTTCTCTTTTTATTTGAACTTATTACAAAAAAGAAGTATGGAAAAGTGTCATATAACAAATGTCATATATTACAATTACATATTAGGATATCACAAGGGTCACATTACATGATGATATCACATAATGAGTGTGGGAAAGTAGTGCACAGACCATATAGTAGTTGTATAAGTAGTGTATAGAATCTAATGGAGACTCCATTGAGTTTTTCTTGTTAACTTAGACTTGGAGTGTAATTAAGTCATTTCAGGCTAAGTTGCTACAACCCCCTTGGTAAAATCCTTCTCTACAGTCTATTTCTCTATAAAATTCCTTTAACTCTAGTAATGTATTCCCTTCAGGGTTTTCCTTTCTCAGTATTATATCTTCCCCTTTATTATCCATTCTGTCATTAAACTCCTCTTAAGATAGATCTCCAGAGTACCATTTTCTCCTAGATAAACTATCCAGCCCAAATATCTTTCTCTTTTTATGTTCAATTTTGAAGAAGTTAGTTTGAATATAATCTACCTATCTATTTATAGTGGTGTTTGGCATTTTCCCAGAGTTATTTAACATCTCTATAAAATACTTAGTATCCATTTCCACTATAAATTTCCTTCTAAATAAATATATTTTTTGCTCTAAGGCTCTTCTTAATCCATATAACTCTTGTTTAGTATCACAAATGGCCACTTACTAATTTGTGAGTTGATGATTTAATAATTAAAAGGCTCAAAAAAAGTGAAGTTTAGACAGTAGTAAAAGATATTATTAAGTCTAAGGTTTATTCTCAGACATACAGTCCTTAAATATATAATTATAGTAGTTTATATACTAGAACAGCCTACCACATGATCACTACCTATTGTTCTATATATAGAAGTACTATTGTTCTTGAAATAGAGATAATCTAACCATTTTAGGATAGTTCTTTGTTCTATTCAAGAACAAATGATAATCTATAGCTGAAAGAAGTGCATTGAAGAGAGCTTCATAATGGTCATTGAAGCAAATGACTACGTTAAGTAGTTTCCAAGATATCAGTGATTTAGTATCTTAAGACTTAGTGATCACCGACTGATCTGCTGATAACTCAATGAATACTGATCACCTTGAGACATTTTTGGTACCATTTGAAAGGTCTTCTTAAGGGCTTTTGGTAGCCATTTAGATTGTTGAAATTAGTCAAGTATTCCTGGAGTTATGGTCTAAATGAAGTTTGTAATACCTAGGTTACAAGTATCTTTGCTGACATAGGTCCATCAATAGATAATTAAACTTTATGTAGTGAATCTTTTTAGGATTGTTGTCATCTCTCTAATATATATAATATCCTACTGCTCTCTATAATAAGTCAACCACTAATACTAATGGCTGTTTACTAGAAAACATTAGATTTCTAGTATGAAAGCAATTCTCTATAAGCATTTTTAAATCTTGTTGCACTTTCTATTGTACCAGTTTCTACTCAAACAGTATATTTTTCTTTACAATCTAGTATAAGAACATTGCTACTGTTACAAAATTAGAAATATGATTCTTGTACTGTACTGTAGTCTCTAAAAAGGCCTTAATGTCTGTGGTGTCTTTATAAGGTTTCCATTATAATATCTTTTCTATAATGTTGTTGATTAGCCTCTTTCCTTCATACAAGCACTCAAATCCTACTATAGTGATATAATTACTATAAATTATCATCTTGGGGTCCAAAAAGGTCTCTCTTGTATATCTCATCTACTAAAAAATCCTATTTACTATCTCTAAATATTTGAAAACAAATCATTGGATGCCTAGATTCTGCTTTAGGACTTCTATACCCCCTTTTGGTAACTTATACCTGGTCTTTGGACCTCTGATTGGTATATCATCAATATACAGCAATGTATACTTTAGTATCTCATCCCTTAGTATATATGTTATATTATTGTAAAAGATTAGTACTGAGTTCATTTATTTTATAGGCAAGGTAACTAGTCTCAATACTCCAAATAGCATCTGAAAGGTAGTTAAGTTCCTGGGTCTCTTTACTAATATTCTTTCATTGTATTCTATATATAAGGATGTAGCTGAGATGACTTAGTTCTACTTTTAGTCTGAGTTGACAAAGAGAACTTGATAGAGTCCTTATTTAATTACTATATACTACTTATATACATTCTGTATTTACTTCTATTTATAAAGTTCCATATATTTCCTTTGAGTTATTCTCTCTCACACATCTGTTAATTTCCTAATTAAATGAAAAGAAAAAAAAGAAAAATAAATAATGACTTAGCCATTTGACTAAGTTATGATATCATTTCTCTCTTAAGGTTTCTTGTCCTGAGGATTTTTATAACTCATAATAGGGATCAAAAATGTTTCCTATTTCATTGTCATTTTCTTTTGTCTATTCTCTAAGTCTTGAATTTTCTTTTTCTTTATTCTCTTTTATTGTTTCCATTGTTCTTTGTTCTTTTGCTTTTCTTCCTTTCCATTATCTTCAATTTCTTTTTAATCTTGCCCAATATTCCTTATCATACCTTTTATCTGACCAACCAAATAGCTTTCTTGCTATAAATTACCCTGGTAGTTTCTCTCTTCTAAATATTTTCTCTTTTCTTTTCTATTTTCTAACATTTTCTATATTTTGTCAATATTCTTTCTCAAATTCTTCAACTGCTTTCTTTGCATTCTCCAAATTTTCCTTCTCTTCCCAAGTATCAGATTTAGCTATAAATCCTTTCTACAGTACCAAGTATTTATTCTTCCTTCTTATTTGTTGCTTGTTTAGAATTTTCTCAATCTCCCATTTTTCCTTTTCTTTGATTATGACTAGAGCTGGTTACTCCTTTCTCTGCCTCTTTACTTGCCCTATGTATTTTTGTATTCTACTTACAACTTTCTTTATCTTATAAGGCTCTATAAATCTTTCTGTCAATTTCTCTGTTCTCCTTTCAACTATCTGATATTTTAAATCTTTGGTGCTGAGTATTACCAAGCCTCTAACTTTATACTCATCAACCTCCTCTCTCTTTTTATCTGTGTATTTCTTTATTTCTTCTTGTGCTTTTCCTAACACTATCTTTACTTTCTCTAGAATTTCTTTTATCTTTATCGCAAATTTTTTTGCTTCTTTATATTTCTCCTTTTTTTTTTACTTTAAACCCTATTTTAGGATCTTGCCCATAATTCACTTTAAAAGATGATATCTTTATACTTGAGTATACTTTATTGTTATATACAAACTCTATTGTTCCTAACCAGTCTAGCTACTACTTCTGTCTATAGTTGATAAACATTCTCAGGTACTATTCTAACTCCTGGTTAACCCTTTCTGTTTGTCTATTTGTCTGAGAATAGAACACTATTGATATCTTGCTTTTGATCTCTAATATCTTATTCAACTCTCTCATTAATTCTACCACAAACTATAGTCTTCTGTCTAAAATTATACTCTCTGGCAGTCTATACAACTTCTATATATTGTCTCTAAATAGCCTAGTTAGTCCTTCTGCTAATGTTTTCTCTGTAGTAGGAATGAAGTAGACTATTTTTATTAATCTATCTATTACTACTAAAATTGAGTTATATTTCTGTACTAGTAACAACTTGGTGAAAAAGTCTATAGAAATATGCATCCAAGATCTTTCTGGAATTAAATTAGGCATCAACTTGTTCACTGGCTACTTTGTATAGTTCTTATTTCTTTGGCAGGAATCACACTCTTTTATATATTGTTTTACCTCCTTAGTTACTTCTGGCCACCAAAAATTGCAGGTGACCAATTCTACTGTCTTCTACTGCCTCCTATGTTCTCCTACTAGTGTATTATGGTATAGTCTAATAATTTCCACCCTCAGTTTATCATTTTTAGGTATATATATCTTTCTTTCTTTGTATATAACACTATCTACTTTTCACCACTCCTCATCTCTCAGTATTTTTACCTCTACTTGCTTCATTTCTTCAACTGCCTTTATTACTTTACTATCTTTGTCATAAACTTCATTTAGACCATAACTCTGGGAATACTTGACCAATTTCAACAATCTAATTGGCTACCAAAAGCCCTTAAGAAAATCTTTCAAACAGTACCAAAAACATCTCAAAGCAATTAGTATTCACTGAGTTATCAGCAGATCAGTCAGTGATCACCAAGTCACCAGACACTAAATTGCTAATATCTTGGGAACTGCTTAACATAATTGTTTACTTCAATGACCATCATGAAGCTTTCTTTAATGTGCTTCTTTCAGCTATAAATAAAAACCAAGGCAATAAGATCCCATGAAGATACAAGATCCTCAATGTTTGTACATAATACTAATCTTTATTTATAAATTATCATCTGTTCTTGAATAAAACAAAGAACTGCCCTAAAATAGTTAGGTTATCTCTATTTCAAAAACAATAGCACTTCTATATATAAAACAATAGGTAGTAATCATGTAGTAGGCTGTTCTAGTGCACAGACCACTACAATCATATATTTAAGGACTATATCTAAGGATAAACCTCAGACTTAACAACATCTTTTGCTACTATCTAAACTTTGCTTTTTTGAGCCTTTTGATTATCAAATCATCAACTCACAAATTAGTAAGTGGCTATTTGTGATA
>Ga0153978_1000040_pt1 | contig 23692 bp, 22 predicted proteins | sample TSGA062MetaG_FD_104749 | JGI IMG/M metagenome (GOLD analysis project Ga0153978, IMG submission 104749) | Attine ant fungus gardens microbial communities from Georgia, USA - TSGA062 MetaG | ecosystem: Host-associated > Fungi > Mycelium > Unclassified | place: USA: Georgia, Yuchi Wildlife...
CAATGGCTTTGCCAAGAATCGTAGGGAGCCGAGATTGCATAGTTGCATGAGCGAATGAGTATTCATGATAACCCCGATAGGCAGGCCAGGGTGGGTTATTAGGATCAACCTACTGAAATGAGACGAGGAAACGAAATTAACACCGAACGCTTACCCTTGTAGGAGTTCTTGGCCAAGGTGCCTTGATATCAGTTTTCTTGGGCAAATGACCAAGATGAAGAGTAACGCGAGAAGGAGCAGCAGACATGATGGAGAAGCGTTGACAGTTCCAGATCAACTACAAATAAGTGGGGGAATATATGAAAGGGGTAACAAGAGAGATGGCAGACGGGAGAAACGGTGCAACAGACTTATAGGCGTTTCTGGGATCTTGGTAAGTGACTTATGATGCAAGGCGATATCTAAGCGAGTATTTGCCGACACGACTCCTCTACTTGACAAACAGAAGCGATGACATCATAATACCTATTTTGAAAGAATGCTGCTCCATGATCGGCCATGGTCCTGCCTCATCGGTATGCACGCACTCATCTCTGCTTAGCCCTATATGCCAGACTTGACTGCTAGATAAACTTTGCCCGGGAAGATAGCGATAACGTTCTGAGATTCTGATGAAACACTTTTGGAATATAAAGGCCAATTAACAAAGGACCACTGTACAGGTGCTCAATCTCACGCGGGTGAGTGCTTAAGCTCAGTTCGAGTCATCTCTTACTCTAGGTTATCTGCACATTTGCCGTAGCTTTGAGCCACAATTAAAAAATGTATACAAGTATCGTAAGAATCACAGGTTGGTTTGCCTTGGAAAAATCTATTCCTTTGCAAACCAGTGAGTGCATACAATCAACTACAAAGCCTACATACTAAGGAAAGATTCTAGAAGGTTCTTGAACCTTCAGCCGGATCACGGCATCGGCTTGATATTCCAACAACAAGAAAGAGAATAGCAGTGATTCTTGACAATCTAGTTAATACCATACTGTCTGATTACAGTAGGCTTCAATATGAGCAAGCTGCTGAGGGTCACCCTTCCTCAATTTAAGAATGTGACTATGTTCGAATACATCACAAAGGTCTACCACTCAGATTGTGGTGCAGAAACAGGCATATACCTTTCCTCATGCATCAACTGGGAGCAGTGAAGTAGGACATTTACGTTGTCTTGTGCAATTAAATCTCATGATTGGTGCTAAATTATTAAAAATTCTGTTACGTTTTATGAAACAGGTCTCTTGTACTAAGCTGATTTAACATGCACAAATGTGCCAGGGTAACTTGGATCTTTCTCTATTATTTGTCCATATCCGGCAATGTGCCCTTGGGCCTCTTCTATCGTGTATTTGATTCTATAATGTATCGTTTTATTGCCGGTCCCGCCCCAGCAGCCGTGGCAGAAGAATCCGCAGCTGACCTTCCGGCCATCATCGAGCAGAACCGGCGCCATGACGATGGCCACAAATCTCTTAGGTTCCATAAGTTTTTGCCTGACCGTGGACGACCACTGACCGCCAGAATCTGGGCCACCGCCTAGCGATCGTAGAGTCAATGGCGCCTCCGCCGACAGTTATTTCCCTCACTATAGTATTGCCTAGGCAGGCTCAGGATGCTTGGTGTTTCGCCAACTTGAAGAACTCCTAGGATTCTTCTGCTGATCTGCGTTGGAGGTGAAGAACCTGTATGCCTCGCGACTTGTGATGTGGAAGAACTCTGGCCTCTCGGTGAAACAGAAATAGCAGACACGGCGACAGTCTATCAGATAAAGAGAGTTGCCAAAGCGATTGCAAGTGGACATCGGGTCGTACGAAGCGTTCTGTACAGTGTAGCACAGTCAAACGCGTCCACCTGGATGCTGAAAATGGCACGAATAATGTCAGGGCAATGCTCGATGATTGCAGTGTACTGGCGGACTGAGTCGACAAACTGCACTGCGCGGCAGCTGAGACTGCGGAAGCGAGTGAGGGGAGGATTGTCTAGCTGCAACAGGATCTCGATAATAATTTCTATGGAGAGCCTATTGAGCTGACTGGTGGCAAAACAGGTGGAGATTAGCATGTAATCGTGTAATCGTGTCGGCCATTGTCGAGCGGACAGCGTTTTGCGAATTGTCCGAGGTTCTGTCGTTGTCTGCGTCCTGCGTATATGCTGCGCGAAGTTGAATGAGTCATTTGTCGAGACGTTCAAGCAGAGGCGAAAATCTCTAGCTTATTATGTGATGTGATCATACTTATATAATCGAACTCTTTTCACAAAATTTCTGTCACAGTGTGACAATCACATTTATGCGGCCGCAAGGCCTATCGACCATGATGGCAAAGTCAGTTCCGAAGATGCTGGCACACACGCTCAGCAGCTAATATATTTGCTAAGGACGACCCGTCAACTCGTTGCAGTTATATTCGTGCCTTCTATCGTTGCTCAATTCTTATCTTGATAGTCCTATTGACTCTCCCAATAGCATTCCTGGCAACATCAACGATGTGAAGATGGATGAACGGCGTTTGCCATGACGCTCATATGGAAGATGATAATGCAGCTATCAACAACCTTAGAGTGCAATGACCTCAGTGTCTCGTTTCCACCACGTTCAGGGTCGCAGGAAAAGGATGGGGAGCATCAGCCCCCTCCTACAAAAGCGGCAGAGAGTACACTCAGACGCAGTCAAGGCATCTCAAAATGTGAGTGTTTTCCTGTCATGTGCCGTTAAGTCCACAGTACCGCCTCCAGTCTCTGTTGCCCCGAGTCCTGTGCTTCTCCTCAGCGCCACCATTTGTTGACCCTGTCGCACTTATCATTTCTACTCCAATGGGCTTTTCCACCAGCTCGCACCTATCCTCAAAACTCCAATACCAGAAATTCTTCGTACCATAATGCTGATGGATTCATCACCAATTTCTGTCTGGTTATCGAAAATAGCAAAAAGGCTGTCTTCTAGACATACAACCTGGTTACATGCGCCTTATGTGATGACTCTGCAAGCTTCGAACACACATATTCTTTAGAGATCAAAGTGGAAGAATACTTGTACCCACTCCTAGCATCCGATGGTTTGACCATCGTCATCATATCCTTCTCCGCCACATGTTATTCATGGAATCACGACACTGCGCAGTTTGATCCTGTCCACTTTTGACGATCAAGCGTATATTTTCTGGCCAGAGTACTCACCCGACGGGAGACTCTTCGCATATAGGTCTTGCCAAGACTCTCACGCAAACTGGTTAAGCCGTTGGCAAATTTCCAAGCGTGGACACAATTGCCCTTTCACCTACTCGCAGACTCATCGCTGTATAATATGCCTCTTTGACGTCTATAGTTTTGTGTCAAAGAAACGCAAACATGGCGTTTATATGAGATGGAACAAAGTTGGCGAACTATTCCCCTAACTTTGGCTTGAGAATATGGGACATAGCAGATCTCACGGATGAACACTGGCATTCCACTTATGGATATGAGCTTATACTGCAAGGCACGCGAGATGGATGGGTAACGGGTCGGAATGATAAGTCACTGTTTTGGGTCACAGTCGGGCACAGGAACAATCTATGCATGCTACCATCGCCTAGAGTGGTAATTGTAATAACCCAAGAGAAGGCGACGAAAGTGGACCTCTCTAAATCAAGGCTCAGCAGAAGGTGGATGGAACACATTGACAAAGAGTGGCTGAGAGAATTCGAACGAAGGGAGGTAGGAAGCCTGCTGGAGTAAGAAATCAAAGTGTGTCTTGTTCTCAGCCAAAGTGCTTGTATGTGAATAGGTGAACTGGCAGGACGAATGCGCAGAGCTCGCTGCTCTATTCGAGTTGTTGTTTGTCCCTCTTAAAAGATGCTTTTGCTTTAGCGAGTCTAATTGTCCAGACTATTTTCTGTACCAAATTCATCGAAGTAATTAGAATGAATTATTAGGTGTCCCTATTGGGAAGGAAGAAAGGTGGATATGGACAAGTGTTTTCGTATAAATCTAGCCATATAGTGCAACAGTCCAAGCCCATGAAAAGTGTGACCAAAACGTTATCAACCCCTTTGTCAGTTAACCTATCTTCCCTTCGCCTCGTTCCGAAGACTTGAAAGAATCAAGACGGATCCAGACACTGGACACACTAGCGTCTTGACCCTCGCAGTGAAGAAAATGAAGAGAAAAGAATATTCAGTATGCATCTCAGGAGATCTCACACGAAGAAACTATTATTTTTGTGTATCTTCTGGCTCTAAAGCCTGGTATTGCATAAATCAAGAAATAACTGAACACATCTGACGCAAAACTGCCGGGGGGGACTCTCGGAACCCATAGATTGCAATTGACCATGACCATTCATCCAATTGCTTACACTATGTTCAACATTTCTGCTAGGTCGCTTCTATACACCTCTCAAGGAGCTAGGGTAACAATGAGCAAAAATGACGAGGTAAATGAGGGACAGCGTGAGGACAGCGGCTAAGTCGGGAGAGTCTTAGTCGGCGCGTAACAGCATCCCTCAACTTCAAATGTAATGGGTAGTGAAAGGTTGAGGGCAAATGGATTGGGGGCTCTATGTATTCGTCCAGTTTTGTCAAGAAGAATGATAGAATCGACATACAAGGCTTTACGGAGCACTCGAACAATAAGTCCAGGACCGGATGCAACGTAAATAGATCTCTGACCACGTATTTTCGTCACGAACACCACCAAAAGATATACATTGGAATGGACGACCGAGGGCACAGGCTGTATTTTGACCGAGAGATGTTTTGCCTGTACCTGGTGGCCCAACAAATAGAAGTGTTGGGTCCTTTATCGATGATGAGCGAGGTTTGGAAAGGGGAGCGAGCAGATGGCGAAGGATTTTGTAAAGGGGTGGTTATATCGCTAGAAGGTGAAGTCTGTAGAGCAGGTTTATCTGTGTCGATAGGGGCAACGGTTTCAGCTTGTTGAGCGAGCTCCTCGGCTGCGGCTTCCTTGTCCGTATTATTTTCTTTGAGACCGACTAATGCAAGGTGTTCAAACGGCCGTTTCTAGACTCTTCTAGACCAGAGTGATCTGCATCAAGTTGAACTGAAAATATTGTCGCAAATAACGGAGGAAGTAAAGAATGGTGATGAGCTGGGCGAGGGAATTGAAGTTAGGCACACGAGCTGCATAGTGTATATGAGTGGAATCGTCAGTGAAAAAGGATGAGACATACATAGCTCCCAATGACACTAATCTCCACGCTCCCTTGACAGATTCTCTTGAGCCTTCTCAATTCCATAATACCCATCTCCCTCTCCTCGGCATCAGATTCCATGACCTCGATCTCCTTCTTCAGATCGCCAAGTCATTTGGTCGTCATCGTTTAGTTCACTTGTGGAAGCATTACTGGCGGGATTATATGCAGTTGGATCACGAACACCCCTTTGGAGGACCGGGTTGAATGGCTGTGGGTTGTTGATGCAAGAAGAATTCTTTCTATTGCTTGGACACTGACTCGACTGCGGCGGAAGCCATTTTCTTTGATACCTCAGATATGGAGGCTTCCTTAGGAAAATGTCAGGAGGAATGAACAAATGAGCATTGACATCTGGAGTGTCGACCATGGCTAAACGGATGGTGAAAAGGGAGGGAGAGGTGACAAGAATTGGAACTGACCAAACTTGCTGTTGTAGTCAGTATCGCTGCTCCCACCGAGTACGTCGGCCATCCAGGGGGTGCAACCATCGGGTATGTCTCCGAGCATGGTGACAATTTTGATATAGCCCTCTTTCCTAGCCAACTGCAAGGCATCACGAGCAAGAAATTTAACAGCGGCCTGTTTGACCTTGCAGTTGTTTCCCTATTCGGAACCCTGTTTGTGGATATTAGACTCGGAAAGAGGGTGAAGAATCGGAGAGAGGAGGACCGTAGGGGTGAAGGTGGAGGAATTTTATATGGATGAGGAGAGAGATGAGACAGGCCTAGTTCGAGCTGCGTGTTGGCGGCACAGGACTTGTACAGCTATGCCCCACTCTGTGAGGGCTGGGGGGGCGTTGTTGAATGGCGGAGAGAGGGCGTCGGCGGAGACTGCAATTTTGGGACACAAAGCACCTGATGGAGTCATCCACGAGACAATCCTAACGGTTCAGTCACTCGAGCTATCACTGCTCAACACCTCTCCCCTCACTCAACATCCATGGCGGTTTTGGGTCACACCGTCTTCATGGAACATCCATTTGCAGCCATGGTACTGTTATGTCAAGTTCCGAGTTCATACAGCGTGTTACTTGAGTCGTTCACAGATCCCTCCCTCGACTCAGCCTCCGCCTTCGTGACGACTCGTTGACTGCCTCATCTTTGCCTGGTCTCCCTAGTTCCTTAAGAGGCGATCTGGCAGAAGTGTAAAGAGTCTGAGATTCTCGCATCTGAGTTGAGTGTCGGGCACTTTCCACGAGTCAAGACGATCAAGAACACGCTCAAAACTCTCCTCAATCGACGTATATGATCGTCTTGTGGTAGTGCGAGCATTTCCATGATGTTAACAAAGGTCTTGTCGAATGATGAAATATAGGGTTGTGTTTGTATCAATTTTCATCAATGTCAATGGAAAATCATATTTTTTATGCGAGATCGTTTAGAGAGAATATTCTACAAAACCACGTTTAGACCATTCATTATGATTACTTCGACAGAGGCCTGGAAGCCGTAAGTACAGGTAATAGTAGGTTTGCTGAAGCGAAAACATGTCTTGAGACAACAAAAACTTGAGTAGAGCAGCGAGCTTGTCCTACTCTTCTGTTCACGTATTTGAACACCATCGGATACTTTGGCTGAGGACGGGACGCACCTTGTTTTCTTACTGCAGCAGCTTTCCTACTTCCTTCTCCTTTTGTTTCAGTTCTCTCAACCATCCTTTGTCGATGCATTCTGTCCACTTTCTGCCGAACCTTGAGTTAGACAAGTCCAGGATTGTTGTGATTTCGGGCCCCTTAATCAGTACTTTGAACGATAGCACGTACAGACCTCTCCTGTTCTCGACTGGGATCCAAAACAGCGGCTCATCATCCTGACTCATCATCCATCCATCTTGCATCGTAGGCTCAGTGGAATACCGGTGCTCAGTTGTGAGATTTTCTATTTTCCAGAACCTTACAAAGTTGTCGTAATAGCTTGCCAACGCTGTTCCATCTTGTAAAAATGTCACGCGCGCGTTTCCTCGATCCAAAATCTGAGCGCGCAGATGGCCAGTATAGGCATCAAAGAGACGTATTACGCATTCATGTCGAGAGCTAAGAGCAACAAGTCTCTCGCCAAGGGAATGGTCAATCAGAGCAGGTGAGAGGGCAATTTTATCCACCCGGGACGTTGGGAACTTGGAAACGAGATGGCCAGTTCGTGTGTCCCAGACTCGGATGTGGGAGTCATCAGGAGACCAACATGCGAAGAGTTTCCCGTCGGGTGGGTATGCAGGTGAGGGAGAGGAGAAAATATACACTTGATCGTCAAAGTCGACAGGATCAAACTTGGCAGTGTCGTGATTCCAAGAATAGCATTTGACGGAGCGAGATATGCCGGAAGACATGGTGTTGAAGAGGTAATACACGGTGACGACGGTCAAGCCATCGGGTGCCAGGAATGCATCCTTCAAGTCATCTCTGATGTCCAAAGAAGACGTGCATTCGAAACCTGCGGGATCCTGCCGATGCCAAACTTGCAGCAATCCTAGTGACGTAACGCATATAACCAGGTCGTTGCATGTTTGGAAGGCGACCTTCGCTCTGCAAAAATACTTCTCCTGCCAGGGGTTGAATGAGACGCGCTTGTCCGGGTGCGTTATATCACATATGGTGAGAAACCTGTCCATAAATGCTACCTGATCTTCGTTTGGGGAAAACACCATGTCCGTGTCGAATTCGATATGTGTACGCGCTACGACTTTCCCAGTATCTGTATCCAGGATTCCAGCATTGGAAAATTGCCTTGTAATTGCCATCTTTCCAGAAGGTGAAATTGCAATAACTCGGGGTAAATTGGTATAATGTAGAATGTCCATAGTGTCAGCTTGATTGATCGCCAAATTCTCCAGGTCCAGGTTCCACATCCTCACACTTCCATCCTCATATCCGACCAAAACTCTGTGACCATTGCGTGATGGACAGATACGTGAAACCCTTGAGTGGGATGCAGCCTTCCAGATCATTTTTGAGCCAGTCGCAGAGACATCCCATAGTTCCACTCTTTCATCTGGTAGGATAAATAGGTGATTGGTAAGGGGCGAATGAATAACATGTAATCGATCAGACATAATAAAACTCCAATCACAGCTTAAGGATACCATCTCTTGTGTATCCAATCTCCAAAGGTAAATTTGGCAACGGTGCCAATCAGACCGGACAACCAAAGTGTCGCTGGTTGGAGAAAAACGGAGAAATGTCACATCCCCACAAGGATATGTGAATTGTGGGAAATCCTTGCTATCTTTCAAGTTCCATAATTCAATGAGGTTCTCGGGCTTCTTTCGTATGGCTAGAAATTGCCCACCAGGAGAAAAGTGGAAATATCCACGAGGGCATGTGAATTGTTGGAAGTCCTTGCTATCTTCCAAGTTCCATAATTCAAGGACGTCCTTAGACCTCTTTTGTATCGCCAGAAAATGCCCATCAGGAGAAAATCGGACATGATCAACATCATTCACCTCCAATGACCTGCTGGATATTAATTTGCTATTACTGGCGTCCCAGAACTCGACCAGAATCCGAGTTGCACCAGTGGCCCAGGACCAAATCCAAGCTTTATCTCCAAAGTCGTCCGAGTTTCCATCTTTTTTCATTGAGGCAATTCTTCCATCATGATGAACAAAGGCAAAATCAGAGCCCTCGATTTGAAACTGCTCCTCACCCATCTCAATGTCCCAAACTACTGCGTAAGAGCTGTATTGGAGTAGAATATGCTTCCCAGTAGGACTAAAGCGGGCATATGGCGCATGGTCAAATGGGCCTAAAATGCGACGGCCTGTTTCAGAGTCACAGATATACGTAGCGTCTTCTGATCTGGAAGAAAATGTACTTTCATCTGGTGAAAAAGCCACATTCCACACTGCACCTTTGTGGTGCTCTGCAGTGAAGGCCACCGTTGGCCATTGACTAGCTTTCCCTTCGGTGACCATAAATGTATTGGGAAACCTCGAGCTGAATTTTCTGGCAACATGAGATTCCTCAGGTGCGAAGGGGAGTGCAGAGAGGTATACATGAGGAGCGGATTGTGAAATTGGAACCATGAACGCAGAAATGAAGTGAAGGGCATCATGGATAAATAATTTCAGGTCATCATCAGGGTTCAGGGACTGGCCAGCCAACATCAGACATGTTTCAGAGAAATGACCTGGAGACACACCTTCCATGATAAAGCCCTTTTCAGGACTGAAGACACTTCATATGCTTTTCCCAATAGGCTCATTGTCTCTATCCAGAACAGTAGTTTTTCGTACATCACGAACTTGACTCCCTCCTTCAGCTTCTGGTCAGACAACTTGTCAGACAGAACAAGGTGATCTGCCCAAAATTGAGATGAATATAAAACGAAAGGGGGGATCATAGATATGACATTAGGCTGGATATCGACATTCTTTATGACCGAAGAGTCCAAGCTGCACATATTGAAATGAAGCTTGGGTGATACCAGAGTTTTCAAGCATAACAAAGCAAGTTGACGTTCGTGATGGCCTCGATCTCGAACAGTGGAGAACTCAGGAAATTTTTGCTGAAACGAGGGCGAGAGAAGATAGTCTTCGAATGACTTGTGATGGAAATGAAGGATAGGGCCTGAGCCAACAACGGACACGAGATTTTTTCGGATTAATGGCATTACATCTGAGTCCCCAATCTTGACTCCAGGAAGCATCACAAGCACATCATCACTAAGAGGCTGCTTGGCATAGATCATGGCACCCATAACAGAGATGATCCCTTGGGCCTCTTCCTTCGGAATCTGTCCGAATGATGCGCTGACAACAGTGGCATATAGAGAAGACAAATCATCCATCCCCTTCATGTCATCCCCTCCCCTCCTCGATTTAAGGATATGAAACCGTGCTTCAGGACCATCTTCAAGGAAGTTGGCGACAGTTGTTGCCCAAATGAAAATACCAGCAGCACCAGGAACCAGATAGTCAAGAGTCTTTGTGATCCATGCGGGTTTCATTTCCATGTCGTTGAGTCGTGACTTTAGGAATGTACGGATGTCTTGAGAAGCACTATCTCCCGACTTGACATCGCTGCCAGAGGGAATAGCGATATGAATGCTAATGGATTCGGGGAAGATTCGGCTGATCTGGCCCTCTGGTCGACTAGTAATGACCAACTTGAACCTCTTCAAGTGATCAACCTGAACCCAACGCTTGAGCGTACCTAGAAGACTCTTGTAATCGTCCTTTCCAGACGCGTCGTGCCTCAGCCCACCACACTCGTCCAATGCATCTATCACAATCACCGGAAGTTCCCCACATGGGACCCCATGGAGTGTGGATAGTGGCGTCTCGATCAGGGACTCAAATCTTTCATTCGTGTCGGATGGCCCGGGCATCTTATCATTTTGGACTCTGTTCAGAATGTGTTGGCGCACAGAGGGGTACAGGCCAGCAAGGCCAAGGGCGACGGCACGCCAGAGAGCATCTGTATTGATAGTGGTGGATTCTGTACGGTCAAACCGGAATGATATGACATGGCGATCCTGTTTGCGCAGCCGAGCAGCAATACTAGCTGCTATTGCGGATTTTCCAACACCAGGAGATCCCCTTATCCAAATCATACTGGGGCTGTCGACATTCTTGATCTCGTTTTCAATCTCTTGTAAGATGGTGGTGCGTGTACCTTCCATACACGGTTTGTGCAAAGAGAGTCTATTCTCCCCAAGGACTTTCACTAAATCATCTAGCCCCTTCTTGTCGGTGGCCGTCTTTGCATCTTTTTCTATGATGGTTGATAACAACCATAAATCAGTCATACTGAATGATGAATATTAGGCACAAGATCATACCTTGCTCTAATCGGATCTCTAGAAGAAGATCCCGGTCGAAAGTTTCAGTGAAAGCATCCAGTTTCTTCCGTAGTTCGATAGCTTTGTCCTTATGAGCGGCAACGAAGAGATGTTTGGCTGCGACCGACAACTCAGTCACGACTCTATCTCACCTGGCTGAATACGCACCTGACCAGCCTTCGAGCCACTGCTCAATAAAGTCCACCACTTCTTCCACCATTCTAGGAAATCCACAGATAATTAGGCTCAGTTCCTCTGATTTTGAAATTTCCTTGAGCCGGCCCATCTGAGAAGCTAAAATTCCAATGCTTTCTGCCATTCTTTTCATTTCTCTGTAAGAGTCGTCTTGAGCCTTGAAATGCTGCAAAATTTATCAGTGTTGTTCACATTGGAGATAGAAAAGGGAGCCAACTTTGTATATCACATCGATACTCGAAAACACCGATTTCGCTATAGAATTCAACTGCTTCGAGTTATATAACGCACATGCGTGCTAGTCAACGATGACTCACCCCACTGATAGCCATTCCAAAATCAATGAACATCCCAGCCACATTATTTGCAGAACCGAGGCGATGCAAAATAGGCCTGAAATTGTTCAGGTCCTCGATTGTCCTCTTGATTGGTCCATCCAGGGCACTCAGATCCTACATTTTGACTTGAGCAGGCAATCTACATGTTGACAACAACCATGATAGCCTACCTCGGCGACGATCCAGAAGTGTAGTCCTGGAATTCCATCAGGTAATGCCACCTTGAAATTGGCTGAAGTATCCTGAGTACACTTGGAGCGATCAAGGCAAAGATCAACCTACATTTGATTCCTTGCTGTGTTTGGGATCCCAGGTGATCCCATAGATCGTCAAACTTGACGGTGACTTTACACAGAGGGTCGTCCTTTGAATAATGCGTAAGACTGATCTTCCATCGCAGAGGATGCTTCCTGTGTATCTCGATATCCAGGTCAATTCCTTTCTTGAGAATACTACATTGTATGAATGTTTAGCACTACCTGTGTATGGGGAATTCAACTCACCATTTGCTTGTCAACTTCAGATGCTGCTCTTCCTCAATGTTTTTCTTGAGTTTCCCTTCGGTATCTCGAAGATGGGTAGAGCCATCCGACTTGTCAGAGTGTCTGACAATGAGTGATTGTGGCAATGGATGATTAAGCTGCCCAATGAATTCTAGATGCAGTTAAGCCTACTGATACATTGAACCGATGAGACAAAATTATCCTCACCGACAATTCGGATAGTTGGTACCATAGCAGCAGTTTCGCCTAGGTTTGCCATTAGTTCAATTTTGGGTAGAGGGAGCAAGAAACAACGTTGCGAAGGGTGGATATGATGTTATCAGGTGGCAAAGCTGTGGAACCATCCGAAGCAGCTGTTACTGCCTCACGGAATCGAATCGATTGGGTGGGAATTTGATTATCATTGTCCAGACATATCAGAAGCACAGTCAAGTCACAAGTGGCCCGGCTTGCATCAGCCGTTTTGTTTCGGCTGACCTGGTCTCCAGGTGAACTTACTGCATCCAGTATGAAAAGCACGGGAGACCTCATGCCTTTGGGTGAGTGCCGCCTTTTGTTTTCTCACCACTGTCCTGATGTCCTGTTTTATTCAATCCAAGTCGACTCTGAGTACCATGAAGGAAAGAAAATGCAAACATTCCTGCCAGTTTTGGTATCAACCACAAGGGAGGAGCCACTTCATCGCATTGACCACGATCGATATTTTTAGTTGCTAGATTAGCGCAGGAAAGCAGGTCAGACTGAATATTTATTTGACACACCAAACTCTTTGTGTTGTGTACTGGGGCAACAATGAAAGAGATTACATGACCATAAAGTAACCGTCATCTCCCTAAACTTCTTCTCTGGGGGACCTCACCTGAGTACTCGCGTGATGAGAAACTCTTCGCATGCTGGTCTGACAGAGACCCCCACGTCCGAGTGTGGGACACATAACTTGGTCAACTCGTTTCTAAGTTTCCAGCGTCCGAGGTGGATGCAATTGTCTCACCTGCAGTGATTGACCATTCCCTCTGCGAAAGACTCATTACTCTTAGGTCCTATCATGAAAACACAGTATGTCTCTTTGATGCCTATACCGGCCACCTGCACGCTTCAAAATCTTGGGTCAAACAATCGCAGACACGGCGTTTATACGAGATGGAACAGCGTCAACGTACTATTCCCCCAACTTTGCTTTGAGAATCTGGGACATAGAAGATCTTACAGCTGAGCACTGGCACTCTACTGAGCTTTTTCCGTGAAGCATGAGGGACGGATGGGTCAGGATGATGAGCTGCTGTTTTGGGTCCCAGTCGAGAACAGGAAACTCCGTATGTGCCATGAGCTAGAGTGACGATTGAGGGGTCCGAAATGAAGTCAGCGATCCTGGACTTGTCTAGCTCAAGGTTCGGCAGAAAGTGGACATTGACAAAGGTGGCTGAGAGAACTCAAACAAAAGGGAGGCCTGCTGGCGTAAGGAGATAAGGTGCGTCCTGTCCACAGCAAAGGTACTTGGAGGTGCTTAAATGTGTGAACAGGAGAGTAGGATGAGTTCGCTGCTTTGTTCACGTTTTGCTTTCTTGATATCTCAAGACATGCTTTCACTTACATAAGTCCAAAGACATCCACTACGATTGTTCAATATAAGATAGACAAGCCATAATCTTGCGCCCGGGCATCACGAGCTCTGGTGTTCGAGAGATAGATTGAAAGAACACTACTACAAGCACGAGTGATTTCCGCTATTGTCAAATGAGGGGAGAGCTACCTAGATCAAGTGCAAGCAGTCAATACGAGTGTGCACATGGTGGACATTAAAATAAAAAGTGTGGACATCTTGAACACGGATACAAAACCCACAGTTTGCATAATAGTTTCGTAATTATTAAGCACTATATTTCGATCTCCAATCATAAATCCACTGCGATGCATGTTCATCAGATGGATATAGAACATCCAACATACATTCAGAAAAGAATGCACTAAACCATAGGGAACTACAGGCCGATGCAAAGAGCGAGACGAGCTAGACACAATACACAACTTTGTCGAGATAAGAGAGATCACCTACTCCTGACCTTTGTTTCATGATTGTCTTGGAACCAACCAAATTTGTTGTTGTAGTCAGTGTCGCTGCTCTCAACGAGAACGTCGGCCATCCAGGGGGTGCAATCATCGGGTACGTCTTCGAGCATGGTAACAATCTTGATGTAGTCCTCTTTCCTAGCTGGCTGCAAGGCATCACGAGCAAATCTATTGAGAAGTCTAAGAGCGGCCTCTGTGAACTTTGTAGTTGTTTCCCTATTTGGGACCTTGTTTGCAGGGAGATGTTGAGTTCGGAAAGAGGGTGAAGAATCGGAGAGAGGAGGATCGTGGGGGTAGCGGTGAAGGGGTTTTATATGGGCAAGGAAAGAGATGAGACAGGCCTAGTTCGAGCTGCGTGTTGGAGGCTTGGCGGCGTGAAGGGCTCATACAGCTGTGCTCCCATCTGTGAGGGCTGGGGCCGCATTGGAGGGTGGGGAGGGGAGGGAGGGACGACGATGACAGTAAAAGTCTCGGGGTGGTTGATGAGGGCACTGCCAACGTCGCTATTGACGGGAACTGTGACGTCGGGAGCAAGATAACTGGTGGCTGCACACCGAGTGCAGCACAGATGGAGTCACAAGACAAGGTCTGATTCTACAAACGGCAAGACCACTCAAAGCACATCCCTATCCATAGTGATCAACAACAGAATATACCTGCCCAAAAACGTACTGCACACTGCATCAGATGAATGAGTCTCCCATAGACAGGCCCACATGACACATGAGCAATAAGCGACCACACAGAAGAGAGCTCTTACCTTGAGGGTAGCCCAAGTATACCAAGTAATTCAAGTAAAACCATATCCGGTAACAAACGTACAGGCCATTTGTGAGCAACGATATTGTATAAGAGTCGTGGAGGAGTGATGTCCTTTAACAGATGGCAGCAAATGAAAAATTTATCACAGCAGCTGTAAATAAGCGACATGACCATTAAACTGATGGCCAGGAGCGACAGTGATGACATCCATGAGATAAGCATCGGCGAACAAGCTCTACAATGACAATGAGTGGCAATGGGTCTGATATACTTACAGTTATCATCTTTTGCAAGCTTGTCGATCGCCCTGCCTAAGGTCCTAATCATCTCGTTCAAATTGACATCTTCATCACAATGGAGAGCTGTTTAAATTACTAAGGGAGCACGGACAGAGAAATATGAAAATCATCAAAAAATCTCATCTGTGATTTGCAGTATCTTATATAGATCGAGTAAATGTCGAAGAGGGTGTACAGCATAAGACAGGATCCGTAGCGTGTGAAATATGTTGATCTATCATTGGAGTGTGAAATAGTGTGTGAAGATAATAGTACAATGTTATGGGGTATGTGACAGTGAACAAGAGTGGTCTATATATATTGGTCCAGAGATGTTAGGGGAGGAACTCAGGAGGAGTCAAAAGAGAATGGAGATCAGTAAACCCTTGGCTGGTCTCCAACAATAAATACAATGTACTAAATAGTCTGAATGAAAATGGTTCAGACAAATGCACTGAGAGAGAAGTGAGGTGAGCACTTAACCACTGAGAGAGATCTGGCTCAACATAGGACTAGAAAAGACAGATACACATAAGAGGATATCAGTGAGAGCCCTACTGGATAGTGGGGCAATGGGGTTGTTTATGAGTAGGAGATTAGCAGAAAAGAAAGGCTTTAAGTTTAGAGAAGTTGGAAAGACTGCTGAGAGTAAGAAACATAAATGGTAGTGATAACAGTAGAGGTGCAATAACCCATGAAGCAGAGGCCAATGTGTATTACAAAGGACATATTAAGAGAGTGAGAATGGATGTGTGTGAATTAGGAAAAGTAGACATGATTCTAGGGATACTATGGCTAGTAGTACACAACCCAGAAATCAACTGGAAAACAAAGGAGGTTAAAATGACAAGATATTCACCCATCTGTGGGAAATACACAGAAAAGAAAGAAATAAAGAAGAAAGCAAGAAAGACAGATATAGATGATAAAAAGAACTTGAGATAGACAATGGAGAAAAAAGAGGAGTAGATAGAAGAGATGAGAGAGGGTCATAGAAAGGTAGAGGAGATAGTACCCAAGTGATTTCATAAATGGTTAAAAGTATCTGGAAAAGTAGAATCAGAGAGGATACCAATGAGAAAACCCTGGGATCATACTATAGATCTTAGGCCTGACTTTGTACCAAGAAAAAAAAAAATTTACCCTCTATCATAAACTGAGAAAGAGAAAGTCTAAGCATTTGTAGAAAGTCAACTAAAAAAGGAATATATTTGGCCATCAAAATCCCCACAAACCTTACCAATACTATTTGTTCCAAAGAAAGACAGGAAGAGGAGGATACAGAACTATTGATACATGAACAAGAGGACAATGAAGAACAATTATCCTTTATCCCTGATCTCTGAGCTAATTGACAGTATAGGGACTAAGAAAGTATTCACCAAGATAGACCTGAGATGAGACTACAACAACATAAGAATAAAGGAAGGTGATGAGTGGAAGACAACATTTACAACATACATAAGCTTGTTCAAACCCATAGTAATATACTTTAGACTCACAAACTTGCCTACTACTTTCTAGGCCATAATGAGTGATCTCTTTAGAGATATGATAAATAAAGGAAACATCACCACCTTCACCAATGATGTGTTAGTAGCAACAGAAACAGAGGAAGGACATGATAAGATAGTAGAGAAAGTGTTAAAGCAACTAGAGAAAAATGACCTCTATGTCAAGCCAGAGAAATGTGTATAGAAAGCAAGAGATATTGGGTTCCTAGGAGTGGTTATGGGACTAGAGAGATTCAAGATGGAAAAGAAAAAGGTTAAGGGAGTGACAAAGTGGCCAACATCCCAAGAGGTCAAAGATATTCAGAGGTTTCTAGGACTAGCAAACTACTACAAGAGGTTTGTCAAAGACTTCACAAAGATAGCCAAGCCTCTGCATTAGCTAGTAAGGAAGGATGAAAAATGGAAGTGGGGGCAAGAACAGAAAGAAGCATTTACAAAACTAAAAAAAGTCTTTACTACAAAACTGGTGTTGGTAGTACCAGACCTAGATAAAGAGATAAGAGTGGAGGCAGATGTATTGAACTATGTGACAGGGGGTATATTATCAATGAAGTGTGAAGATGGTAGATAGAGGCCAGTAACCTTCATTTCCAAGTCATTAAATGAAACAGAAAGAAACTATGAAATCCACAACAAGGAGATGTTGGTGATAATTTGCTACTTAGAAGCTTGGAGGCACTTCCTAGAAGGGACCAGAATAAAGTTCAAAATCTGAACAGATCACAAGAACTTGGAGTATTTCATAGCAAATAAAAAATTGAATCATAGACAAGTAAGATAGACATTGTTCCTATCTAAATTTGATTTTACTCTAAAGCATGTTCCAGGAAGTTGAATGGTGAAAACAAATGGACTAAGTAGAAGACAAGACTAGTACAGGAGAGTAAAAAGAGATAATAAAGGAAGGACATTGGTAAAACCTGAGTGATTGAGAAAGGTGCAAACAGAGGAAGTATTGATTGAGAGGGTAGATATATTGGAAAAAATAAGGAAATCAAAATATAACAATAATGAAGTGGCGAAAGCAGTAGGAGAAATGAAGAAAGAAAAAGTTAAGATGCTAAGAGATAAAGAGTGGAGAGAGGAAGATGGAATAATGCTAAAAGAGGGAAAGGTATACACACCAGGAGAAGAGGGGCTGAGAACAGAAGTAATCCAGTTGCATCATGATACACTGGTGGGAGAACATGGAGGATAGTGAAAGACAGTGGAGTTGGTCACTAGGAACTTCTGGTGGCCAAGAGTGACAAAGGAGGTAAAAAAGTATGTGGAGGGATGTGACCTTTGCCAGAGAAACAAAAATCAAATGGAACTACCAGTTGGAAAGTTAATGCCAAATAAGGCACTTGCCAAACCCTGAGCCCATATTACAGCATATTTTATTATTAAGCTACCACTAGCTCAAGATCATGATGCAATTCTGGTAGTATGCAATCAACTTACTAAAATGGCACATTTCATCCCAATAACAGAAAAAACATTGGCAGAAGGGTTGGCAAAGTTGTTCAGGGATTATGTATGGAAACTACATGGATTGCCTAAAAGCATTATATCAGATAGAGGGGCACAGTTTGCAGCAGAACTCATGAAGGAACTCAATGGGATACTAGAAATTGAGACAAAGTTGCTAACAGTGTTCTACCCACAGATAGATGGACAAACAGAGTGAGTAAATCAAGAGTTGGAACAGTATCTACACATGTTCATAGACCATCGGCAGGAACAGTGGCCAGAATAGTTAGGAATGGCAGAATTTGCCTATAACAACAAGGTAAATATCTCAACTCGAGTATTGCTATTCAAAGAAAACAGTGGGAGAGACCCAAGAATGGGGTTTAAAATAAGAAAAAAGGAAAACATGAAAGAGTAAGGGAATTTACAAAAAGAATAAAAGAAATACAGGAAGAAGCATAGGCAGTACTAAAAAAGGCACAGAGGGAGATAAAAATATACAAATAGAAAGAGAAATGAAGGGGAAGGATATAAAGTAGGTGATTGAGTACTACTAAGTACCAAAGATTTGAAGTGGCAAATGGAGGAAATGTGAATGGAAAAACTAGTAGAAAGATTCATAGGACCTTATAAGGTGAAAAGGGTGGTACCATTGAATGCAGTAGAGTTGGAACTACTGGGGTCAATGAAATTTACCCAGTAGTGAACATTAGCAGAATCCAGAGATACAAAGAGCAAGTAAAGGGGCAGAAGAAAGTATCACCAGTACCAGTGATAATTGATGGAAAAAAGGAGTATGAGGTAGAAAGGTTGTTAAACAAAAGGAGAAGACAAGGGAAATAGAAATACTTAGTCAGATAGAAAGGTTATATGGCAGAGGAAGACACTTGGGAGAAGAAAGAAAATCTAAAAAATACAAAGGAGTTAATAGAAGATTATGAAGATATATATGAGGAAAACACAAGAAGAATAGGAGAAGACAATAGAGGAGAATTACCAGGAAGATACACAGCAAAATTGTTGTATGAATAGAATGATGGGAAATTTGAAAAGGAATATTTAAAAAAGTTAGAGAGAAATTGGGGACAATGGAAGCCCAAGTTCTTCCAGAGAAAGAATCTTAAAAGAAGGAGTAATGTCATAACTCCACATAAGCAAGATAAGATTTCAGAGATTGTGGACTTGTATTATTAAACAGACTAAAAGGACAGAAAAATCTATTTATAGAAATCTAATTATAAAATGAAGATCTGAGGAGATAAGATTAGATAAGGGTCATGTGATATGTCATATAACAGAATCTTCTAGAAGGATCATAGGATAGTGACTAAGTATACATAGTAGCAAATACAAAATGTGTATAAGTAGGTAGCTGAATTCAATGAGAACTCTATTGAGTTCTCTTCATTCCCTCTTAACATTGAGTGTGACTAAGTCCAGTATTCCACCTAGCTTAGTCATTACAATTATCTAGAGAGTTGGAACTCTTACCCAACAGCCATCATAGCTTAGTAGGCATGGTTGCTGACATCCAAGTTGCTCTAACACTAGGTAGATATGCTGTTTTTCCATATATATAGTGCCTATCTGTAAACCTCAATATCCAGTCATTCTATTGGCTTTTAGCCTCTCACATCTATTTTTGAGCATCCTGAGGACTTATTTGTGCATTTTTCACTATTAATAATCCCAAAGGTATTCAATAGGATTGAGGTCTGGAGACTATGCTAGCTATATAAGAACTCTGAAATCATTGTCCTAGAACTACTTGGTCAATTTTGAGATATGCTTGGGGTTATTATCTTACTGAAAGTAGACATTCTCTATCTGATGGTCATAATACTCCAAGGATTTGAGAAGCTCATCCTCCAGAATTTCTGTGTAAAGATTAGCATCCATCTTACTATCAATTTTGGTAACATATCTAATGCTGTCCTAGTTTATACAACCCTACATTATCAAGTTTTCTTTTCCAAACTTTACTATCTGCTTGATTCTCCTAGGGTCTTGCCTATTCTCCTTATTTACCCACATCTGATTCCTCCCATCTGACCCCAATCTATTGATCTTGGTCTTATCTAATTACCAGATCTTCTTCTAGTTATCCACTGTTTACTTTATATATCTTGTCACAAACTTTATTCAGACCATATCTTTATCAGCTCTCCATTGATTCCCATGGTCTTAAAGGTGTTCAAGAGCTCTCAAGAAGACCTTTCAAATAATGCCAAAAGTATCTCAATGCAATCAGTATTCACCAGGCTATCAGACAATCAGTGAATAACAACTATAGTAAGATAGAAGGTCCTCAATGTTTACATATTACACTTCTTTAATTACTCATAGATACATGTTTGTCCTTGAATAGAACAAAGGACAGCTCTAATATGATTATGTTATCTATTCCTGTACTACAAAGACACTACCATATGTAGAACAATAGATAGTAATATGTGATAGTCTGTTCTGGAGCACAGACCATCACATTCCTGTATATAAGGACTCTCTGTCTAAGGATTAGACCTCAGACTTAACAACATCTTTTGTTACTGTCTAAGCTTTGCTTTCTAAGCCTTTTTGAAGATCTATTTCATTAAATCACAAATCAGTAAATGACCGTTTGTGATATCTTCCATGCTTTCTGGTCAAGAGAGGCTTTTTCTACTTGTCTACTACAATCATTCCAGTTGCCTTAAGTGTGTTCCTGACTGTTTGAGGTGTGATATTCTGGTTGTTGGCAATGGATAGGACTTTGGTAGCATACATTGCATTTGTGATCTTCCTAGTCCAAATCCTATGTCTGACAAAGGTAATATTAGTGGTTATGAGCTTCCTAGGGTGACCTCCTGAGAAAACCACTGCTTCAGGGCAATGTTGTTGGCATATTTTGGTAATAGAACTACTACTAACTCTAGTCTAGGCCTTGATAGAGAAGTAGGAGTGACCAGAAGCAAGGAGGGTGAGGATAGTAGAGATAAAGAGAGGCTACATGTATAAGAATTGAGTTGTGCTTAGATTTCTCTCCTAGTCCAAGTTGACAAGGAGAACTTAATAAAATTCCTATTTGATTATTGTACACTACTTATACATTTTCTACTATTTATCTTTATTTATAAAGTTCTACATATTCCTTTCTATCCAACTTTCCCATATGTCTGATCTTTGGAAACTGAAAGAAAAGAAAAAGAAAAAGAAATATTGACTTAGCTATTTTGCCAATTAGTTAGGGGAATAAAGTGGTTGGTACTTCTTATATATTGTCTAAGATATGGTCACATGATTCTGTTAATAGTTTGACAACCAATCAACAAAGTCAGGTGATAGCACATGATCTCTGATATCCAAATAGCTAGTAAAAAAACTGTTCAAATGCTATATCATTTTGTTTGGCTTACTGTTTGGCCATTTTCCCACCAAATCACATGATTCATTTTGGAGCCTAGAGTCAAGAGTCTAAACCTAATTAAATAATATTTTCAAAATTTTTACTAATTTCCTTATTAAGTTATTTGATGATCAACATAAAAGTGCTGAGCATGCAAATGGTTTTTTTGCTCACTGTATATATAACAATGGACCTGAGATTGATTTTTACTGTGGTTTGAGAGATAAAAAAATAAGTGAGTGAAATAGTTAGAACAAAAGATACTACAAATTACACAGAAAGTTGAAGAAGGGAGCATAGCAGACTGACTTCAACACAATATCAACTTTATTCAGAATTAGTAGAGGGATTGAGCTGGGCCAAAGGCCCAGATAAAAACCTTGTTTACTAATGCTTATCCAATGCTTGCTTGAACGATCACGTGGTTCAAGATACAGATCTGTACTCCTCATATATTCAGTCTGTCCTCAATGTCTGCACCCCTGCGAAGGCCAGACCTCAAAAAGAAGCTTGTTGTTGTTGGAGATGGTAGTTCATAATCCAGTCTGGTTGCCAAAGGCTGACACGACCCTAAACTCATATCACCTGACAGGTGGATGCGGGAAGACCTGTCTTCTCATCGTCTATGCGGAAAACAGATTCCCTGAGGTCAGAACACATCAATCTATATGAAGAAGAACATAAGCTGATTGAAACTACTTGATGACAGGCATATATACCTACAGTTTTTGAAAACTATGTTACTCAAGTACACTTTGATGGCAAACAGATTGAGCTTGCTCTTTGGGATACTGCGGGTCAAGAAGAATACGATAGTCTACGTCCACTCTCTTATCTAGAAAGCAACGTTATTCTTGTCGTCTTCTCAGTGGATTTTCCGACAAGTCTTGCGAATGTCCTCGACAAGGTTATTCAATCTGCTCCGTCATATTGCCCGCTCTCCTCACTCCCCCGTTGTCATTTAGTGGTATCCTGAAGTCTCCCACTTTTGCGAATCTGTCCCGCTAATACTTGTGGCAACTAAGATTGACCTACGGACGGACGAACACACTCGCCGCATGCTCGCGGCACAAGGGCAGTCGCCTGTGACAGCCGAACAAGGGCAAGCTGTTGCCAAAGAGATGGGTGCGAAATATATCGAATGCTCCGCCAAAACTGGGTTAGGCGTCAAAGATGTCTTTTCACTCGCTCTCAAAGAAAGTATGAAGGGTCGATGGGGGAGAGTAGTCAAGGAGCGGAAATGCGCGGTACTATAATAAAGTTTGGAGGGAGGAGTGGGTTTGTGTATGAGAGAATGGGCCTGGCATCGCACTCTACTGGCATCGCACTCCACTGACATCTGACGATACGTATACATCTCTTTCTCACTTCTTCGCTCTGCTTGGTTTTAAAGACCAATGTGCTCACTTCATACGGGTACATAATACTCTTCCATTACTGCGAACACTGCGTCGTACTCAAAATAATGGCGCTCCTCCCCCTCAACTGGAGTATCCTGATAGCAAGATGCTGCGTGTTTCCACCTGATCTTATTGTAGTCTATAAACATGGACATGAACCAGAAGACTCACCAAACAAGTTCTTTGACCTATCACGACAGTTATTCCTGGATAAGAGACCCAACACGCTAATAAATCCAACACGAAAACGCACCTTGCTCTCCACATCCTTGATCCCTTCAACAGGTACCCACTTGCGGCATTTTTGGCACTTACCTTGAAGTATCTGTGACCGTTCCTTCTTTGCTGCATTTGGCCAAGCTACCATCTGGAAGGAAGAGGGCGGTGCAAACGGACGCCCTGTCGCAGCTGAAATGCCTGTCGAAGAGCAAGATATCAAGAGGAAGTAAATATATGAGGACCTGTGCACCATGGGCGTACTGCATGTGATAGCTATTTGATATTAGTACAAATTCACTTTGAATCATGAAATCAAATTCTGATCACAACAGTCAGACACAAACATGCTACAGCTGAAGAGCAGCAATTACCACTTAAAGGCACTGAATTTCATCGCTAACCAATTCTTTCGATTTTCTCCTCCGCGCTCAAAAGGTTCAACACATATAGGACAGAGACCAAGTTTTCCGGGGCCCTTGCCTTTGACGAATCGGGGTGTGTAAAGATCAAAAACGCTTCGCGGAGGATTGTAGGTGCCACCAGGATCGCGTACATTCAATAGAGTATAAGGGGAACTAAACAGATATGAAAACTTTCGTTCGGATCGAAAATATCAAATG
>Ga0153978_1000042_pt1 | contig 23403 bp, 12 predicted proteins | sample TSGA062MetaG_FD_104749 | JGI IMG/M metagenome (GOLD analysis project Ga0153978, IMG submission 104749) | Attine ant fungus gardens microbial communities from Georgia, USA - TSGA062 MetaG | ecosystem: Host-associated > Fungi > Mycelium > Unclassified | place: USA: Georgia, Yuchi Wildlife...
AAAGCAAATTATAGACAAGATCCTAGAATGGGGTTTGAAGTAAGAAAAAAAGTGAAATATAAAGGAGCAGAAAAATTTGCAATAAGGATAAAAGAAATTCAGAAGAAAGCAAAAGTAGCATTAGGGAAGATGTATATAAGAACTTAGACTGTGGCACCTTAGAACTATTCCTAGTCTGAGTTGACAAGGAGAACTCAATAGAGTTCCTATTTGATTACTATATACTACTTATACACATTTTGTATTTACTTCTATTTATAAAGTCCTATACATCTCTTTTGAGTTATTCTCTTTTATATATCCATTGATTTTCTAATTAAATGAAAAGAAAAAGAAAAGAAATATAAATAATAACTTAGCTATTTGGCTGTGTCATAATACCACTTTTTTCTCAAGATTCCTTATCCCAAGGATTTTTACAACTTATAGTAGAGATTGCAGATGTTCTTTATTTTATTGTTATCTTCTTCTGCCCACTTTTTGATTTCCAAGTTTTTTTACTCAATTTCCTTCTCTTCTTTCTTTATTATTTCTATTATTCTTTGTTCTTTTGCTCTTTTTCCTTTCCATCTTCTCCAATTTCTTTCTAACCTTGCCCAATATTTCTTATTATACCTTTTATTTGACCAACCAAATAGCTTTCTTGCTGTAAATTACCCTGGTAGTTCTTCTCTTCTAAATATTCTCTTTTCTATTTTCTAATATTTTCTATATTTCATTGATATTCTGTCTTGAATTCTTTTACTGCTTCCTTTGTATTCTCCAAATTTTCCCTTCTTTCTCAAGTATCAGATTTAGTTGTGAACCCTTTTTATTGTACCAAGTATTTATCTTTCCCCCTTATTTGTTGCTTGTTTAGAATTCTTTTGACCTTCCATTCTTTCTCTCTCTTGATTACAACTAGAGCTAATTGCTTCTTTCTCTGCTTCTCTACTTGCCCTACATATTTTTGTATTCTACTGATATTAACTACCAAATGTATTTTTACTGTACTAGGTAGTTCTAGCTCTACTGTGTTTAATAATACAACTTTCTTTATTTTGTAAGGCCCTATGAATCTTTCTATCAATTTCTCTATTCTCCTCCCAACCATTTGATATTTTAAATCTTTGGTACTGAGCATCACCAAGTCTCTAACTTTATACTTGTCAACCTTCTTTCTTTTTCTATCTATGTATTTCTTCATTTTTTTCTATGTATTTCTTTATTTCTTTCTGTACCTTTTCTAACATCATCTTTGCTTTCTTCTGAATTTCTTTCATTCTCATTGCAAATTTTTCTGCTCCTTTATATTTCACTTTTTTTCTTACTTCAAACCCCATTCTAGGATCTTGTCTATAATTTGCTTTAAAGAGTAATATCTTTGTACTTGAGTGTACTTTATTATTGTATGCAAAATCTACTATTCCTAACCAGTCTGGCTACTGTTTTTGTCTATAGTCAATGAACATTCTTAAGTACTGTTTCAACTCCTAGTTAACCCTTTTTGTTTGTTTATCTGTCTGAGAGTAAAATGCTATTGATATTTTGCTTTCAATCCCCAATATTCTATTCAACTTCCTCATTAATCCTGCTGTGAACTATAGTCCTCTATCTGAAATAATACTCTTGGATAGTCTATATAATTTCTATACATTGTCTCTGAATAGTCTAGCCAGTCCTTCTACCAATATTTTCTCTATAGTAGAAATAAAGTAGACTATTTTTGTTAACCTATCTACCACTACTAAGATTGAGTTGTATCCCTGGGCTAGTAGCAACTTAGTAATAAAGTATACTGAAATGTGTATCCAAGGTCTATCTAGAATTGAATTGGGCATTAACTTATCTGCTGGCTACTCTGTGTAGTTTTTATTCCTTTGGCAGGAATTGCATTCTTTTATATATTGCTTTATCTCCTTGGTTATTTCTGGCTACCAAAAGTTTCTAGTAACTAGTTCTACCATTTTCCACTATTCTCTATGTCCTCCTACTGGCGTGTCATAATGTAACCTAATTACCTCTGCTTTTAACTTATTATCTTTAGATATATATATCTTTTCTTCTTTATATATGATACCATCTACTTCTCTCTACTCTTCATCTCACAATATCTTTACTCCAGCTTATTTCATTTCTTCTATTGCTTTGACTACTTCATTATCTTTTACTTTCAACTGTTTTACTTTTTCCACTAAGTCTACTCCTTCTACTATTACTTTTACCTTTTTTATTTTTCTCACTTCTAACCACTTTGGCTTTACCAATATCTTATCCTTATTGTCTCTTTCTACTTCTATTTTCCAGTCTGGCCTCCTACTCAAGCTATTTACCTTTTCTATTTTACTTTCTGGAACATGCTTCAATGTCAAATTAAATCTTAATAGGTACAATATTAATCTTGCTTGTTTTCTATTCAATTTTTGCACCTTTATAAAATATTTGAGATTTTTGTAGTCTGTCCAAATCTCAAACTTTATTGTCATTCTTTCTAGAAAATACCTCTATACTTTTAAACATCTGACTACTGTTAACATTTCTTTGTCAAGAATTTTGTAATTTCTTTTTATATTACTTAGAAATTTAGAAATGAAAGCAACTGGTCTCCACAACTCATCAGAGTACTCTATTGATAATACTTCTCCAGTAATATAGTTTGAAGCATCTGCTTCTACTCTAAATTCTTTGTCTAAATCTGGGGCTGCCAATACTGGTCTAGTCATAAAAATTCCTTTAAGCTTGTCAAATGCTTTCTGCTGCTCCTTTCTCTACTACTACTTTATATCTTTTCTTGTCAACATATTCATTGGTCTTGTTACTCAAGCAAAGTCTTTAATAAACCTCTTATAGTAGTTGGCAAAGCCTAAAAACTTTTTGATATCTTTTATATTCTTTGGCTTTGGCCAACTTAGTACTCTATCTATCTTTTCCTTCTCCATTTCAATTCTATTAGGTCCTATGATGACTTCCAGAAATCCAATTTTTTGTACCTTCCATACACTTTTCTGGCTTGACATAAAAGTCATTCTCTTTTAGCCTCTTTAGTACTTCTTTTATAATCTTGTCATGTCCTTTCTCTGTCTCTGTCTCTACTAGTATATCATTCACAAAAGCCACCACTTTTCCTTTATTAATCATGTCTTTCAGGATTTTATTCATCATCACCTGAAATGTAGCTGGCAAATTTGTTATTCTAAAGAACATAACTATCAGCTCAAAGAACCCTATATAGGTCATAAATGCTCTTTTCTACTCATTTTCTTTCTTAATTCTCATATTGTTGATATCACAAATAGCTACTTACTAATTTGTAATTGGTTGATTTGATAATCAAAGTACTCAAAAAAGCAAAGTTAGACAAGCAGCAAAAGATATTGTTAAGTCTGAGGTTTATCCTTAGATATACAGTCCTTAAATATATAATTGTGGTAGTCTGTGCACAAGGACAGCCTACTACATGATCACTACCTATTGTTCTATATATAGGAGTGTTATTTTTCTTGAAATAGAGATAACCTAACTATTTTAGAGTAGTTCTTTGTTCTATTCAAGAACAGATGATAATCTATAGATAAAGATCAGTATCATGTACAAACATTGAGGACCTTGTATTTCTATAGGATCTTATTGCCTTGGGATCTATTTATAGTTGAAAGAAGTGCATTAAAGAGAGCTTCACAATAGTTATTGAAACAAATGATTATATTAAGCAGTTTCTGAGATATCAGTGATTTAGTGTCTGGTGACTTGGTGATCACTGACTGATCTGCTGATAACTTGGTGAATACTGATTACTTTGAGACATTTTTGATACTGTTTGAAAGGTTTCCTTAAGGGCTTTTGGTGGCCATTTAGATCATTGAAATTGGTCAAGTATTCCCAGAGTTATAGTCCAAATAAAGTTTGTAATAAGAACAGATCATTTATTATTATTTGGAAAGTAGCTGGAGAATTTGTAAGTCCAAAGTACATGACTGTTAGCTCATATACTCCAATGTGTATTATGAACACTATCTTCTATTCATCTCTCTCTTTGATTCTAACATTGTTGTACCTCCATCTCAGGTCTAGCTTTGTAAAGATCTTCTTACTACCTACTCCATCCAGAATATCAGCGATCAGTGGTAATGGATACCTATTCTTGATAGTCTACTAGTTTGTATGTCTATAATCCTATACCATCTATTGCTTTCTATCCTTTTTAGCTACAAAGTAGACAGAAGATATTTGTAGTAACTTTAATGGTCAGATGTATTCTTTATGTAGCTAGTCCTCCATAAATGCTTGTATCTCTTCCCTTTCTTCTCTTGATAATGAATACATCTTCTCTCTTTTAGGCATAAAGCTCTGTTATAAGACAAACAAAAAGAAAATTATTTTTTATGTATTTATCAATTTGGTAGGGAACATCCAAGAATACAATACAGGAAAGATATAAATAGTGTGGGAAGGATTATATAAGATATAGACAGTTCTTAATAAGGGTCATGTGATTGTGGAAGATAGACACATAGACTACCTAAATATTTGTATAAATACCTAAGAGAATCTAACAAAGAACTCTATTGAGTTTTTTCTAAATAACTATCTCAGTTGGGCTTTAAGTCTTCACAACTTTACACTAACAAGCCCTCCTTTAGCTCTATCATATGGTCCTAGGCCTTATATACTGGTATCCTCTCCAACTTTGCTTTTCTAAATACCTTTTTTCACTTTCAAAACCTTTTCAGTACTAATTTTTCTACTGTCTTTTCTTTTTCTGTCTTTCTAATCTCTTTCTCCCTTTTTTTCTGTTTTTTGCTTCCATATATAGGTAGGCATCTCATCATTTTTACTTCTTTCTTCTTCTAGTTTATCTCTGGATTATAGGTAACTAACTATAGTATCTCCAATATTACTTTTGTTTTTCCTAGGTTATATATATCCATCCTTACCCTTTTCATATGTCTCTTGGAAAACATATTATACTTGACCTGGTATGTAATTGCTCCCTTTATATTTATTATTCTATCTATATTTCTCACTAGCAATAGATTCTTTAGTCTTTTCAGCTTGAATCCTTTCTCTTTCACAAATTGGATATCTATGAACAACCTGGTTGTACTACTGTCTAGTAGTACTTTTACTGCCACTCCCTCATGACTTTCTATCTTCTTTAATCCTACTTTCATCTATACTTCTCTTAGCAGTTGTAATATGCGCTATACATCTCTTACTTTCTCAGTGTTGTCTTAATGATAAATTTTATTACTTAGATTTTCTAGATACAATACACTGTATATATTTGAGGAGGTTAGCCAGGAGCTCACTGTCTTCTATTATCTTTTGCCAACTCTTGTGGTATTTCCACTACCCTCCTCTCTCTTTTCTTTCTTTGCCAGCAATTCTTGGCTATATAGCCTTACTTTTTATATACAAAACATATTCTATCTCTTTCTCTTTTTCTGTCCACTTTTATTGCATTGGGGTCCCTTACTGGCCCTAGCTATCTCCCTCTATTCTAATATCCTTCTCTATACTGGCCCTCTGGTCTCTACATGATCTGTCCTCTCCTTCCTCTATATGACTTTCCTCCAAATCCTCCTCTAGACTGCACATTTCTCTGTAGGCACACTACATTTCTCTCCAATATCCTCTTCTCTGCTTTACTTTGCCTCTGATTTCTATCTAACCTTACTGCCCTCTTCTGCCATTCTTCTATTGTACTAGAAGGGCTTTCTACCTCTGCTAACTTCCTTCTAAGTGCTCTGCTTAATTCTCTTTTGAACTCTTCAATAAGGGAGTATCTCTTATAGCCACTTCCTTATATTACTTTTTTGAATTCCTGGATATACTTATTACAGGTTCTCCTTTCCTGTTTAATCATCCTCAGCTGTTCTATCTTTTGTTCCTCCTCTGCTATCTTTTTAAACTCATTTCTTATTTTACTAAATAGTTCCTCTGCTATTTCTGTCTTTGATTTCTCTTTTGATAACTCATTCAACAGATTGTCCTTCTATGTCTCTGCTACCCCCCCTATATATAGAATAGCACCCAGGCTATCTTTGTTGCTTCTAATTCTTCTGTTATTTTTATGCTCAAATATAAACAAGCCATATTAATAAATGTGCTTACTTCCTCCATTCTTCCACTAAATAATGAAAGTTTTACCACTTCTACTCTGGCTTCTCTATTTTGTTGTAATAGGGTAGCCACTTGTTGTTGTAGGCTAGCAATAAAGGTAAGAAGTTGCTTTTTTCTAGTGGGTGGAGCTTGCAATGTAGAGATGGCAGATTGTCCTGTAGGTCACTGTTACTGTTGTTGTTGTTGGAACATACTTGACAGTAGTGATAATGATAGTAATTTCTTATATAAGAACAAGCAGTCTTCTTTGTCTGAACTTATAGCTAGTTACCAACTAGAAGAGTGAAACAATATTATCCCTAAGGAGAGAATCTCTAAGCTAGACAGGCCTTTAAGAGGTTACTGTCGTTTCTCTATATAGACTGATTACAATAGACTAGTAATATAAAGCAGATAGTAAAGTACTATATACGAGCTTACTCAATGTAGAGGTCAGGTCTTAGATGGGAACACAAGTTTTGTCCAGGCCTTTTATCTACTGTTTCTAACTAATAGTGAAGTCTCCTTTACAGCTGGGACCTACTATCCAAGATGCTTGTGAGCGCTATACTTACTAGCAAGAATAATAAAAGAGTAAATAGGAATAGGAATGTCAAGGCTACAAGGTACAGGGTTAACAATGGCTATCAAGTTCTTATATTAACACTAAGTTGTAAAGACTTAAGGTTCACCTGAGGTAGATATTTAAGAAAAACTCAATAGAGTTCTTTATTGGATTATACTATTACTTATACAAAGGTCTGTTGGTCTGTGTACCTATCTTCTGTGATCATATAACCCTAACTAATAACTGTATATATCTTATATAAGTCTTCCTATGCTATTTATATTCCTCTGGTATTGTAGTCCTGGATGTTATTTACTAAGTTAAAGAATACATAGAAAATAGTTTCTTTTCTAGGAACCATCTTATAATACCTTAGAACCTATCTAAATAAAAATTATTTTCACAAGTGAGTTGGTTATCTCACTGAAAATATGTTCCTGTCACACTGGCAACTTTACTATGCTTTGTAGTTTCTTAACTTCTACTGGGTTATTTTACTAGATCTCTGGTTCCTAGACTATTTAATAATATTGAGTAAACTTATAATCTATCCAAATGAAATTTATTTTTTAAAGGTGATAGAAATGAGTTGACCACCTCACCAGAAATATATTACTATTATATCAGCAACTTTACTATACTTTCTGGTTTCTTGACTTCTCTTGGATTATTCTACTAGATTTTTGGCTTCTTGGCTGTTTAGTAATCTTGAATGGTCTTATAATCTATTTATCTCTTTAATAAAGTTCTCAAGTTTTATTTTTAACTATGTTCTAGTCTAACCATATAAAAACCAATGTTGAATTCATAAAATTTTGTAAGTTTATATCATTTCTAGAGCTTTAACCCAAATATTGTGTTTTTAGCTCTATTTTACTTATAAATCATGGTTTTCATATATATAAGAACCAATATTCTAAGGTCTATTTGCTGAGTTTTCTTATTTTAGAAATTTCTCAAACATTGTATACAATACTTCTTGAGTTTATCTTAAGAAAATTCTTCAGTACTAGTACAAAATAAAACAAAATCATCTCTTTTGTCATGACTTGGCAAAACAGCTAAGTCATTATCTATATTTCTTTTATTTTATTTTATTTTATTTTCTTATTTGAACTTACTATACAAGAAAGAAGTGTAGGAAAGTGTTATATGACAAATATCATACATAACAAGTCACATGTTAGGATGTCACAGTGTCACATCTCATGATAGAGTCACATAATGAGTGTAGGAGAGTAGTACACAGACTATATAGTAGTTGTATAAGTAGTATATAGAATCTAATAGGAACTCTATCAAGTTCTTCTTGTTAACTTGGACTTAGAGTGTAATTAAGTCATCTCAGGCTAAGTCACTACATCTTCATATGTTATACTTTTTTCTAGCTGATTTTTCCCTGAATACTTTTCCATAGAACTAGCTAATATTTAAGCTTTGATTCAAGTACTTCAGTCTATGATATAATCTTTCTAGCCTTTGAATCTATAACAATTTTTCCAGTCTCTTTTATTGCCTTCAGCTTCAAATATACTTTGAAAGCCCTTCCAGTTTGCCTTGCCAATCTAATATAATCCTAGATTTGCCCATTCTACTTCAGTTCTACTACTATTTATGTTGTCTACTCAAATATACCCTTATTTTCCTTTATAGTCCTTTCTATTACTTTTATTTCAAAGCATTCCTACTCAACCTTTTTAGCTTTCCATGCCAGCAGTCTACCATGTCCCTGAGTTTTCTACTCTAGTTCTACCTATTAATCTACTACCACTTATAATATCAGCTAATCCATACTCTCTTGTTTCTCCCCAGTCTCTTTTAATGCCTTTAGTCCAAAATATTCCAGCAATATAACATATTCCTGAACTTCTCTCTTCTACATCAGTAAAGTTATATTCTTATTTTCCTAATGGCCATTTCAAGTGGAATTTTACTAAGGCTGAACTTATCAAAAAAAAGTAGTCATCTATTTATTGGGCTTATAAAGTAAAGAGAGGTCGTAACTAGAAGAATAGATAGGAAAAGGCTTTTTGTTAGCAAGAAGAATTCAGATCTGTATAACAATGTTTGGGGATCATTCAATACTCAAGCTATGATTGCAAAGTTCTTATACAACCTAGGACTACAAGATCTAGACAAGAAACTTAGATTCAATAAGGATATCAATATAGAGAACCTCTTTTTTATATTTCTTGTGGAGTTTAGGCAATGGTTTATACATAGAAAGGTAGAAAATACTTTGTACAAAATGGTTTTCATAATTATGCTTCCCCTCTTGTCAACATTCATTTAAATCCTGATAAAGAGGCTCAGTTTGATAAAATAGTACTCAACTATCCTAATATCAGTTTTTCTGGTTTACAACTAGGCATTCTGACTTTGACTGGACCTGGAAAATCAGTCAAGGATATTTCTTATGTCTTGCACAATCAAGGTTATGTTATCTATTAGAAAAGTGAGATAAGAAAAAAGTTTACTTCTTATGATTTTATAGCTTTTTTTATGTTTATTAAACAATTTGCTAAAGATCACCCTTACTTTATTAAAATATCACAACTTGAATTAGAGAACATTATCTATATGCAAACACCCTTTATAGTATCCTAAGCTTTTTATGGCAACAATGAACTTGAAGAAGATATTGTATGTAGAATAGTTGCTGATACAGCTTATGGTTTTTGGGAGGATAAAAGCTGGGTTTTTATAATGATCTTGGTCTTCTCACTAGTCCTCAAGAGATGGATATTTATTTTAATATCTTTGATGAATAGTAGCTCGACAGAATATTACAGAGTCTATTTTATTACAACCTTTGAAACTATTGCTACTCAAGCTTTGCAAAAGAGAATTGTTCTCAAAAATACTATATTTGCAATTGTATATTTTTATTTTTGTTTTTTTCAATCAATTATTTGATAGTTTATGATTTAGATAATAAACTTTAGTGAAGCTCAAAGAGAAGGTTTTATTGAGGTATTTACTGATCTTTTTTTATCAAATAAAGATCCTAGAAACAAAGAGGAGCTGAGAGATGTAGGAGAAAAATTGATTTGAGGATGTGGAGAGCATTTTAGAAGGTCAATTACAAGATGTTCAAGGATCAGTAGTGTAGTTTCTATTTCTAGAAAAGACAAGTTTATCATCAAGGCACAAAAACTCATGGAAATCAAGTCATTGAATGAATTTCAAAGCATAGTTCAATAGATCCTAGATGAGTTCTCTGATACTGCCAACTGGATAAAGTACTGGTTTTGAAAATCTTATGCTTGGATGATTTTTCCCACTTATATATCTATAGATTCTGAGCTATAGGAGATATTGCTAGCTATAACTAATGCTCAAGAATCTCTGTATTTTTAGCTATATCATACAGCTGGTCGTGATAAGAGATTTTTTAAAAAACTACATCTTTCTATAGTTGGGCACTTTTTTTAAAGATAATTACAAGAATAAGCAAAGTATAGTTTTATTTTCTCTTTTATAAAAATAAGACTGAGAAATATATCTTATAGTAGATATTCCAACTCACTATGGCAAAGCAAACTAATAGAAACAAGAGAGATCAGATATTTCAATATTACTTTCTACTTCAACTAAGCCTAGTTGTAAATCAAGATCTTTCAAACCCCAGACTCTAAAAAAGAAATTTATTAATGATAGTAATAGTCCTGACTCTATATGGAAATTAATTTCTAAAGGTTCTGGCTCTTTACAAAAGAAGTCTAAAGCATATTCAATTATGAAAAACATATTTAGAAAACTATGTTATCTATGGAAGCAAAATTTGTATTAGCTTGACACATCTCTTTAGCTACTTTATATCTTTGTTTGTGGATTATTTTCAGAGTTCCAGAAAGTTATAGATATACTTCAAGATGACTCTGCTTTATTTAAAGTTTTTGAGCACTTTCAGTATTGTTTTATGAAAGATCATAACTTTGCTTGGTTTTCTCAAGAATATAATACTCTATAGTCCAATTTATATGCTTATCAAATCATAGAGAATAAATTTTGCTTTTATTTATTATTTGTGAGTGATTTTTCTCTTATTAATAAAGATTATTGATGTTTTTTCATAGAGCTGGTTATGGAAAAAAATTGCTAAGAAAACAAAGCAAAAACAGATTGACAGCTCAACAGTTTTGTCTATATTCTTTGTTCCTATGATACTCAATATCCAATATTGCACTAGTGACAATAGAACTGGAGAAAAGCATATAGAGCTAACAAGAATACCTTTTATTGTCACTGATATATTTGCTTCTTCTAATAACTATTTATATTTCAATGGCAACTTTGAAGACTGGTTGAAATACTAGGTTGGAATAAAAACTGAAACAAAGTTTTTCAATACAACTTACTAAAAACAACATGATAATTCTCTTCTATACTCTGGAATTCTAGGTAGTATCAATTTTCTAGTGTTAAATCTACTACTTATCTTTGTTGTTGAGCTATTAGTTGATAATGATAGAACTTCTTTGGACTGGAATATTTCTTAACATCTAGAGCCTTTAGGATCAGACCAGGTCCAGAAATCAAAACTTGTCTATGATCTTATAGATTTTGGACTTATGAATGAAGTCCAAAATTATTCTATAGCATACTATCAAGATGGAAGTATTACTGGAGTAATAACATATAATAGAATACAAAACTATAGAAGAGCTGTTCAAGTTTCTAACCCCTATTCTTCAATATATCTTTCTGGTATCTCTCTTTTATTATCTACTGGTTATTTTTGATACAATATTATCTATAGACTTTGTGGAGGAAAAAGAGCTTAAAGCTGCTTTTATAGATAATATATCAAGAAGTATCAAGAGAAGCTGGGAATCTTATTCTCAACTAGAGATTTTTTATTTATGTCCAAAATTTCATATCAAAGAGACTTGAAGAAAATACAACTAGAGTGCCAAATATAGAAAATCAACTCAGTATTCACCAAGACTAATAAATATGTTCATTTTTCTTATACCTATATCTTTCCAGCCCTCTCTTTTCCCAAGAAAAAAAAAGAAAATATTGTAGATCTTACAAGTTCTTCTCCATTATTACTATCTATTGACTCTTCTTTACATCCTTTTACTTTTAACAAGCATTCAACTCCTATAATACCAGTCAACTATCCTATAAAAGGTTAAAGAAGTCCTTTTACAGATATATAAGATCTATAGAAGTAGAAAATTCAACCAGAAGTCAAGTTAAAGATAAGTATATCAATTCTAAAATATTTGTATTTTGTACTTATTTTTAATTAGAAAAAACAAATAAAGGTTGTTGCACCTACTTAACTTTTACTTTCTAAGCCAAAACCTATAAAGAAAAGATCTCAAAAGGTAACCTTTGAAAAGAGTCTTGAAAAGCAGAAACATAATGAAATAATAGAAGTTGTTTCAAAAGGTGAACAAGTATCTTATTATACTAAACTATCTAAAGTAATAATTGAAATTCAAGTTCCACTACTACCTTCTACTAAATGGAACTTAAGAAAGAGAAAAAGTCTAGTTAAATAAATATTGTATTTAATCTGATATATATATATCAAGAAAATCAAAGTTGAAATGATTGATAATTTAAAGATAAGTCATTTTCATCAACATAGTATCTAATCTATAGTTCTATTCTCTTTTCTAGTCCTTTATCTTGTCTTGGATAATCTTTTATGACAATAAATAAATAAGATGGAGAATAAAATATATTTTTTTCTCTACAAGTAGAATTACTGCAAATTTGAGTAATCAGTAATAGTCCTTTAGAATAGTCAGTTAATATAACAATAAATATAGATCTAATAACATACCTGGATAATAGTCTTTTTCTTTTTTCTCTTCTACCAATTTCTATTTATCTAAAACATGGCAAAATTTATATGAACAAGTATGAAAATTACCAAGTGGTTTATGTAGACAATTAGACTATTTTAAAAAGCAAATACTCTTTTTTCCATGTTAAATAACCATAAGAAACTTTGTTCCAGCCCTAAGATCAGAATCAGCTAAAAGAAGACTTGAAAAAACAGTAGGATTTTGAAAAACAAAAATATTTCAGATAAAGTTTATCAAAAATGAGTGATTGGTTGTTGGATAAAATTCTTTGTTAACAAAAGCTATTGTTAACCAGAAATAACTAATTGATAGTAATTAGCTTTGACTTTTCTGTGTTGAAAAAAACTTATGAGTTGGTAAATTAATATATTTGTTAAAGTGAGTTGATTTTCTAAGAAAGACCACCATAATAAACAAAAAAGAGAGATAATTGGTTATCTTTTTTTAAGTGCTCTATAACAAAAAAATAGAAAATATAAGGAAAAAACTAAAGGAGATAATTAAGTTAAAAAATTATTTTGAATAAATTTTATATACTTATATCCTGAGATTGGAGTGAGCATATATTTGGTTCTAGTTGAATCCAAAATTCTTCTTCTGAGATTGTATAGATATATATAAAAGTAATAAATTGGTTGAATCTAAAAAAGACTTGGTAAGTATTATAAAGTATTTAAAAAAATACACTATAAAAGTTGTTGGAAAAGTTTTTTTATTTGGGCTTTAAAAACCTCACTACTAAGATTTAGTTCTACTTCAATCAAGCTAATGCTATTTGCTAAAGATCCTTTAGGAAAATAAGGCTTCATATGACTATAGACAAGACAAAATATGTATGATGTTGGATCAAAGCTAGAAAGTTGGAAAACCAAGATACAAAGATTATCCATTAATATAAGAGAAAGTTATGCTCTTGTAAAACTGGTATTTGAGACCATAAAAGACTGTTGAAGAAAAGAAAAAGGCTATTTTATATTATTAAAAGGAGAAAATTGAAGAATTTCAAGTATACTTGATATAGTTGATGTTGAGTTGCTAGATTTGTTAACCAGCAATAAGAACAGGTAAAATTACCAAGTTCAATATTGGTAGGAACATGGTTAAGACATTCTGTACAAAGATCTCAGCTACAAGAGCAAATATACAGTTGGCCTTCTTCAGTACACCAACTGCAAAACTAATATTTTGGAGTTAGGGTATAGATGAATAGTATTATGAAGTTTGAACCTACAGCATTACTTTTTTCTTCAATCAATATAAGATCATATACTGATTTTTGGAAAGAGGAAGTTGAAATATCTTTTTAGATCAAGAATTTTTATAAAACAAGTTGTTTGTAACAAATTAAATACAAAGACTATTATATTATAAAGTTCTCTTTGATAGCTGTTAAAGAGGTCTCTTCTAACAGCTATCAAAGAGGAAAAAATAGAAAATAAGAACAGAAAATCTATTAAAATATAGGTATTAGTGAATTTACATATAGGTATTAATAAACCAAAAAAAAAACAAAGGTGACTTACAAAAGGTAGAGTGCTAGAAAGTATTCCAATACTTGTAGCATAGAGAATATAAAGAGAATACAATTAGTGAGCAATATTGTCAGAAAAGAGAAAACAAAATAGAAAAACACATATAGATAGTCACAAGTAGAGACATGTTTATGAAGGGTTAATAACCCATCATATAAGGGAGAATAAATAAAGAAGCTGAGATAAATATTTTATAAGTATAAATGGGTTAGTAAATAAATAAAAATCAAAATAAAATAAGATGATGATATACTAGGAATTATACTTGAGGCAGGGGCAGAGACATATCCAGAGAGGGTCAATGAGGTATCATATATAAGAGAATATATAATAGAGGTAAAATAAACATTCTAAGAAAAAAAAGGTCAATAAATCAGATAAAATGAAAATAAAATATATGAACAATGTAGCTAAGACTAGACATAAGTTGGGTATAGGAGCATATTCAGAGAGTGCAAACAAGCCATTGTATAAAAGAAAAACACATGGTAGAGCAGAAATGAACACTCTATAGAGAGATATAGGTTAGTAAATACTATAAACTCTCCCTATGAAAGGAAACAATCCACTGTGTACTCTAGCAAGTGGAAAGATAGAAAATAAGCTCCCAGATTCCACTAGAGTAAATAGTATAATATCTAAAACCCTAAACCTCTCTAGTCTATAGTTATCAAAGATCAAACCGCTAGACAAAGGGAAGACAGAGATATTCTTTTGCCCAGAGCCAAAAAAGAGCCCTTATTATACCTATGTCACAACAGCTCCAGGCACTGGACAATGGTTACTAGGGTAGCAAATATAAGTTCTTAGTAAGAAAGTCTTAAAGAACTAGCACAACAGTATACTGGTTTTGTTTTCTGATATATGGGATGATATAACTAATTATTATGTCATGCCCAATTTCTTATTTTATTTTTATTTATTTACTAATCTATTTTTTTTCTTAGAATATTTATCTTACCTCTACTATATATTCTATCTTATACAATATCTTGTCTATGCTTTCTAGACATGTCTCTGCCTTCACACCAAGTAGAGTCTCTAGTATGTCATTTGTATATTTTCTTTTCATTTTTATTTATTTATTGATTTTTTTTCCTTAGAATATTTATCTTACCTCTATTATGTGTTCTTCTATGTACAATGCCTTGTCAACTCTCCCTGGACATGTTCCTGCCCTTACCTCAAGTAAAGTCCCCAGTATGTCCTTTGTATATTTTATTTTTATTTTTATTTATTTACTGACCTTTTTTTCTTTCTTAGAATATTCATTTTATTCCTATCATATATTCTTCTCTATATAATATCTTGTCTGTACTTCCTGGACATGTCCCTGTCCCCATTGTTTAACTCATGATGTATTGCTATTGAGTAGAGCTGTTACAAATTCATTGTATAATCACTATCATAGTATTTATAAATTCCTTACTTTATACTATAGTTTAATAGCAAGGAGACTTTCAACTCTTAACTTCCAACTTTTGTTAGTAGAATACATTCTTGGTGATCTAATATTGTTAAGTTAAGTGATTGTTCTTGTCTGACCTCAACACTTCATATCCACTTTTAAAAGTTGATATTTATTCTACAATTTTCCTGATATATATACTAACTTTCTAAAGGGGATTTGAGAATCTAGTACAGTTAACTTTAACCATAGCACTCAGCTTATGAATACTTATATAATAATCACAAAAATAATCAATTAAAACTGCTAACTTAAAGTAGTGCTATATATAGCTTCTCTTTGTTATATCTCCAACTTCATTACAAAAAAATACTAAAAAACCTAAGAGCCATCCAAGAGATAGAATAAACAAATATAAAGAAAAGAATAAAATTCAAAAGCTAAGATACAAGATGCAAGAAAGATTAAGCTTGGAAAAAAACAAGGAATTGTCAGTACTCTTTCAGTATGTTCTTCTATAACTGTTTAATTACCTTTTATATAGATATGAATATATCGAATACTCTAGACCACAAAATAGAGAAAGAAAACCACAAGCAAGAGACAGCAACTTAATTGTAAGGATCCTAACTAAAACAATGAATTGTTTATATAAGTATTTTTTCCTGTCTATGGCTATATATTTTATTGATTGTATTCATAGATCTAGCAGATTGTAATGTCTCCACCTTGAAGAGTGGCTAGAAGATTAGTAAGATTCTCAAAAAGCCTAACTTAGAGCATATAAGTTATCTATATACTATTGTGGACAACAAAGACTACATTCTTTTGTGGTATCTACCAGAGATACTACCAAAGGATCATTGTGTAAGCTATTCCTTTTTTGAATAGCTATTCTAAAGTTTATTGTGTAGAGAATGTTAACTAGAGCACAAAAGAATCTAGATTCTTTTTTGTGTTATTTACTTAGTACTGGAAGAAAAAATTAGAGAAAAGATCCAGATGCTTATAAGAGCTCTGTGTCTGGAGTTGTAAATGGTACAGAGACATTTTCTCCAGGCTGGTTTCCTTTGGAACATAGAGTATAATTTGTTTTATATTTTGTTAAAATTAGTCACTGATATTTTTGAAGAAAGATCCTAAGGCCAAGATTATCCTCTTATTTTCATTCTGGTAGAACATGGATAAAGGGGTTAAAACCTGGCTAACAAAAATTGCAGATCCTTTGAAGTTCATGGACAATATTCTTTGTATTATCCATCCAATACTTTATGATACTGCTTATAAAGTTATGAACAAATTGAAAGCAGATCCAATTACTAGAAAATATGTCTCTCTTTGGCCCACAATCTACTTAAGATTATCTCCCATCACAAACAGAACATCTAGAGAACATAGAGATCACTTTAGAGCCTATTTCTGGTATAATCAAGTTATTACTTTTAGATCATATGAGTCAGCTGTTTTTTACTTGCCTAAATTGGAAGCAACATTCCAATATGATTCAGGTACTGTAGTATAGTTCTGTGGAAATCTTCTATTTTATAGTATTAATAAATAAAAGGATGGAGATAGGTACTGCTATACATTTTTCTTCAGAAAAGATGTTTTTCAAAGATTGGGAGTGTAATTATCTAGATAGGCTGTCTCTTCTATATAGTTGTAAATATATATATCTATATTTTAGGTCTATAGTAAAACAGGCCAAGAAATTATTCAAAAGTGCTATTTTATATGAGATTTTAATATGTATTTGTGATGAGTGATACTGTAGTATAAGTAAGTGATGCAATAGTCTAGTAAGGAAGATATGTTTGATGCAATAGCCCAGTAAGGAAGTTGTAGCTTGTAGAAGAGTATGACTTATGTAACAAGTAAATCAGATTATTGGAGAATTTTATAGGATAACTCTTTACTTGTTTGTCTTGTCCCTATATATCTTCCTTCATACAATGGCTCATTTACATTCTCTAGACATGTCCTTGTTCTCACCTCAAGTGTAATCTCTGGTATGTTGTTTATATATATATATATATATATATTTATTGATTTACTAACCTATTTATGCTTATAGAATATTTGTTTTGTCCCCACTATATGTTTTGTCTTGTATGATATCTCATCTGTGCTTCCTAGACATGTTTTTGTCTCCACACTAAGTGGAGTCTCTAGTACATTGTTGACTTATTTTCTTTTTATTTTTATTTATTTACTAACCTTTTTTTTTTCTTAGAATATTCATTTTACCTCTACTATACATTCTGTCTTGTACTATATCTTGTCTATACTCCCTGGACATGTCTCTATCCCTATCTCTAGTGTAATTCCTGGTATATTGTTTGTATATTTTATTTTTATTTTTATTTATTTACTAACCTTTTTTTTTCATAGGATATTTGTTTTATCCCCACTATGTATCCTATCTTATACTATGCCTTGTTTATGCTCCCTGGACATGTTCTTGTCTCTACACTAAGTGGAGTCTCTAGTATATCATTGATTTATTTTATTTTCATTTTTATTTATTTACTGACCTTATTTTTTTGTAAAGCATTTGTTTCATTCCCACCATATGTTCTCCTGTATACAATACCTTGTCAGCTCTCCCTGGATATGTCCCTAGTATATCGTTTGTATATTTTCTTTTTATTTTTATTTATTTACTAACTTTGTTTTTATAGGACATTTATCTTACCTCCATTATATGTTCTGCCTTATATAATACCTTGTCTGCACTCCCTGGATATGTTTTTACCCTTAACTTAAGTGAGGTCCCTGGTATGTTATTGACTTATTTTATTTTCATTCTTATTTATTTACTAACCTTTTTTTTTGTAGAATATTTATCTCACCTCTACTATATATCTTCCTATATACAATGTCTTATTAACCCTTTCTGAACATGTTCCTACCTCTACCTTAAGTAGAGTCTCCAGTAGGTCATTTATATTTTTTCTTTTTCTTTTTAGTTATTTACTAATCTATTTCTTTTTATAGGATATTTATTTTGGCCTCTATATATCTTTTCTTGTATAATGGCTTGTCAACCCTTTCTGAAATGTCTACTCTAAGCTCTCTTATCACCATATGTATGTCATGTTTGTTTTTAATTTATTGTATATTTTCTCTTATTTACTAATAATCTTTTTATAGATTATTGTTAATCCCATGCTTATTCTTTGGTATGATAGTTCATAGACTTTTTTCTTATGTAGCTGCAAAAAATCTTTACAATTTTCTATTGCTTTATTTTAAGTAAACAGCAAACTATTGATATTGTTATACTATACTTGTAATGAACCTAATCAAAACTAATCCTTGTTGCTACTAAGACTTGGAAAAAAAACTGAATTGTTAGACTAACTTGCTTATTGGCTTTGATATCATCAGTAGTTGTGATAGAAGATACTGCCAGGATTATAATAGTAAATATTGTTGAAAGGTAGAATTAAGATCCCTCATTTAAGCAGTTATCTAAGTTTCTTAAGTTGAGTATTTCAACATCCATAGTACTAGTCCCTTAAGTAGTGCAATTTGTCTACTACTCCTCTACTACTCTTCTACTGCTCTCCTACTACTCTCCTACTACTCCTCTACTACTTCTCTACCAAATGTAGTACTATACTACATTTGTCACAAATAGTCACAGATTCTTGCTCTACTAATATTTTAATAAATACTATTATTCTACTACTGGAATATTCAAGTAGAGATTGATTTTTGAACTATATACATTTCAAGTTCTGTTACTATGTTATCTTAAATAGAAATTATGTACTCATCTAGATTTTTATATATATTTTCAAAACATGTCTTCCAACATAACATAGTCAGTAATCATGCTCTAACCTTACTACTATATTCTTAAGTATAGAAGAAAGTGGTTTAGATAAAATTCAAATAAAAATATACAGGCTTATACTTGATTTATTAGCTGCTTTTACTTGTTATTCTCATACCTATTTTCTGTTTTTATCTCCATATCAATATATATATTTATTCTATCTCTGAACATCTCAATAACATCAAAGTTACTCTTGATATAGTATATAGTAACTACAATATACAATAGAGCAAGAGATAATGTGAATTGTTGATAATATTATTGTAATGTAATATAGTAGTGACATATTAGTGATACATTTGTGACAGGGTGCTATAATTTCTTTATACCCTTAATGCTTAGGCTTTCTTAGAGTTTGTTAATTTCTATAGATACTTTATACAAAACTTCTCAACAATAGTCTAATCTCTTTTTGACCTAACTTGAGCTAACAGGACCTGGAAATGGAGAAATGAAGAGCAAACTGCCTTTGAGGCCTTTAAGATAGTTATAATAACCACTCTAGTATTGGTTTCTCCTTAAGATATAGTGCCTTTTTGAATTAAAGCAGATAGCTTAGACTTTACTACTAGTATAGTCTTATTCCAGTAGTATAAGGGGATACCCTAGGAATACATTTAGTTATTAGATAAGCTCAGTATCTATAAGCTAAGTATATCTTCTATATCGTATTTCCACTTTCTCTTATACTTCTCTTGTTTTGTATTGTCATGGTGATATCTGTTTAACTATATAAGGACATTGTGGTATTATTGGTTAGTTTTTATGTGATTATGCATAGACCATCTGTTGTAGTATGTATAACAGCTTATATAGATAGATCTATCTTTACTCAAATATCATATTAGCTTTTGGGACCTTCTTCTAACTTACTGGATGACCACCTCTAAGTGTTTCTCTTATAAGTAGTCCACAGCAAATAGTAAGTAGAAACCTGTTGTTTTCCATAGCAAGTCCTTGTCTTTGGTAGAACAAAACTATAGAATTCATAACAAGAAAATGTTAGCCATTATATACATTCTAGAGAAGTGGAGATATTTCTTAAAAGAAGCCACTAATCCAGTAGAGATCTGGATAGACTACAAGAACTTGGAGTACTTTATAAATGTGAGGAAACTAAACTATAGGCAAACATGGTAGTTTCTCTATCTAGTTCTCTTTGACTTCATTCTCTGCTATTATCCAGAACAATTTATGGATAAGCCCAATATCCTTTTTAGAAGGCCTAACTATAGTAATAGATCTTTGGACAATGAGAACATTATCTTGCTCTACCCTGAACTTTTGGCCATCTAGGCCCTTAAAAGAGTATAGCTGGTTAGAGCTGAACTTAGCATTCTGGCCAAAGTCTGGAAAGGCAATCATTCTAGAGATTTGGAAAAACCAGTAGCCAAGGCAGCTCTCAAACTCTAGTAGTCCACCAACAGAATGGTGCACTTCTCAGAATAGTTGAATATTGATAGACTACTCTACTTCAGAAGAAAGATCTATGTTCTCTAGACCCTGGATCTGTACAGAAAGATCATTGCCTTATGCCATGACACAAAGATTGCTAGATACCTGGGTTGATAGAAGATGCTAGAGTTGGTATTCCACAATTACTGGTGGCTCTAGATGTCTAGGTATATAGGATAGTATGTTAGCACTTGTAATCTCTATCTCTACACAAAGGCAATAAGACACTCTTTAGTCAGAGAACTATATCCTCTTTTCATACCAGATGCAAGATGGGACATTCTCAGTATCAGCTTCATAGTCAAGTTCCCTGAATTCTCTAAATATAATACTATCATGATAGTAGTAGACTCAGTATCTAATCTTAGAAACTGCTAGGCATAATTATTTGTTTTAGTATTTATTATAAAGCTCTCTTTAATGTACTTCTTTTAGCCATAAATAGACCCTAAGGTAATAAGATCCTATAGAGATACAAGGCCCTCAATGTTTGTATATGACATTAATCTATTATCTATAGATTATTATTTGTTCTTGAATAAAACAAAAAACTATCCTAGAATAGTTAGGTTATCTGTATTTCAAAAACAATAGTACTACTATATATAAAACAATAGATAGTGAATATATGATAGTCTATTCTGGTGCATAGACTATTATAATCATGTATATAAGAACTCTTTGTCTAAGGATTAAACCTCAGACTTAACAATATTTTTTGCTACTATTTAAACTTTGCTTTTTTGAGCCTTTTGAATATCAAATTCCTTAATCACAAATCAGTAAGTGGCTATTTGTGATACTGAAAAGAGATCCTATTCTACTATAAGAGTGACTAGAGTAAAGTTCTCCAGAAGATTCCTCAGAAAATAGGATAAAGCTCCTGGAGGGGTAATCTACACTATATATATAGATTTCCTAGTTACAGAATATCTTAGCAGTCAGGGTCAGGAGTGCAGGGAATAAGACAACTAATTAAATGTTGAGTAATTGTTATTTAATTAGTATAGGATTGTTCTAGGGAACTACTACTAGTGTGTCAGGAGTGTACTTTAATGTGGTCCCTTACAAATATAGTATTATATTCCTACTAATGTTAAATGAAAATTTGAATAATTTTACTAAATAATTATGTCTACTAAAGTACAAGATCTTTATCTAGCCAAAGTTTTACTGTCTTACTTACTACTGCTTTAATAATATGGTTATACTATCACCCCAAGGAGAGGATCTCTAATCTAAATATCTTCTTAAGGATATAACATTACTCCTCTATATATACAGCCCACAATAGAACTTCAGTACAAGATTTATACAGCAAAAAGATATAAGTAACTAATGACAATACCACTCAATTAATAGATTAGATCTCAGATACAATACCTAAGCTTAGTACTATACTTCTACCAATAGTTTTATTACAAAAGACCATTAACTTGATTTATAATTGATGAATATAAATTCAAAAGGGGCTTAAAAGTGAGATTTAGACAGTAACAAAAAATATTGTTAAGTCTAAGGTTTATTCTTAGATATAGAGTTCCTATATACATAATTGTAGTAGTCTGTATACTAGGACAGACTACTATATAATCATTATCTATTGTTTTATATATAGAAGTGCTATTGTTCTTGAAATAGAGATAGCTTAACTATATTAGGGTAGTCTTTTGTTTTATTCAAGAACAAATGATAATCTATGGATAATAGATTAATATCATATACAAACATTGAGGACCTCATATCTCCATGAGGTCTTATCACCTTGGAGTCTATTTATGGCCAAAAGAAGTACATTAAATAGAGCTTCATGATGAATCTTGAAGTAAATGATTATGTCTAGTGAATCCTAAGATATCAATGATTTAGTATTTGATAACTTAGTGATCACCAACTGATCTGCTGATAACTTAGTAAATACTGATTGCTTTGAGATATTTTTGGTATCATTGAAAAGGTCTTCTTAAGGGCTTTTGGTAGCTATTTAAATTAATGAAATCAGTTGAGTACTCCTAGAGTTATGGTCTAAATGAAGTTTGTAACAAGTTTTTGACTGACTATTAAGTTTTCTTAAGCCTAGGGCCTAGCTATATCTTAGTAGTCCTGATTTGTATTACCTAGATATCAAGAAAAATAAGAGAGTAAGTTGGCAAGGCCCTATAATGAATAGTACTAATTATAGCTGTAATAATTTAGTCCTACTTCTAGTCCAAGTTGACAAGGAGAACTCAATAGGGTTCTCATTCAATTACTATATACTACTCAGATATATTCTAGTATTTGTTACTATTTATAAAGTCTTACATGTTTTTTTTCATCTAACTTTCTTACATGTTCTATCACAAATGGCCACTTACTGATTTGTGAGTTAATAATTTAATAATCAAAGTGTTCAAAAAAGCAAAGTTAGACAAGCAGCAAAAGATATTGTTAAGTATGAGGTTTATCCTCAGATATACAGTCCTTAAATATATGATTGTAGTGGTCTGTACACCAGAACAGTCTACTACATAATCACTATCTATTGTTCTATATATAGGAGTGTTATTGTTCTTGAAATAGAAATAACCTAACCATCTTAGGGCAGTCCTTTGTTCTATTCAAGAATAGATGATAATCTATGGATAAAGATCAGTATTATATACAAACATTGAGGACCTTATATCTCTATGGAATCTTATTGCCTT
>Ga0153978_1000045_pt1 | contig 23248 bp, 8 predicted proteins | sample TSGA062MetaG_FD_104749 | JGI IMG/M metagenome (GOLD analysis project Ga0153978, IMG submission 104749) | Attine ant fungus gardens microbial communities from Georgia, USA - TSGA062 MetaG | ecosystem: Host-associated > Fungi > Mycelium > Unclassified | place: USA: Georgia, Yuchi Wildlife...
AAGAGCTACAATTTAAATACTTTTTTTAAAAAAGTTTCTGTTAATGATAGTGTCTAACATATTAATTTATTTAATACACTTTTAGAATCTCTGGTATTCTTTGAAGCTTTCTTTCTTTTCTAAAGGGGTGGGGTTTATTTAAAGAATAGAATTTCTGAGGTTTATCTATTTTATAGATAAGTATAGAGTTTTTAATATGTAGGTAATCAAAATTTATTAGGTGACAGTTGATCTATCTTTAGTGTTAAGATGGGTTACTTCTATTTATTATTATAATTACTTAATTAATTATTTTGTACTTAGATAATGATATTTATTTATATTATACGTGATTTAGTATTATAGTTTTATAGTAGTGTTGTATTGAATAAGTTTAATGATACTGTATATTTAGCGAGTTATATTGCGTTTAGCTTAATATTTTTATTAGAGTTTTTAGCTATTTAAGATTGTTTTATAAGATTGTAGGATATTTACTAATATTGATTTTACTTAAATATTTTATTAATTAGTACACATGAATTACATATTTCTGAATAGGGAAATTAATAATTATGTTAATGATGTCTTATTATAGATTGTAGTATTTTAAAGTTTTATTTGGTTTTATATCTTGTATTACTTTAATTTACAGCATGCTTTATAGCACATTTTGACACTGATTATATTAATTTATATTGTTAAGATTTTACACTAGTTTTATATGAAAAACAAATTTAGTAATTAACTAATTAAGTATTTAAGTATTTAAGTAATTATCTAATAATTTTATATAAAATATGGGATTAAATATTTTAATTCTTACTATTTAAGTAGATTGCAACTTTATCTTGATCAACCTTTTACCAAAGTAACATATTTGTTAATGTCATCATTTTTATGATTTATTCTATAATTTTATTATTTTGTATAGATACAAATTTATATAAGTAAATGAATCAATTCATGTGGTTTTAAGTTATGTAATAAGATTTTATTAAATTAATAATTTTATTTACTTATCCAATTATATTTAAATACTGTATATTAATGGCATATTCTTACGGACATTTTCTTTAACTTATTTTCATTGTGTATAATTATATTTAGGGGTTGATTTTTTAAAAAAACTAATTTTGTATCTGCTTTATTTGTAAATGTCATAAGGTATTATTGTTATAAAAATTATAATTAATTATCTAATATAAAAATATTACTATAAATTATAAGTTAATACAAATACTATATCAACTAAACTTTTTAACAAGGAAAAATCTACAAATTATGCCAAAAATATCTAAAGAGTTTCTAAATTAAGTTATAAAACTAAATATAAATAAAAATTAATAAAATAGATTAAAAATAATATAAAAATATAAATAATGAATAAAATAAACAAAGAAATTAGATGAATAGCGTTTTCCAATTAAACCTTACTAAAAGTGTAAGACAAAGTCTTAAAATAGCTACGAAAAACAAGTAAAAGGTCTACAAAACATAATAATAATTATCATAAATAAATATACTTCTAAAGAAAATTTTAACAAGTCTTTATGATTCATTGGAGAAATTATACCATTTCAAATTAACATTTTCAATTCTTTTTTTCATTGCGAATTAAATTTTCTATATAAAATAACTAGGTAATATAGATGAAATTACACCTCTTTTTAATCTTACTTATTTACTAATTTACTTACTAACTAAATATAATTAATATTCCAAAAGTTTAAAAAGTTTAAATAATACAAATATCACTAAATACTACAAAATACTTAATAAGTATCAATAAAACTACTAAACAACAAGAATACCTAAAATAAATAACAGATAATCTAATCAATATAATACGTTAAAATACCAAATAAATAACAGTCATAATTTACCAGAATTAATAAAAACATTCATACAGTTAAATAGGGTCAGTACTATAAAATAGTAAGGGAAACAAGTCTAAATTAACCAAATAGTATGCTAAGATAACCCCAAGGTACAATATATAATCAAATGGCAATGTTTCATTAACCTTTAAAAACTAGCACACAATGTTGACAAGACTTGAAAGTCCCAAAGCCAATAAAATTATATTAAAATAATAACTAAAAGAGTTTTGTATGTAAGGGATAATAAAATTAATAAAGTAAAACAGATTACACAATTAACCAAATAAAGAAAACACAGTAAAGTTACTAAATGTAACAATTAAAAATAAATAAAATGAACTAAATGTACTAAATAATCACCAATAAGTAGGTATAAAAGGTTACCATAATAAAAAGGTAAATTTATAAAAATAAATTATTTCAATTATGAACCTAACTTAAGATAGCTAATTCTAAATTAAAATACTAAAAATAGTAACTAAAAATATACATTGAAATTTAAAAAATTAAATAGGTAAAATAATAATATATCACTTAATTACTTATGGTAAATGGTTAAAGTAAATTACAAATAAAATAAATACTGTAAGCTAAAAATTTTATTTCCAGTGGCTTTATTCAAAAACTATAATAGTATTTAATAAGAGCTAATTATGGCATCTTAATAAAATAAAAGATATAATAACCGTAACTTAGGAATAAGATTAAACAAAAATTTATTTAAAAATATTTAAAATTTCTATGGATCGAATTTAAAGCTTGTTCAGTGACTGCAGCCCGAAGTAGAACAATGAGCGATCTGAATCAGTCCAGGCGGATAACTATTAAACCACACCAGAAGTCTATAGCCGTTTCAATGAAAAGATCAGGAGTTGTTAATGCTAACCTCGAACTACTAAAAGAGGGATAAATCCCCCCTATAAAAATTAAAAAACAAAAAAGGGAGTTCGATCATTTAATGATTCAGCAGTCGTTACCATGGTTACGTAATGTCGCGATTGTACAATTTATCAACCGATACCGAAGCGATTGAGCAAAACTTTTAACTAACGTACGAAGAATTAAAATGGATGAACAAAGAACATCAAAACTAAAAAGTACATAACCACAAGGTTTGCCCGCTAATCTAGGCAAAGATAAAAAGATTTATAAAATTATTGGTCAATATGCGGCTAAGTTTTTATAAAAAATAAACACTCAAAGTAAATTAAAAACAATTACTTGATGAATATTCCTCGTAACATTAAATCAACAATAGTTAAAAATACTTTATCTTCTGTATAAACCTGTGTTTACTAGATAAACTTACTGGTAAACTTTTTACAAACCACAAAAATGTTGGAATATTGTAATTATAAATCTAATTGTTCAAATTCTCTAAACTAAAACTAGAAACAATAATACTAAATGACTATAAAACAAAGTCAATATTAATAAAAATTATGGATTAACCGTCAATTATATAAAATATAAACTAAGTAAACTAAAATTAAAGTTAAAAACAAATTACTTATGGAATAACTCTTATTAGTAAAATACCATTTAAATTTATTTAAAAAAAGTTTAGTTTAAAAATGACTTATACTTGAAATAAATAGAAAACAAATTGGTTGAAAGCTTAAATTTAAAAAGAATTATAAATTCATTAAAGTATAAACTAAAAATAGTAGGAGTTAATAAAGTAACTAAAATGAATGACTTATTCGAGAGTTAGAGTTCCGATTTTGGGATACCTTTGATCCGGCTTTATTAGTTAAAAACCTGCAAATAGAAAAAGTATGGAAGCGAGAGCTATTAAAAATAAATAACTATTGTTATGTTTGTATATTTTTCTCCTCTTGAACAATTTCATGTTAAAGGTCTAATTAATGTAAAAGCACCTATTATTACTGATAGTTTTTACTAAAAACAAAAACTTGGATTTTATATAGCACTTGTTACATATCTAATTGTATCAATGCATATTGTTACTATATAGGATAAAGAAGGTCTGAATCTAATTTAAGATCGATTTAGTATTGCAATTGAAAGTAGTTTTTCATCAATTCATTCAATAGTTAAATCTCAAATTGGTTCAAAAGGTGAAGTATATCTACCATTTATGTATACACTATTTTTTTTTATTCTAATTAGTGTAGCTAAATTTTCTTATGGTTTTGCTATTGTAACTAGTGTTATTATTAGTCTAGGACTAAGTGTATCTATTTTCATTGGTGTAACACTACTTGGACTTAAATTTAACCGAATTCATTTCTTTTCATTCTTTGTTTCATCTGGTACACCACTAGCACTAGTACCTCTACTAGTACCAATTTAACTAATTGTTTCTTATTCAGCTTGAGCTTTTTCACTGGGTGTTCGACTATTTGCAAGTATTAGTTCTGGTCATGTACTAATGAAAATTCTAGTTAGTTTCCTATCACCAATGTTTACAGGTTCAAAACTAATTGCTGTAATTACTCTAATTCCATTTACTCTATTTATTGGTTTTACGGCTATAAAAGTATTATTTAATAAAAGTTCTGTATTTGTAGTACTAACAGCAACTTACATTAAGGATGCAATTAATCTACAATAATTTAAATTGTACTTTTTTTTCCCTTTTAACTATTGCATTGTATTAATTATTCTATATTAAACTATTGCATTGTATTAGTTATTATATAATATAGGTGTGTGTTGTTATATTTGTATATATACACTAAATAGTAATTATTTCTTTTGTAAAAAATAGCAAAAATAGAATAATAAATTAAGAAACTAAAATTTAAAGAATTTAATTCAACGGTTAGAATACCGATTTAACACATCGAAAATAAAGGTTCGATTCCTTTAATTCTTATTAAATTACTTAAATCTTATTAATAATAAGTAATAAACATAAATAATATTGCTGTTTTTATTAATCCACTGCTTATGCTAATGCTAAATATAAACTTTAAATTAAATAAAATTATAGTGCTTCATCTACATATGAAGGTATTGTTCAACTACATGATGAAATTTTTTATTTATTAGTTATTCTATTTGGTGTACTATGAGTTCTTTCATCTGTTATTGTAAATTTAAATAGTAAAAAATCTGCAATTGTTTATAAATATGCTAATCATGGTACACTAATTGAACTAGTTTGAACAATTACACCTGCACTAGTACTAATTGCAATTGCTTTTCCTAGTTTTAAACTACTTTATCTTATAAACGAAATTTTATCACCTTCACTAACTGTTAAAGTTATAGATCATAACTGATATTGATCAGTTGAATATTCCAAAATTATTAATGAGGTTGGAGAATCAATTGAGTTCGATTCATACAGAATCCCTGAATCAGATCTTGAAATAGGTCAAGTTCGACTACTTGATGTAGATAATCGAAATGTACTACCTATTGATACACATATTCGATTTATTTTTACAGGTACAGATGTTATTCATTCCTTTGCTATTCTCTCACTAGGAAAGCCACATTAATAGCGGTTATATTACTGGACAGCTAAATGAGGCATCAGTTCTAAGAAAAGGTGTATTTTATGTAAAAAGATCGGATCGGAAATCTGTGGAGTATATCCTGGTTTCATACCAGCACCAATTGAATGTGTAAGTTCAGAAGAATTTCTATCTTGAGTTGATAGTCAATAATAACTAATTTCTATTTCCCTTTAAATAAATAAATGAGGTATGAGTATTATTAAAAAATAAATAAATGATTAAAAATTAAGTTAGTTTTATTTAATATATTAATACAATTAATACCTTTATATAGGTAAACTATATTTTAGTGCCCTTAATTCATTGGTAGATTGTGCTTACGATGAAAGCGGTATAAAGGTTCAACTACTTTAACCTACTAGTGTTATAAATAATAAAAATAAAATACTATAAATTAATAAAACTTTTTATTTAAAATGTAAAATTAATGCAAAATTACAAACAAAAATGGAGTCTAGAAATAAAAAATATTGTGAAAGAGATGTAATTAGTTTACATTCATTAATACAAAAATTTAATTTATTAATATTTAGACTTACAGGTGTCAATGATATAAAATATCAAACTTTACCGTCATTAGCATTAGCTATTTATAGATCTAATTTTTTATAAAATGATTATAACATACCTAAATTACATGGTGAAATAGATAAATATATTTAAATAAATATTATGGAGAAGCAGTTGATGTTTATCATCCTATTTTAAATACAGGTAAAGTATATAGATATGATGTTAATTCTTTATATCCTTTTGGATAGTTTCGATATGCCAGTAGGTAATCCTAATTATTTTTAAGGTGATATTTACAAATATGAAAGTGATCCATATGTATATTTTATAAGTCTAAATCAACATTAGATAAAACAACGATAATACCAATAGCTATAGGTTAATTTTATATATATATTTTATTTTTATTAAAAATTTTTAAAATGTTATCTTTACTTATTTCCATAAAGTTAATTAAATCCTCTAGTTTTTTAGATTACTTAAAGCATTCCTATTTATTTCAATATTTGTTCTAATAGGAACAATGTTTTTCATAGATTTTTATAGTTTAAAGGAAAGTTATCTTTATTAAATTTTTGATGTTCATAGTGTGGTGTTTATTTAAAAAGTTAAAAAGTAAGTTTAAATTCTTTAAAATATCCATAAATTTCTTATTCTTTAAAAATGAATCGATAATAAATTGTTTATAATTTAAATTTTAAGAAATAATAGCTGTAATGAAGTAACCTTTATATTTAGAAGTAGTAATTCTTTTCTTTCTTTTTTACCCCTATATAGTAGTTTAATTTACTAATTTCAATTAACTCGTTATCAATATTACTTATAAATAACTTAAAAAAAAAAATAACGAAGATAATCTGTTTAAGACTCAAGTCATGATGAAGGAGTAGCTTAATAATAAGAGTAACCTATCACAAGATAAGAGAAGGATTCGAGCAGGAAAGATTAAATAATTATAGATTAGATTTGATTAGATTTGATTAGATTTGATTAGAGATGTTGATTTAATGAATCTCCAAACTTACTTTAAGATATTACTTAAGTTTTAGGATTAGTCATGAATTTAAAAAATTTATTAAAAAAAAATTGATATGAAAATAAATTAAATCTAGTCTGGATAAATAAGTCGACTAGTGAAAGGAGTTAAATAATTAAAATAATTTTATATTTGAATATAATCTACAGAACCTTATTATACTTTATAAGTTAAAGTGTTTAAATGTTAAAATTGTTACAACTGTTAAAGTGTTAAATAAGACTAATATTACTAAATTTAGCAACAACAGTACCTTTTTAATTAAATATGTATGGAATAAGTCTTTTATTAGTATATAAATAAATCTATCTCTCTTCTATAATAAATAAGAATGAGTTGTATTAGACTATCGCCTTATAAGGAATAATACCTTTAACCTGTTATAAAACATATGGTATGAAGGTATAACTATCTCATCTATATCGACTATATCATATCTCTCAACTATGTCCACTATCTCATATTTCTAAAAATAAAGAGTAAGTTTTGTACTATACATAAAACTAATGAATAATTGATAGGATGAGGGTTAACCTCTATAAAAGGAGGTATTTTTTTACAAAAGCTGATGATTTGCGTATAAAACAGGATGCGGATTATGATTCGTTTTTAAAAAGGATTTAGGTCAAAATAAATTAGTGAATAGGTATAAGGTAATAAAATTAAATTGTGATGTTCTGTGAAATAGGAAAATCTAGAATTAGACTATAAAGAGTGAATGAAAAGGAATTTTAATCAAGGATGAATGATTTATAAAGGTTGGTTTGAAGGAGGTTAAGATAATATACTAAATTGAGGTGTAGAAGAGCTATATAATAAATATGTGATTAAAAGGAATTTTATTAGGTGATGAATGAGAGGTCTAGATAGAGTTTAAATCCAAAAGGGATCGGATAGTTGAATGGAGATTCTTATAGATAAGGATGACGAAATGAGGATATATGAGGTTTGAGAATATTGTCTATAGTGGAAGTAAGGGATAAATGTGGATTGTTTTGTATATTGTTGGTATTCATGATTTTATCACTCTTATTGAAATAAAAGTCGAAGCTAAAGCCAAATTAGGTAAACTGCCTCAACAAATTTAATTCCAATAAAGGAAACTAATTTTAATAATAATATCTTACCTCTTAGTTTATAAAACCAAATTATGGTACGTTAATACAAGATCAATTAAGAAATAATTAATTTAATAGACTTAATTAATCTACTAGAAAAAATATTTTATTATTGGATTTGGAAATTCAGAATGATAATTTACGTAGGGTAGGAAATGAAAAAGGTAATGGTTATGTTTAGGTTTAGTAGTTTTAGTTTAAAAAACTTTCACTAATAAAAATGGAATAAAAACAATGGACTTAAATAAAGAATCAGATCTGATATATTACAATTATAATAAATAATGACAAATTACAATTAGATTACTTGAAACAAGTACTAGAAACTAGTTAATAACAATGTAAAGTTTATCTATCAAAAACAAATTATAAATAACATAATTAAGTAATGAATATAATAACTATCGAATAGTTTTAAATGGTAAATTATTATTATGTGCTAAAGAGAATTTTGATACTAAAATATTTATTACTTTAATTAAAAATACAAGTCAAGTAAACACTTTGTTTTATCTATTGGAAAATTAAGTTTAAGTTTTTGAATAAAGAGAATGAAATAGAATAATTAAATAAAACGATTAACTATCTTCTATTGTTTATAAAGATCAAGAAAATAAAAATAGAAAAATGAAAGATTATTCACTCTATAATTTATATATCTAAATAAGCAAGTATATGTAGCTAGGTTCTAAAGACAATTAATGAAACATTACCTAATGGAGAAATATTTGCAAAAGAAGAGTTTATGCTTTAGGTATAAATATATAAACTTGTACAACCTTTCGAAGAATTTACTATTTTACATATCATTTTGATAATACAATTGCTAATAAATTAGTTTTTAAATGTATTGATGCTATAATTTAATTAGGGTTGAATTTGTATACATTGTCTGTAAAAAATCTAGGTATATTTGATGTTATTTTTTTATATTATTAGATCATAATAAAGCAAAAGACAATATGCAATATAATCCTAAAACTCTAAATAGAAAAGGTAAAATAGAAGAGAAGAATTTGTTTAGTTATATCCTATTTTTATTTCAACGAAAAGTGAATCGTGATTTAATCAAAGTGTGTATATTAGATTATACTCAGTAATATTTACTAAGCGATCAAAGTGATAGCATATCAAATTATGTCAGCCGAAGGTAGTGGTTAGTGTTTTGGTAGTAAAAAAGTATAATTCAATCTAATTCTATTCTGACTATAATTAATATTCTCTTCTATAATAGTTATAAAAATTCTTTTCAATAATCGGCTGATTTGTAAAATCGTAAAATCGTAGAATCATATAATCGTATAATCGTATAAGATGGAATAAAAATGGAGGGGTTTGCAATCTTTGATTTTGAACAATAGAATATTTACACAGAAAGTTAGATATAACTTAGATTAATAGCTAGCTATTTTCTTATTTTACCTACACCTTGTTTCTCTCTTGTAGAAATAAAATAAAATTGTGTTAATTAGTTTGGAAGAAGGGTTTTACTAGTAACTAGTTATAATAATAGTATTTTAAAAGTCTTCGTTTCAGTACTACTAAAAATATCAAATATAACTTTTGTCACTCTAACACTAAATCTACACACAAATTGTAAATCTTTCTATTACTATTAATTAAGTATTATATCTCATTTATTTTAAGATAATAGTAGTAAGTGATAGTATTAGTCTGTAAAGAATCTTTTTTGAAATTGAAAAATATTTTATCTCAGTATATCTTAACTATCAATATTCGAATCATATTATAATTTCTTTCTTAACTATATAGATCTAAATCCGATTATATAACTATCTCATTTGTTATTTGATATAATTCTAGTTAGTGATCTCAAGACTATTAAGTGGAGTAAGTATCTTAGATTATTAATTTAACACACACACACAATTAATTATCTTTATAGAAAGTGCCTAAAATTGAATTATTATATATTTTCTGTTCAATTAAGTTGAATTGTGTAAAAATATCATTAAGTTTTAGTTAAGTTTAATTACACCCTTAATATTGTAAGATACCACAACAAGTTCCTTTTACATCCAAATAACCAGACCAGATTAACACGAATAACCAAAATAACACAATCGTAGCGAGTCACTCCTCAACATACAATCGAATAAAATCGAATAAAATCGGATACAATCGGATCGAGTGAAACGAGTGATACGAGTACCTGCGAAATAATATTTATACTTTGGATATTCTATTTTAGTAAAATACTTATACAATTTAAGTAAATTAAAGGTTTTGCTTACTTTTAAGTAAATATAGTATATTCTTCCTATATAATAAAGTTGTGTAGAGTAGAACAAATTCTTTAAAAAAACAAAATAAAGTATAATCTTCCTATATATTTATATATTGAAGTGTCAAGTGGGTAATAAAGGTTTTTAATTATTGAATTATCAACAACCAATTTGAAACTTAGAAAATCTTTATCTTTCCGGGTAGTAATCCAATTTAGTTAAACTACGAACTCCGATAGAAATGAGGTCTTGTAATTAAATTCTATACTATTTAAATCCTCTTTGAATCATAGAATATTACTACAGCTTAAAAATAGTAGTGTAAGCATGAATCTTAATATTAAGAAATACTAAATTTCTACTTAAATATAGTTATGATAATTCAGATATTCTAAAACACGGATTCACAATAATTAATACAAATCTACTAAAATTAATACAAATCTACTAAGATTAATAGGAACATTAAAAAATATAAAATTATATTTCAGAGAAAAGCAGAAAACGTGGTACCTTAACTTTCAATTTTTATCAATTATCACACGAGATTTACTCCTAATTTAATTAAAGTCAAATGCAAGTCAAATGCAAGTCAAATGCGATGGAAACAAGGTCATTTTCTATCTATGAATGTGTAGCGTAATGAACAAGGAAGATAAAAAGCAATCTACAATTTGTGGTCTGATTGATCGCCAAACTTCTGGTATTGATTGTGGTAAATACGACTATATTGATTGTGGTAAAACTATATATTATACCTAATTATACCTAAGTTATATAATACAATTTTATAATATCTACTTAGAGATATACTATCTAATACTATCTAATATCTACTTAGACGTATATTCTATAATATCTACGTAAGACATATACTATCAAATACGAATATAATTTATATAACTATATATTAAAGTAAAATAGTCTATATAATATATACTTAGAGATATATATCTATTATTAAGAATAGGATAGATTATACACACCAAACACACGATTGTATTACAACTCATTTCATTCGGAGGGTAACTTATTTCTGGAGTGGTAAAATAAATATATTATATTTTCTTATTAAATGACAATGAAATTACATAACAATTTAAGTTTACACCCTTACATTTTACAAAAATTAAATTTTATACAAAGTAAAGATACTTTTCTTATTGAATACTATTTTAGAATAATAGCTAGCTTTTTAGAATTGAATTCTTATTTTTAATAGTATAATTCTATTAAGTTAACTTTTCAGTTAGATAAAATTTTACAAAATATTTTATTAAATATTAATATCACTCACTTTCTATCATAAATATTCTATAATCATCCATAATTGATGAAATAAAGATATTTATCTCTGTATTTGTGTGTTTAGAACTTAATTATATTAAAGAATGAAAATTCTGAGAATAAAAAATAGTGTTTTTTTAAAAATAAATGTATTATCAATACTATAATTCAAATTAATGTAATGAAATAGAAAATTACTATTCTTATGTAAAATTAAATTCTATCTAACTCTTACCTAATACCTCTAACTTTAAATATAATATATCATCTTTACTAATACTATCTTACTACAAATCAAATTATGAAAATTTATAAATTTCGTTACACACAACTATAATCTATAGATCAAATAGATCAAAGGGCAAAGAAAGATTGATACCCTAGATACCCTAATTTTTCACACACACCACAATCGGAGATTCAAGAGTACCTAGACCTACAATCGTAGATTTACACCTACTAGTACCTATTTTTTACAATTTTCTATTTTTTTAAAAGTTCTTGGTTTTAGATTTTTTTAAAACTATTTATTTTTAAGTTCTTGTATAAATTTATCCAAACTGGGTATTTACTTCTTACCATCTGACCAATTTTTGTAATTATATAATTAACGTTTTACTATTAATAAATAGATAATCAAAATCATTCTCTTAGATTCCATTTTACATCTTACTACTATTTTGTAAGAATATTTCACTTTTGAGGAAGTAATAATATTTCATTTTTCTAACCGCTAATTGACTAGACTATCGATGCGAGTACAAGTACCTTCTTAACAATCTAGATTTTTTTCATTCGGTGGTGACGAGGTCTCGGTCAAATCAAACCTTTAAATTAACCCAAAACTTTAAATTAAACAAACCTTTAAATTAAACAAACTACCAAGTTGATATTTACACCCTTTTACCTATTAAAAGAATATAAGTATAATCTTTCTATAAATTAAAGTGTATAGGTAATAAAGTAAGTAATTTCTTAATAGGGGTATAAACTATTATAAGTTTAAAATTTAGTGTTTTAAGTTTGATAATTTTCTAAGTTTAAAATTTGTAGATGAAAATAAGAAAAGGATAATAAATTAATTTAGGAAAAAAGGGGATAAGTATAGAAAGATAAAATGGGAGTGAATTATAGAATATTTCAAATCTAAAATAGATTATTAATATTGTAGTTTATAATTTCTATTAATATATTAAATTGAAAAATTATCTATATTTGTTTCTAAAATTTTTACAATCTTAATCTTTACAACTTTACCTTGAGATAGAGATTGAAATATAATATGTGAGAGATATATTGAATTTACACCTGCTATTCTAGTTAGAAAAGTTCCATTTTTAAGTTTTAGAGAATAGACTTTAGGTGAAAGAAAAATACCTTGTCTGATTTCAATAGGAGGGGATAGGGTTTTATTTTAGCTAGTTCATTATCGTAAACTAGTGAAGGGTTAATTTGTTTTGTAGTACAATTGAATCTGTATTTGTATCTGTATAAAAAGGTGGTTAAAATTTTATAGTTTTATATGGAATTATACTAATACGTGCATAAGCTGTAATAGCTGCAACAAAGTCAAGTTCCTAAGAAATAATTTTATAAGGTTAAAATTTGTTGTTTTTGGATAATTTTCAAATATTAAAATTTGGTTTAGCAGAAGGTTGTTTTACTACTTTATAGTTAAGTTAGTGTGTAGTGTAGATAATTATAGTTAAGTTAGTATGTAAAAAATAGTTGATAAAGTTTAGTGTATTTTAATCAGGCGTTATTATTTAAATATTATATTATTTTGAAAATTAGCAATAATTGGAAAATTAAAATATTTTTTAACGATTAAACTATGAAAATTTTCATTCAGAGAGGTAGGATACAGATATCTGTGCAAATAACCCACAAAAATTACCGAAAATGAGAAATTAAATACTTTTTACACGACTTACAATCTAATACACAAAAAAGTAACGAGTTCTTATCGTGTTTGTTTCACTCGTTTCTATCGTGTCACTTCTAAATTAAAAACTTTTTTAAACTTTTAGAAACTTTTTTAAATTTTATAAATTTGGGTTGAAACCTATTACTCGTTTCTATCGCTAGGATTGTGAAAAAGATTTGATTTTATTTGAATTAATAAATTTATGTAAAATCTTCTATTAATACATTTTTGTATATAGAAAAGGAACACGCCTAAATACAACTATTACACCTGGTGAGATATGTAAGACATTTTACATTTATTCATAGAAAAAGATCAAATTGGTGATTCTTGGGAAAAAGAATATTTTTAATATTAGGGGACTACAACGCATTTTTATCGCATTTCAATTGCATTTCACTAGCAGTGTGAGTAGTGTGTGACAATCCAAGATTAGTTCATCAAAGATTTTCTTGTAGTATATATAATATATTTTATATATCAAAATAAGGCAAAATATTTTTTATTTTTTATCTTAGTTTTTATTAGAATATCGTTGCATTAATTATAAATTAATAGTTTAGCCGGTAATTATAATTCTGTTATATTCTGAGAAATAAATACTATTTGTAAATACTAAAAAGTAGTAAAATAGTAGAATAGTAAATTACCATTACTTTGTATTTTATAAAAAGGATTTGTACTTTCACCGTATTTTTCAATATTTCACTGTTTATACTTAATGTTAGAGATTTTAAACTTCCTTTCGTATAAAGGTTATTTAATAAATTTACTTTCCAAAAATATACACCACTAAAAGCAATATTTTATTATCGAGTGAACATTTTATTACTACTTTTTCTAATATTTCGATAGAAAGTTAAATTCTATCTATTTTAAACTAGAATATCAAAATCTTTTTATTATTATTCTAAGGATAGTTTAGTTTAATTTAATTTAGCTTTTATTTTTTATTTATTCATACACACTATGGATGATTGAACGACAATCTTTTACAACACACACACCGATCACAATCGTTAATTCTAACTCACACAATCGGTAATTATACCTCACATAATCGTAAATTGACAATACGAAAGAAGGTGAATCAAGCAAAGATACCCCGATTATCTCATGTGGGTATTTTCTTAATATTTTATAATTTAATATATCCGAAGGGTGATCGCGTTAAATAGAATATAATCTATTTTTCCTTATTATTTTAATACGATACTTTTCATTCTTTTATACTATTAATAATATATTAATAACTTTCAATACTATTCTTACTATTATTTCAACATAGATTTATATTTCATAGATTTCTATCTAAAACAGTTAAGTTATAATTTTATATATTCTAAGAATAAATATATTCTAATAGATTACTATTCAATTTCATATATATCTTTATATATAATGATTATTTATCTAATTTTTCACATCACTAAGTTTACTAATTGGTAAATATATAATTAGAAGAATATCAAATCTTGAGAAACTACACGACTACACTACCTTCTTTCTCAACATCAACTCGTTTCTATCTGATTTAAGTGTAGCATGTGTTAATAATATAATAATATATAAAATATAGTATCTCATAATTTTTCTTTCACAATCACTAAATACGTGCTCAAAATTTAAAATTTACAAAAATAAAAGATATGTGATAAAGTTACAAAATAAGAATAAGAAAGTATTACAAATGAAATGAATCGTAAATTCAAGTTAAGAATACACTACTAATTTTAATAAATTGCGTATAGATCTAGATTATATCTTTGATTATCGTGTGATATATTTCATAATAATTAGGAAAGATGATATATTATATTTAAAGTTAGAGTATTAGAAAAATCAGAAATTACTATAGAATTTAATTTAACTAATAATTGAGATTTTCTATTTCATTAAATTTTAGTATCTGATAGATGATGCCTTAATTTTATTAAAAATAATTTAGTAAATATTTAAAACTGTTAAATTAATTATAAAGAAAATAATAACACTATTTTATAGTAATCTTTTCTTATTAGAATTTTATCACACAATCGGATATTCTACGACACCTACGATCAAATCGAGTTCGCGTACCACCTTGTTATCAAAAACACGAATACGAATACGAATACCAATACCAACTCTAGCTTATTTAAAAATTAAGAATACACCAACACCACTTTATAATATATAGGTAGATTATACTTTCGTTAGTTTATAATAGTTAATTCCTTCATCCTACCCTAGATAATATATAGAAATATTATACTTAATTAGATAGTTATACCAATGAACTCCATTCTCCCTAGGGGTAATTTATTTTTCTAAGATTCAAATTTAGTAGATTAGAAATAGTGGTATAAATATTTGTATAAGTTTTTAAATTTTAGTAGTGGTTTGGTAAGAATTAAGAATTATTTAATTCAAGTCGACAATTGGTCTCGAAAAAATATATAACTTTTTAGAATCAGACCTGATTTAACAATTAAGATCAACTATAACTACTTATATTCTCTTATAAATAAGATATTAGTTTATTATACAGAATTATAATCTATTTTAGATAAATATTTACACTCTACGTGATAATGGAATAATGGGATAATGCGATATTATTTGGTTATTGTGTTGTATTGATAGTCTAATTTTACTTATAAATTTAAGTGAGTGAATTTGTAAATTGTAGTTTCAGTCTTGATTTGTGCTCAGAATACCCACTACAGCCTTTTGATTATATAGGTAGATTATACTTAATTAAATTAAGAAGGGTAGCAGATGAAGATCATTGTTAGATGGTATTTAGCTATTATCGATATTACGCAGTGAGTGTGTAGTATATTCTAAAAATAAATAGGTATAATAATATTACTAATCATGAAAATACTAAAATATTTAGTATAAAAACTATAAATTATGAAATATCAGATCAATTCATACATAAGATGTATAATCCAAAATATAAAATATTTAAAGACTCTGAAGTAAGTTTTATAAAAATAAATAGTATAATATTAATATCTTACCAATAACAAAAACTTTACTAGAAAGATTATCAATTCTTAAATAACTATAAATCTATTATAATATTAGTATTTTTTACAAAATAAAATTAAATTTAATTTCAATATTCTCTCAATTCTTAAATCTCTATAAAATTCTTATCATAATATTAGTATCTACCAAATAGTAAATATTACTTGAAATGACTCTTAAGTAATTTATACCAAATCAAATCAAAATAAGATATATATTCCAAACTAAATAAAAATTAGCTAATCAAAAGATTATCAAGTATGTTATTTCTATATTAAATTCTTAAATAAGAATACTAGTATATCAACTCTTCAATAGGAATTGACAATTATTAAATAAAATAAGATTACTACAAAATGAAAATACAAATCTAAAGTCTCTTCAATAGTGAAATTATATATTTAATCTAAATAAGATGTGTATCCATAATATAGAATATATTTCTATAAATGACCCTCAATTATGAATGTTCAATTAATCTCTCATATTCTTAATTCCATAATAATAAAATATTATTTCAACACTTCTATCAAGTATTCATACTCTTAGAGCTTTATGTAGTTTTATATTACCTAAATATTACTAATCTTTCTATAAGTGACTATCAAGTATGAATGAAACTATTAAAGTATAATATTCATAATTACCAAATAGTATAATATTTATTTGAATACTTTAAATTATTAATTCTTTTTAATTAAGGTCTTACCTTTCTTACCTTTCTTACCTTTCTTACCTTTCTTACCCTACAACTATTGTGAATATATTGGTAGATTATACTTTATTTAGATAAGAAGAGGGTCTTTATTTTAGACACCATTTTAATATATAGGTAGATTCTACTTTATTTTTGTAATAAGAGGAAATTTCTTTTATTTTTTCTAAATTTGGAATCAAATAGGATACTATAACACAAAGTAATGTATAAAAATCTACAGGTTTAATAGTAAATATATTATAATATTTGACATTTGATCGCATACTTATTATGATTAGATTTATCTACACTCTTAATTTAATAGTTATTCTAATATTAGACATTATCGATTATACTGTTCAGTAGTTATTTGATATTAACAGAATAATGAAAGATTAGAGTCAAATTGATAGTTTATCCTTTTTCTACACGTTAATTTATTTTAAAAGGTCTAAATTTCTTATAAAATAACATGATTTTGTTTAAAACTAAAATAGATAAAAGTTAAGTAAGAAAGTATCGAAGTTTTCGTAAAATTAGTTAACTTACTTTGATTAAAAAGGGTAATAAGTTATCGAGAATTTTCTTTTATTGAAAAGTGAAAAGGTTAGAGAGAAGAAAGATATATCTCATTTCTATACTATTTCATTTCATTTCACACTATTATATTACATTACACTTTATTCCATTCTATTATATTTCATTTCTATATTTGAAACTAGATACAATTACCAATCTAAAAGCAAGCATAAAGATAATCAATCAAATATTTTTACTTTTTTCTTTAATAGCAAGCGAAGCGAGTTAGCCAGTTAGCCAGTTCACAGGATTAATTAGATTAATTTTCAAATCTTTCAAAACAATCACCGCGAAAAGAAATTTTACTATTTTTCATTCAAAATTTGGGCACTTTTTATTTAGTTTTATTTAAGTTAATTATCGAAAGAAGCGTGGTATTATTATCTGAATATTTCTAACTATTTTAAGGTATTATTGAATTATAGTATTCTAGTATTATAGTATTATAGAATTATAACTTTCATTTATATCACAGTAACACAATCCGAAATAAGGTAGTTCAGCTAAGAAATATTGAATCTTTTTAGTTTTAATTTTTAAAGGGTAGAATTTTTATTCTAATAAACCAGTTAGATTCTATAGGTAGATTATACTTAATTTATTTAATTAGATGAAAAGGATCTTTCTTTTTAAGTAGTACTTTCTCATTAAACACACGCTTTTCTGTCACCGTCACCTCAATCCAAATTTAATCATAGAAATAATCCTAAATTAATAAAATAATTAATAAAAGCCTCACCAGATAAAATTAAAGGCTTATAATTAATAATTAATTAAATAATAATAAATAAATAATAAATAATTAATAAGTAAAGTGATATTAGTGTTTTTTTAACTATAGATAATTAATATGATCAGTAATCTTTTTATTCTTGTATCTATCAATAAACTTAATAGTCATAGTATTATAATAATAGTTTAGTAGTAGTAGTAGTAGTATTAGTATCCATTTAACTCACTTTATTACCATTATCATTGTGATTATTAAATTTTTGTTGGATCTTGAATTGTACTTAATTAAGTATTTTAATAAAACTTACGCGAATATCGTCTTGTTTTTAACAGGTACACTAAATAATAAAAATTATAAAAATTATAAAAATAATAACACACTAGTGTAATTTACCTACACAAAGTATATTTACTAGTTTATACGAAAATCGGATATATATGATAGATAATTCTACGTAGCTTATATCATCTAATATCGTTTTAAATCCTTAAAGAATATTATAATTCACTGGTAAATTTAGGGAAATCGGAAATATTTATTTTTATATTAAAATGAATCAATTAAATTAATTAAATTAATTATTATAAATTTCCTATGGAATCTGTTAAAGATTATTCATCAAATCAAGATACACCATCTCACAATCCATCATCAAGACGAGACCTTTATTACCCTTCTATCTAGTTTATTATATAGGTAGATTATACTTAAATTATTTAATAAAATAACTTTTCTTCTCTAACCATTAGAATATATAGTAAGATTATACTTTCTTATTTAAAGAATAGGAGTAAAAATAAGATAAATAACTTCCAGTAGGTGAAATATTAAAAGTGCTTTAAGAAATAAAAGTTCGTATTATTACTATCTGACCTTTGATTTATAATATTTGATTTATTGGGGCGTTTACCTTTTTATTTTAAAACATTTATTTTGTGGAATAAGCTATTGTATTATTACTACTTTATAGTCAATATAGTCTTAGATTTTCTCAAATTAAATAGTTAGTATTATCTTTACGAAAATTATAGTATTTGACCTATCTTTAAATAACCACGATATTCCATTTTATTTTTGCACTTTACTCCATCCTAATAAATTATTTATAAGTTTAAAATTTGAATATTACACAAACAAAAAGACTATAATTATTCAAGAATAAAAAGAAATTTTACCTATTTGCCGAGATTATTCAGCCTAATTAATTAAGTTTAAGAATTTAAATAAAGATAGTATTTTTAATAAGCTCTAATGACTTTTTCTTATATAAGCCTACGTATAGAAACAAAAACAAAACAAAGATTTTAAATTGAAAACCAATTTTTTTATTTTTTCTGGTATTTTATATACTAGACTTTTTGCTTTTATTAGTTAATTAGTTATTTTATATAAGACCTAAATTATAAATAGAGTTTGTGCTTGTGCTTAAATACAATATAATTTAATGAAGTCTGAAATAGTAACAATTTTTATTTTCTTTTAACCATTGGCTTTTGCTGTAATTTACTTTTACACACATTATGGTGGAAAGGTTAAAAAGTTTTTATCATTGAATGGTTCATTACTAAAAATTTTGCAAACATCGGCCTATTGATGTATTGTTTTTTCTGTTTTTGTAATAATATTTTATTTATTATTAGATTTTATAGATTTGGTTATAGTGGTGACCCTTGACTGACCCTTGATAATAACAATAAGGGTGTCTCAATACAAGTGTAGAGTGCCTTTCGAATAGACTTCTGTCTCATGGTAGATTAGATCTTGTTCTTGTTCTTCGATTGAGTTTAAGTCACTATCATGTTTGCTTGTCTTTTCCTGCTTACCTAGTCTATTGACATGGTTCTATTAATGTTATCTATTAAACTGACTAATTCTTTGGGAAGGCTAACTCTCCTATACTTTATTTCTTTACTTAATCTAGCTTGATTCTGTCGAATAATTTATTTAACTCAAATTTATATTCAGGTTTGTCTTCTCTTTTAGAGATCCTGCTTCTTTTAATATTTTATTAAATAAATAAATAGAAAATCCATCAGAGACTACACGTAGTGCATTTAAAGCTAGGGGTTTAGACCAAATATACTTTAGAAGATTATAACTGATTTGTAGGTGTGACAGATGGAGTTGGTACATTTACTTTTTGCCTAATTTTTATTAAAATTTCTAGGAGTTTGACACTTTTCCTTTTCATTTGTTGTATACGTATATCTATCCAACTTTAGTTTAGGTAAGTTAGCTTAAAACATTGACTTATTTTATCCGTATTCAACATCCCGTTGTAGTTTAGGAAAGTTACGAAGGCGTGGTATTTTTATGCAAAATATGAAGCTCGGGTGTTTGTGTTTTTGTTTATATGGGGGTCTCTGTCATATTGCATTGAATATTTTACCTTTTTCATTTCGGTGGCCAAAAACAACTATTAAGTCCGGTTGGAAAGTATAGGCTTTAGAGACTTTATCTCAAAGTTTAGGTTGCTTAGCCAGTTTTCTTCGTGTTTTACCCTTTTGCTTTTGTTTAGTTTTCGGATATTCCGCTCTTCGCAGGAAAAATTTGTATGTCTTTTTCGTCCAACGGTTCGTTGGTGGAAATTATTCCATCTTCGGCTATTTTTCAGCACTATTTACAAGGTGGAGGTTTGTATACTTAACATAACTTTATTTATTATTAAGTTACTTACAGCTACTATAACGGATTAAGTGGTATATTTCATCTCGTTTTGTGACTAAGCAACGGACCAGGTTATATAATGTTTTATTTTAGGTCTAGCGGTTTTCTAATCTAAAGGCATCGTTTGATTTAGGTTATCTATATTGTTAACTAGTTTTGAATGGTAGCCAACCCTTTAAAAAGTATAAGTTGATACTATCAAAGAATTTTTAAAATCAAATTAATAAATGTATTTGCTATTTATGACTTATGTATGTAATTGAGTTGAGGCGGTATAGTACATTTAGAATTTTTCTTATGAAGTCGTGTTGACTTGGATTGTCGTATATTTTGTTGTATTCTTGATGTATAGTGTTTAATTCTTGGAGATAGATTATTAAGGCTCAGGAAGGACACTACTTTTAGATCTTACCATCCACTTTGAGGATTGCTACTCTCATGTTGCAGTAATTGTGAAGTTTATGGTTATTAGCCTTTTAGTATCTTTTTATATCTCGTATAGGCAATATTAAGTCATAACAGCTTTTTATTTAATCATCGAAATATTTCCATTTTAGCTAATTTGTATAATTTTTCTTATTTTCATAATTTAATTATAAATTACCAGCAGGATATTAATCTAACCTTTTACTTAAATAAGTTTTTATTTTTTAAAAGCAATGAAACTAAAAATTCTGTAGGTTTATCTACCCATTTAGCTTTAGTTAAATTTAACTTTTTAAAAAGTGCTATATTATCTACTAAGAAACTTAAATTGAAGGTTTCCATTACAAGTAGCATCAGCTGGATTGGTAAATTAGAATTTAATGATAAATCATTGTTATTTAAAACTTGAATATATTCAAAACTGAAGCTAAGAAATATTATTTTCAGCTTGATGTAATAATACACATTATCGAAGTTGTTAATATTTTCTATACTCTTATCTACCCATTCTATTCTAGCTTTAGATTATTTTTGTCTAATGTATGAACAAAACAGTTACCTAAAAATATATTTATTTAATTTATAGCAAGATCTTCAGTTAAATAAACTTATTCTTCATTACTTTATTGTAATAAACCTTTTTTGTTTCGTTGCATACTCGAGTATGACTAATAAGGCATGTGATAAATCTTTCTTTATTTAAAATTAATTAATTTAAAGATAATAATAGATTAAAATAAGTTTTCTCTTAAAAGAAGTAAATAAATGATTGCACAATTAAAGTTTTTAAAAAATAATAAATGCTCGTTCTCTGAGTTATTAATAATAAATTAATCATATTATATAAATAATAGTTTTAATATTAAATAATAGAAATAAAGTAAAATACATTTTTAATATTTAATTTTTTATAAATAAACTAGTTAAAATTTACATATTTTTGATATTATCTCGTTACTAAAAATACAGAAGTTGTTAAACTACCTATCTCAATAACTTATTTGTACTTAGTGATTATTTTTAAAAGTAAATGGATGTCTTTCATACTGTTCCCCAACATTAATAAATTAAAATAATTAAACATATTCAAATAAATATTATAAATTACTCTTAATATAGTTATATTCCAATATTTCAAATAAACAAATTATTAAATATAATAATAAATAAATTAAAATAATTATAATAATTAATAATATTCCTAATTATCACATCTTTTCTGTTGTTAATAAAAATAAAATAAAGTAATAAAAATAAAATAAATACTTATCTATTAAAATAACTAAAATAACAAAATTATAATATTCTAAATATCTATAATAAATTATATTTTATAATAATTATTAAATAATATCATACTATAGTAATATTTTACTTTCTTTAATCATATAAATTATATTATATATCTAATTAAACTAATTATAAATTTAATAATATTTAACAGAAGTAATTTAAAGCTATTCATGCTTATACTCTTTAGATAATTAATTTTATTAAAAACTTAGTTAAGAGACTGCCCCTGTGTGCTAAAAGGGCTAAAAGGGCTAAAAATTATTTTTATTATAAAAGTATTTACTTGTATCAATTAATAATAAAAAATCTTACAAAAGTATAAATATAAGTTATTAGTGCTCTGTGTGCTTTTTTA
>Ga0153978_1000046_pt1 | contig 23094 bp, 19 predicted proteins | sample TSGA062MetaG_FD_104749 | JGI IMG/M metagenome (GOLD analysis project Ga0153978, IMG submission 104749) | Attine ant fungus gardens microbial communities from Georgia, USA - TSGA062 MetaG | ecosystem: Host-associated > Fungi > Mycelium > Unclassified | place: USA: Georgia, Yuchi Wildlife...
TGCCTTCGTCAGCGTGGGGCTATGAGCTGATGCAATCTCTTGCAATATAGCTGACGGTAGCTAGATTATCACACCGCGCGCCACTACTACTGATGACGGGTCTGCACCGGTCCGCCAGCCACGTGCTCATAGCAATCAAACGTCTGTCGGGATCAAAACAACATTGACCATGGCTTTGCAAGATCCATGCATTCAGCACTTTCAAGAACTCGTCTCCCCTGACCTCGAGGTTGCCGACCCCACGTCCATCCAAATTCGGGCAAATGCCCTTGTAGCCCGCCTCAAGGCGCTCAATAGAAATGCCAACGCCACAACGAGATCATGCAAGCAAGCAACCGCAGAAGCTCGTCACGACATGGACCAAACACACCTCGGCCTCCAGAATCTACTCTATGAAAAGCGTCACCTCGAGAGAGAAATTGACAAGTGTCGCCAATTCGCGTTTGTCATACTCTCAATCTGTCCTTGCATTACTGCTGATTCTCATCCTGCAGTTCCATTTACCAGGACGTGCCCTTGTACTCTTTAACAGAGTTCAGAAGCATGGCACCCCCTGAAGCACGCTCAGATGACGTGTTGCAGAACCCGCATCAACTCATGCTGAATCGTCTAAGTTTTGAGCTCGTCGAGAGGCAGAGGTGCTCTTCTAAACAAAACACCAATAGACCTCCGCATCTCACTATTCGAACAGGCTCGATCAAAAAAGAAAAGAACTCACAGCCCAAAGGGAAGAACTTTTAAAGCAAAGCAAGCTTAAACTCGCAACCGTGGAAAGCGTTAAAACTCAAATAGAATCACTCATGAAGGTGCGAATAATCCTGTCCTCTTGTTCCTTCACTCACGCTACTCGCATGTTTACAGGCCGCCGCAGACATACAGAAGAAAGTGGATGAGCTTGTGCCGGCGCTCCCACCATCTCATGTAGCGACTCCCGCTCCATCCTAGCTAACTGCTTCGGGTTGCCGGTGAATGCGCTCCCGAATTTCCGAGAACCATTTAGTCACGCGGTTGTCTAAGCAAAATACATTATGACACGATTGCGGGAAGTACACAATCCCTAAATATACAACAGGGTGAAGAGGATGGATAATTTCCAACGAATGTCCAGAGGCGAGAAAGGAATGTTATAAGGCGGGCGAAGTGGGTATCCCCGCAAGAAAACGAGTTGGATGATGGCGACGTATTACACAGAAGTGGGAAGATGATATGTGAAATGATATGAGTGACGTGCAAAAAACCAGCAGTGTGAAATATGCGGTGAGAGGAGGATGCCAGAGGAAGAGGTATCAAGATTCTTGCTCTTCATCGTCACTGATGCTGCCGATGTCGCTCATCTCCTCGTCTGCTTCTTCTTCATTGCCGTCTGTCGTGGCATCCATAACGTCTTGGGTAGCGAAGCGCTTTACATACTCTAAGCAGAAATGCGCGTTGTGTGTATCAAGTAAGGTAAATGAGAAAGGGGCTCACCCTTAACCTTAGTCTCATATTCCTTCGGGTGGCGCATCATCAGCGCAGCAGCCTCGCCATTCAGCGGGTCGTTAGGATTAGGGTACCGCAGCAGTTGCGGCAAGAACACTTCAAAGATATTAATCATATCTGCGAGACGATCATCATTATCAGTGACATAGGCGGGTATGAATTAGCTGGCTCACACACCGAACATTGGTGACCACGTCTGGTTGATGACATCCAAGCACACGGAGCCACTCCTGACATGGAGAATATATCATTCAAAATCCCGGGAAAGTCAGGACGATACAAACAGCTCATCTATGTTGGGATGAAAGATCTTGTTCATAAACCCTATACTCGGTGACTTGTATGGATACTCTGCCGGCAGTTCGACGTGGATCTTCCACACACCATCCGCGAACGGTGCTGCTGCTGATCAATCCGGCTGTGCATCATGCACAGGAGGGACACGTACTCTCTTTAGGGCCATAAAAACGGACGTAGAACTCGCGCATGTTGCCATTCACGAGAGAGACCTTGTAATCTGACATAAGTCTGTATTATGTGTTGTTAGATCAATGACGGTGCGAGTACTGAAGTAGATCCATACAGTTTCATGACATCTGTCTCGATACGGCGCTTTGTTGAGGTGTGTCAGGAAGATATCAGATAAGTTTTGACTGCACTACTGGTAAGAAAGGAGGACTTATCATGTTGACTGCGAGCACAAAAGCTGGAGTACAGGGCTGAGAGAAAGACACGAAACCGTCGCTAAAGCCAAACAATCATTCATTACATTACACCCACTCCGGCTCACGCCGATGGGAGGCGTCGGAGATATGTAATCGATTCGAACTCCCCTGGAGTACACTTATCTAATACATACTAGTCAAACCCCCCCAAGATCCGAAATATTCAATCCATACAAAGCCGGACGGGCCGACAAATTCATCAGAATCGTTACAAGCCTAGGTCTCGCCCTCACTTAGTAAAAGGTCCATTCCTCGACCACACAATAAGCGTCATTCGGGTTGCATGGGTATGGTTTTCGGAACCCAGCTTGAGGCTTGTATGACTGTCGGCTGTAGCTTGCCGCACCTTGGAGCCGCTCAGACGCCACCACAGGCGGTACAGCTGCCCCTCGGCTTCCAGCACCCACTACGTTGCTTTGGGCCGCCCCAGTGCTCGGCTGGAACATGTTACGTGGGTGTGCCAAGTCAATATCGATACCAGTCTGGCTGTATGCGCGCATAGCCAAGAGAAATGCTGACATGGAAGTCATTGGCACGACATTCGCGCTGAAGGCAGACAGACAGGCTCACCAAGCCAAAACGCTCCGAACGCTGCAATCAAGATTAACTCCTCTTGCGATTGCGACAAGATCCTCTGTCCGTCCTCAGTTCTGTGATGTTTCACCACCCTGTCATCGGGTCAGTGACAGGTGGATATAATACACCATTCTCATACAAGTAGATGAGCGCCCCGATCACCAATACCGTTACGGACGTTTGAGTCAAGTGGATAACCTCTGCAATCAGACATTCGTTATAAACCACCCTAAGCGCCGAATGCGAATTGATACTTACGAATCGAATGGGGTAACATTTTCATGATCAAGTGGCCCATCGCCAGAGCCAGAATGCCTATGGACAGGCTCTTAGCATATTATTGCACCATAGGTCCTATGCACACACCCTTGATAACATGTCTGAACGGGTGGTCGGTGAACAGGGCCATTTTCTGACGATAGCAGTAGGAAAGATACTAAAGGAGTGGGTGGGAATCGATGTCCAGATGTCCCCCGTATTTTCGATGAGAACCTGACCACGAGGCCGAAATGCGCTTAACACGAGGTATGCACTGACGGCATTCAATATTCAATATTTAATATTCAATTTTGTTGTCCGCAAATAGTGCGAGCTACCGAACATTCGTACGAATCGTCATAAGTACAATCATGATATCGTGAGTTCTAAGTTTTGACACGCTGGATAAACGTGGTATACGGGTATGCCTTCCAGGTTCCATGGGAGGAAAACGCCTAGACCCCCGTGACCACACCTGGCATCTGAGTGACCACAGGCTGACCACCATTAGCACCTGGATGGATCACGATGGAGTGACCAGGAAGTTGCTGTACATAGTTTGCTCCCATAGGGTATGATTGACCATATCCTGGAGTTCGGGGATACACAGCTTCACTCGGATATCCTGGAAGTTGTCCAAACCAGCCTAGCTGTGAGATATGTTCCCGCCAGGCATAGAACCGACCGAAAGCGACTGCGCGCGACGTAAGCGCTATCAAAATGATAAAAAAGGACGAAACTTTGATGGGATAATGTGAATTCGGTAAGTGTGCTGGAAACGAAGGAGCTAGAGCTAGAGCTCACAGAGAACGAACAAGGCCCACGATAGTGCTTCGATGATTTTCATTTCATAGCAATACGTCTGCACAGATACTGGTACCTATGTAAGCTCCGAGACATGTAAGAATGGTGCTTGAAGCACTCACTTGTTCCATGGGTTGTAGCCTCCTGGCCTTGGGCTCCGTAGCATTGCACATATCCAATGATATCCCTAGAGGGTGAAGTTAATAAGTTTTCATGCGTAAGAAGTAGTTGACTCACTCAGTCCATGCACCCAATGCTATTTTTTTTTTTTCGGAATGAGTAAGCTTCAGAAAGAATGGCATCGCGTACTCACTTAGCCATAGGATAGCAAGAACGAAGGCAAATGCAACCTCCACTATAGGCTGCGCGAATTGCAATCTGCAAACAGATTAGTCGGATCGTCAACGCGTCCGAATCCAGCTCACAGGCATAGAAAAGCAAACATGGTGGCTGACGATGGAATAAGGGCGAAAATGGTGAAGTCACCTGCAAAAACGGTTCATGCGAGCTCACAACACGTAGAGACGGTGCGTACGACGGATATGGGGGAGGAATAAACTTGCAAAATTGGCGGTAAATCCAAGGACAACCCCAGACAGCAAAAAAGCGGTTACTGACACGGTTGATTCAACCGTGAACGCGAAAATTAGGTGAACAACAGACATACCATATCCGAAGAGCCTCAAGTTCATAAACAGGACAGTCATGACTGAGCAATGTCTCTTTTCAAGTGTATAGAGGTACGTGGGTGGATTTTGGTAATAGGGTATTCGTGGTGTAACAATGCAGATTCCAGAATGGTGATAGCAAGGATCAGATCGAGAAATCAATACGCATGCATACTTAATGTCGAAGTCATTACATACAAGAATGAACCATACTTATCCATTTGTGCTTATATAAGCGGGTAATATTCCAAGCGGAAGAGATTGCAACATTGCTATCTAATGTTACAGTAAGGACATATAATATTAATCCAGGTCCACAACTCTATTGCATACAGATGTTCACCGCCTGGGCGATGCATTCCTCTTGTATTTGTCCACGGTGTGCGCGCGTGTCGGGACCTTATGCCCATCACTCGACCATCCAGGGTAACGCGAGTCCCCGCTTCTTCCATCGTACCCCCAGGGTACTGAACCCTTCTCGTTGTAGGCTCTGCCTCTTGATCGCGATCGGCTGCTAATGGGTGCTGGTAATTTCGATTGTGATGTGCCCTTCCCAAACCACGGGTAGTTGGTGACGGCAATGTACCAGACATTGCGGTTGACGCGATAATGATGTTTGACTGCGAGCGCTAGCAAGAACAACAAGAATGACCATACTGTAGGAAATTAAGAAATGACTCTAGAATATGCATAGAAATGTCTTACCAAGAATCACGTTAAAGAGTGAGAACGCTTCCAAGACGCGATATTGAGCCTGATATGTCTCTGTGGAGACTTGATACAAAATTAGATTTACGCGACGTCTGCATGAAAGAATATAGCAACTTACACCCAGGAATATCTATGGGAGTGGCTTGTGAGTCAGATGAGTAGCATTCTACGTTTGCATTCTCCGAGTCTGAGCTCGCCAAAAAAGCACCCAAAGCTGGCCATAATGTGACGTTTTAAGCATGGACCGATCGATTCTTAGTGAATGATTAGCTTACCAAGCCAGAAAGTACCAAGGAGTCCGAGGCACCCAAGCTCTATTCTCGTGGAAATCGGGTTATTGATCCGAAGCAAGGAACATCCGAGTCTGCGAAACTAGTCAACCCTAGGTCCTCGTTGGGGGACTCGATACTCACAGAACGAGAAGGATGAGCATACTGGTGCTGCACACGAAAATGGCGAAAGGAACGAACCGAGCTACATCTGCATAAGCTACTAACAACCGCCAAGGAGAAGGAGAAACTCACTGAGATCTGTGATGACCAACAGGCTCTGGAAGTGAGCTGCAATACCCAGGCAGATTATTGTCCATGCTAAGACTACGCCTGTAGTACAGTGAGCGGAGACCGCGACCAACGCAATGAATGTGAATGCCGACCGTAAAGACAAGCACGAAAAATGTTAAACTTTGATGGCATTACTGGTCTCGCAAAGAGTGTTGAGACAGAGAATGTGGACAGTCGCTTGCGACGAGATGTCTGGCGCTGCCGGATCGATTGATGCTGTTGCGACTGATGAGGATGTGGATGTTGACAAGTCGGAAGAGGACGTGGGGTCTTCATGATGATATAGCGCCGAAGCTAAGCGTACACGAGGGAGAGGGATGTTTGATTCGTGGATTGACTCAACAGCGTGGCGTATGGCTAGTGTACGGTAGTGGTTAAGCCAGTGAAAGGCGTGGCGAACCTTGATGATCAGGAATCCTGGGGAAACACGAGTCGTGCCATTCGTAACAGCCGGGCCTGAGTTTTTCATGGTTAAAATTTTAGAGCTTCGTGAAAAAAGATACTACATTTGCGTGTGCAAATTCAACGGCCTTGAGGCAACTAGACAAATATTGACACCATAAAAGGAAGTCCCCTAAAGCAAAGCGGAGATTAGATAATGCGTTTTTGGATGCACTGCCAGCGCAATCAAAAATTACTATTCCCACCCACCACGAGGCCACTTGCAATGCTTCTGCATAAAGTCACAAGACAGTTCCATTTCCTACAGTACAGTATTAATGGAAATCAAGCCATATCTCTTCGGAGCATCTCTCCGAGGCTGACAAATTGTACAAGACATTCAGGATTCCGTAGTGTAGCAGAATTCACACTCGAGATTGGTGCTCCGTTAATAATCTGGTCAGTTTTAGTACCATGGATTACTTATAAATCACAAGAATGTACCTTCTTGACCGGGATCTCTACACGCTTGCCGTTCAAGGTGTATGGGATATCGTCAACTTGGATGATCTGGCATGTCCCCGTGGGCCTGTCAGAAAAACGTTCCAGGGAGCAGCTAAAAATGGAACATACACGAGCAGGAACGTGGCGCGGGCTCCGCCTTGATCTTATTTCCAAATTGATCTTCTTCTCTAGTGCTTGTGACAGCGTGCTCCTGTCACAGAGCTTAACGAAGAGGATCACTCGCTCATCTGTGCCACCATCAATAGACTGTGCCACAACGAGAGCATCCTCAATTGCGTCGCTCGTCTTCCGTTCTTCAGAAAACGAGAAGCACGTTTCAAGAACATTGTATATCTCAGACGAGCCAAACCGGATCCCTCCGGGATTTCTACAGAATGGATCAGAACTAAGCAGGAGGTGGAACGCTTTGGCATACTCACAGCACACCATCGCTTCTTCCCAGCATTATGAGTCCACCTCCATTTCCACGTCGAGAGGGTGTGATCAGCACGTGGTCCCCGTGATCTTTATCCAAATAAAGTCAGTAAACACGAGTGATCTCACGATGGGGCGCATACACCACACGTCGTTGTATTCGGCAAAATACGCTATACGGAACCTCTCCGCTGCAGCCTTCACGCTCTCGTCTGTCCCGAAACTAGGCAGAGGCCAAAACCCAATGGGCATGCATGGAAATGGTCTCACGCATACCAATTCGCCAGCCTCTCCAACTTGACATTTGCGCCCCTCTGGATCGAAGGTCTCCACCGCCATTCCTAGCATGCGACATTGAATCTCCCCACGATATACCGGTAGTGCAGAGCACATTCCCGCAAAGAGAGAACAAATGTCCGTCCCCCCTGAAAGAGCGGTCCAAAACAGATAGCCAAAAGTTAACTTGTAAATCATACCTGTTATGGACGCGAGAAGTACGTCGCCGCGAATGCATTCATAAACATAGTCGAAGAGTGCGGGAGCCAATGGCGAACCAGTGGAGTAAATATGCCTCAAGCAAGCCAGGTTATGATGATCACATGGCCTATAACCTTTCCGCTATTGACATCCTCATAAATATCAGCACGCAATCACAGTTAGAATGACTCTCACTGATAACTGATCAAGGTATTTTGCACTGGTTCCAAAAATTGATATTTGCAGTTCATCCGCAAGGCGCCACAGGTAAGAGGGTTCTCGTAGGGGACTTCCATCGTAGAGCACCAGCGTACATCCGATGCTGAGGCCGCTTACGAGGAAATTCCACATCATCCATCCTCTGAAATGCAATGATTTAGCACCAACACGATCTAGGAATGTAAGACAACTCTACGTTGTGGTATAATAGAAAAAGACGTCTTCAGGTTGCAGGTCTGCACAGATTACGAGTTCTTTTTTTGCCTGAAGGAGCATGCCGCCAGCCCGGTGTACAATTGGTCTGCGAGGCTGTAAGTACGCCACACTGTACTGTGATTGATGGAAGCGACATACTTCGGGTGGCCTGTGAGAAGAAACTAGTTTCAGATTTTTTGCATGGGTAGGATCGCAATATTTGACGGCTGAAGGCTACACACCTGTTGTCCCTGAACTAAAGAGAATCCACAGGGGCCAATCGAAGCTTTGACGACACCATTCAATTTCCCCTTCAGCAGTTTTGCCCAGTGAGCTGGATTCGCCCCTCGAAATGAAGGAGTCCCATGAAATCCAGTCTATGTCCCATTGAGACCCGTCCAATCCCGACTGGATGACGACCACGACCGGATGAGGCAACCCTCGTTGGGAAAATCCAGAAAGGAGAGATTGCAATTTCGGCAAATGAGGATGAACCTTCCCATTATAACTGCAACGACTTAAATAACAAAACCAGGATGTTCCAAAGAATCAACCTACACGACGGCATCGACTGCAAAAATAACCCGAGGCTGTACTTGCTCAAATCTAGTTAATGGTAAGTATGAGCAGCAGTGTTCGGTAAAGTGTGCGTACCGCTCCAATACTCCCTGGACCCCGAAGTCGGCTGCAGCACTGACCCAGATGCATCCTACGAAGATTGATTAGCGAAGAACAGCACATTGGCGAAAAGGTCTACCTATCGCAGTAGCAGCGAGACAAGCGACGATATTTTCCTACGCAAAGGACGGAAGGTAAGCGACGGCGCATTTCCAAGACCCAGCTAGCAACTCAAAAGATGACGCACAATGCAATTCGAAGAGTATGAAGCCACTCGATCACCAGGTTTCAGGTTGAGCATTAGCAACGCTGAAACAGAATTGGCAACCATTGCATGGAGGCTTGCATATGTGATGCGACGATGAGCAGGACTCGGGCAATCAGAAGTGGGCTCGACTAAGCAGTCATGGTTACCATTAAGCAAATCAGTGAATAGTTTATCGACGTACTTGCTTGTATGAGCGCAACTTTATCTGCTGATCGGCATGTCAACATATTCTCAGCCCAATTGATCCTAGCTTCGCTGAACCATGGTGGGTTTGTCGCTGGACTGGCATCATTGTCGACGACACCTTGTCCTTTGTAACCAACTATATCTACGTCATCCCATACAGTATCCCAAAACAAATCGATGTGGTCAATGGACCATTTGTAAAGGTCAAAGTACGAATCCAGCGCAAGTCCATATTTCTGGCTGACTTTCTTCAGGAATGCAATGCAATGTGAGGAGCTAGCATTGGGAGGCACGAAAAGAGGCGCGGTTGGGGACTCGGACTCGGCGACCGTGTCGGATAGATCCAGAGACTCGGAGCTTGTCGCTTCGGTAGTAGAGCTATTCATGTAAAAACAAATTTAGCGGATTAGGCTCGATGTCGGGGTAACGAAGTGTAGGGTATGTTCTAGGTGAAAGTCAAGTTGATCATGATTAGGCGAGTGCTACTGACTATAAGGTAGCGCTAACGGACCTCAGATGATAAATTACTCCGAATCAGTAAATTCGTGAGCCGCAGATATTCCCAAAGCTCAATAGTTCTTTCCTTTACATATGCAATTCACGTTCGGTTTAGACTTTTACATCACTTTACATTGGTTTATCGTGTATAAGAAGGAGCATTTGAAACGGTGGAATATCTACGGCTCATGCATTTACTGATCTGCCAGTGAGTCGGAATAGATCGGAGACCTGTCAGTAGAAGTCAAAGTAGTAGTAAAAACACATGATAAGTGGGCGGCTTGGCAGACTGCAATAGCCGAACCTCCCCCTGGCAGTGGTCCAAGGAAATTTCGAAGATGGCATAGCGGGTCGCTTGGACAGTTCTAGTAACCGTGATCTAGACTCTAACAGCACCTTGACTCGAAGTTGCACTCGAGCCTTCTACTAGTACTCATCTCTCGTGGCAATCAATTACCCGATATTTGGCGCTGTCGCTTGGGTCTCCGATCTCCCCATCGCTATCATGACGCCGCCACCGCTCCAAGGACGACTTGAAGTACTACTTAGTACTAGTCTAGTAGTACCGGCGTGGGGCATTCTGGATGAACGTATCTCAGGCTTCTGCCGACGCCCGTCGTCAGCGATCTTGGGCTAAGGGCGATCATACTCCTCCAAGGGCTGCGGGAGCGTAAGATAATGCGAGTTGAGTCTTACTCATGTCCGCGTATGCTCGATAGGCTTTCAAGCACATCTCCGGGCAAGTCGTTGTCATTTTGTCATACGGACTCTGAGTCCTTTACCTCCACCTCATGTACTGAATGAGTCTAGCAGCATGCGTCGTTAATAACTTTGGTTGAATGCGCAGATCCGACTTGGTCTGTCAGTCGACTGTCTATTAGAGCCTGTCACGCTGCAAATCTGGGTGAGTAAAGTGGAGACCGTGGGACCAATTCAATGATCCCAATCGGGACAAACAACCCCTTTTACTGCACATCCTCTCCACTGCTTCAGGAGTAGGCACTTGATCTCATCGTCTCATTCCAAGTTCTACCATCACATCACAAATATGGATTACTTTCTTGCTCCACACAGTAAAGAAAGGGTGGCACACTCCAGACTTAGGTATGTTACTTTTACCTCGCTCAGAACCTAGCATTAATTTTCTCAGCGAGAACTGGCTCGACTGGGACATTAGTAATCATTCATTCGACGAGATGCTTGTCGCCCACTGCGCTTCATATCATGCGTTCGACCGCTATTTATCTGGCGAGGATCTAATCATATTCCCCCGTTCTTCGAGTGAACTAGAACGACTGTTGTAAGTGCTCCCACAGTGATTGCTGTAGCCCTAACACTGCCCTAGACGTCGACACGCATATGACTCGATCCATAATGCAGTATCGAGGTCTCGTCAAGTACTAAATGCTGGAGGATACGGCAGGGTATGTTCGTCTCGTTCCGTGTCACTGTTCGCCTGTTGATCTAGTCGTTAGACTTGCCATCTGGCAGAACAGTCCATTCGCAGAGTTCTCAACACAAATGACAATACCACAGTACTGCTCGCGTGGCATAGAACCAAAGATCCTTTACCTGTGGCTATGGAGAAGAGCTGTTCCACTTCGACCATCGCGGCTTAATCCTTTGGAATCCTTACACATATTATTAGAGCATCTATATTTATCGTTGGCGTCACTCGTTTACTTTGATCGTTACTCTGACAGGAGCGAATGACTGTAGATTACTGTCTGTGTAGGGTTTCATTTCATAGATAGTGCTTTTACTATTTGGTGCTAGCAATCATCCTTATCAACATATCGCCGAAAGTGAGGCATCAGACTGTTCGATATATAGCTGATATCGGATCATACTTAGCTTTTGAGTGGCATCCATTGATATCAATGATGATAGATATAGATATCTGCTATATAGCTAAGGTATACATCGATAATGCGGCAGAAGAAACGCTGGTCCACCCCGCGCATCGCTGCACGTCCGTGTCCCTGAGTTTAGTGGCAGCGCGCAGAGAAACCGATTGAGAAATATTTAGTCAACGAATATCACGGGGCGTTGTGACTCAGGTACAAATGAAGGTATGTATAGCTTGACGTCGATGCGCGTACTTCCATGCCAAAGCCGAATGAATGTTCACTAGTGTAGCAATTAGATTGGGAAAATCAGATGTAAATCGCTACGTGTCAACACACCGTATCGTACTGTTCCTCTGAGACTTGCCATTGTCAACTTCTTCGAAGGCCTGTTTCCCTCCTCCAAAGATCTCGTAAAAATTGTGGGCACCGGCTATGTGTAACGAGCTTGGATATGACTGGTAGACATGGCGTTTGGGTGGGCCTGATTGCGTGCAACGACCTCAGAACACCCTCATATATGCAGTCGGCGGTCTGGCTACACGAATTGACATCCTCTTCCCGGGACCGAATTTCGAACCCCCGTTCAAAGCAAGTCACTCAACCTGAGAGAAAGAAGACGAATGTAACGTGTTTGTTTGGGCGTAAACCACGTTCGTTTCACGTATTCTGAGATGCGCGGCCAAACTTGAAATAATATTTTGTCGAACGTTTGCCGGATGACGGTCAACGTGTACATAGCACACTACGTACTGTATCATAATACATTGTAGGGTCAGTTTAATGGTGGTCGCCGTCACATCATTGAGTTCAAACTTCACACTGCCTTTGCAATATCAATCGCGAGCGACCAATGAACGTTTCATAATTATTGACTCAGATCTGTCGATTTTTAAAATCCGAATCTAAGACGAGTATGGTAGGGTCCCATCGACAAGCCTGCTAGTAAGGTACATTTTGCCGGGATCGCACAAGCATGTCCCGCGATTCCTATTAATACCTGAACGGTTTGGGTGCTTGGACGACTCCACAGCCTCAATTTTCTGAGAAATGACGAAGCGCATTCCGTGGCTAGCAGCTGTGCTACTGGGATGTACTACTAGTAGCATGCACGTCCTGGCTGCACCATCTCAAGCTGTTTTCAATTCTGATACCGGTACGTTCCTGTGATCAGAACGGAACATAGTGGTGGTACTGACGATCAGCCGAAGGTCTTAGTCGACCTGATCGAAAACTCCACGGACGTTTCTTGCATATCACCGATATCCACCCCGACGCATACTATACAGAAGGCTCTTCTTCATCGACTCAATGCCACCGGCCGGATCCACATGACGAACATCGAGCTGGATACTATGGCACACCCTTCAGGTCAGTAAAGCCCTACGGACTAGTCGTGTGCCCTAACATATACGGCCCTTTTCAGCGACTGTGACTCACCTTTGACATTAACGAATTTCACTTTCGACTTTTTAGACTATCATTGGAGCTCCGACATAGACTTTGTTATATGTATGCACGTCCTTTGCTTCCTTTCCCGCGTTGAACTTCAGGCATCGTAGGGACCGGTGATAATGCTAGGTAGACCCCTACGGCCGTCAGAGAGTCGAGAGTAACGTCTGACGGAAAGTCGTGTAGACACGATGAAGATGATATGATACCTCGACCGCTGGATGAAATATTCGACCTCAATCGTGCCGTGGCAAAGAAGATGGAAGATGTGTTTGTCAGGAAAGGAATACCCGTTGTGCCAAGTTTGGGTGTGTTCTTTGCGCTCTACTGCCGAATTTCAGATTCAACGGAGCCCCCTCTCATTTGAATAGGAAACAATGATGTTTGGCGTGAGTACTTGCATCCAAACCTTTCTGGCAAATGTCTCATCAGCCCTGCCAGCACATGCGAGTGCTTTCCTTCTTCCTTGGCGTACATCTGTCTTTCTAACATACACGAAAGAATACCTTGTCTCCAGGTAAGCCTTACTCATGGTGACGGCCTGACTCCCCATCGACGTAGTTATTTCGTCAAGGTCCAAATCATATAACGGATGAATTTGCGTCGTTCGTATCCTCCATATCCCGCTTTCGATTGCTGAGATGTCTGTCACAGCATATGGGATGCGTTTATTCCGTCAGCTTCCGAGTCTTTTCGGCAAGGCGCGTATTATGCAGTAGATGTAATACCAGGCGCACTTGCCGCGATCAGCCTGAATACGATGTATTTCTATTACAATAACAAAGGTCAGTTCTCCGATGACTGTTATTTCCGGTCTAACGTGTGGGGAGTTGACAGCTGTGGGAGGCTGCCTATTTGGTGATACCAGCGACCCGGGGAACTTGCAATTTGAATGGCTGGAAGAACAGCTGGAAATATTCCGGGCCCGGCAGGTGCAGGTACGAGTTATCATAGTTCACAGGTGATTGAATGGTATGAAGTTGATTTGACAGGTGTGGGTCACTGGTATGTGTCTATTGCATAAAATGTACTTTTTTTGATGTTTGATTTTCAGGACATATCCCTCCATCTACTGAACACTACTTTCCGGAGTGTGTAAGTGGATCTGTGGGCTGCCAATTGATATTATGATTGCTGACATAACTTAGTTCTACCGGTACACGGAGCTGAGCCTGAGATATCAGGACATAATTCTGGGAAGTTTATTTGGGGTGAGCATTTCATGCGTTTTTAAAAAACCTACGGTCAAGTGGTAACAACATGACTTGGTAGCACTTGAACGTCGATCATGTGAGTAGAGTCGTTGGAGTGGTAAACTGCGGCCTGATCGACTCGGAGTTTTATTATGTCGAAGCCGCTGATCTCAATATCGGTCACGGACTGCGGCCCCAAAGTTCCAAGAGTGGGACGATCTTCGATGACCTCATGGCTAGCTTTGAGGCCCTTCCAGAGACATCGGGGCATCTGGACTACGACGACTATGCAATAGTTAGTGTCAGCCCATCGTTGGTGCCCAATCCGTATCTGCCGACGTTCAGAGTTTTCAGCTACAACATCTCAGGACTTGAGTCGCCTTCCGTCGGCGGGATCAGCGGGGACGAGTATTTCCAAAAGACGAGGATGGAACGAGCCACCCGATGGAAGCATCTGCCTTATCGCCATGGTAATCGGGGGAAGAACGGCGCTGAATGCGGCAGTGCGGAATATCGGGATTCGTGGAGATGCAAGCATTTTCACCCCTGGCGTGTTGACAGCCACGCTCCGTCGCGGCAAAATTCACTGTGGACTCCATTGGGTTACGCTCAGGTACGTGATCAAGCAAGGATATTTTCGGGTTTAAATCGATGAAGGGGGATCAAAAGTACTACATGCCGAAGTTAGACAAGTATGACAGGAGGCACGAGCCGAAGTTCAAGCTGGAATACCTGACATATGAACTTTCGAGTCTGCATCCTACAGACAACGGCACGCAGGCACCTGTCCCGATGAAGAATCTGCCCAAGTCGCTTCGTGAAGGAGGGGTTACGAAATCAAAGTTCGCACCATATGGACTGGGAGATCTTACGATTCCGTCATGGCTAGACCTGGCATGCAAACTGGGGAGGCCGCGGGCGAAAGTGCTCCGAAAGCGGTTCAAGAAATATATGTATATGGGAGGAGAGGAGACTTGAGGATCATGATAGCTGTGATTAAATGATTGATGGATGGATGGTGTGGGAAGGGCGGCGGTGAAACCGAGATTTATTATTTTGGTAACTTGAAAACAAGAAAAAAAAGTAGATTTTTTCCTCTTCTAAACGGCACTGTTGCCTTGACCACCGACCACATTCTGCAAGTACGTTCCTAAGGTGTTCTCTCGTCAGAGTTCGCAAACTGCCTGTCGAGACTGTCAGCAGCTGTCTGAATACAAGTCAGCGAGCAACAACAACACAAACCTTTTACTCAATCCTCCATCTCCCCCGTTGTTTCATTTCATACTCTTTCCCCGGGGTAGCCTTTGTCTCATATTTCGTTTCTGAACCCCAGCTTGACTCTCGTCTTCCACTCCTTCCTCCTCGACGGACGGCTGGCCCGCCTCTCCTTCTGCTGTGTTTATCCACCGGCCTCCACCTTCTTTTCACAATCCCTGGCACGTATGGCTGCTGTCAATTTGCAAACCATGTCTTCAAGCATCCCGTTCGACTTTCTTCCCCATTCTCGATCCAACTCAGTTTCTTCCTCTTCTACTCATTCCCCTAATTCTCGTCCTCACTCCTCCCAAGGTGGTATCTCCCGTATGCCCTCAGGATTGGCCATCTCTCTCGATGATCACTACCGTCTTTCTTATATGAATGGTGATCATGTCCGCCATACTTCCTATTCCCTCCCCCCCGTTGACATGTCTTCCCCTGGTCAATCTCCTCCCAACGCTAATATTACTAATCCTGCCCTTAAAGGCCATATCCGTCAATCCCATCTCAGGGCTCGTGCCGCTGCTTCTCCGTACCCTCGTGATACCGAGAGCGTTCATTCCTCTTCAAGTGAGACAGAAGACATGTCCATGTTCCTTGGAAATCCCTCTGATTACCCTACCATGTATGGGCACCCTCCTACTCTGCCCTCTAATCAAGATACCGTCCACACTGCCGGCGCTTTTGGCAGGATGTCTTTGGGTCCTGATCATGCTTTGGAAAAACTTGCTGCCAATGTTCGCGTCGCCACAACTACCAGTGCATCCGATAGAGCAAAACAGATTTTCGTACAGGCTTGGTGAGCTTATGTTTTACTTTTCACCACTCATTCCCACTTTCTCATCTCCTGCTGCGCAAGGTTGACCGCAAATTATGCGCCTTATCCCGATGGGAATGTACCCCGCCAGGGCTTGTATTTTTCCTACCGTCGGGTGTGCGATCAGTACGGAATTCCTCATATTAATACTGCCACACTAGGCAAGGCTATCCGACTCTGCTTTCCTACTATCAAAACCCGGCGCCTTGGTGTTCGTGGAAATAGCAAATATCATTGTGCGTACACTGCTTCAGTGGTGCCACTGATCTGATGCTGATCGGAATTCTGATTGACGCCACATTCGTCAGATTGCGGCATTCGTCCGGCTACTTCGGCTGAAGCCGAATGGCTCCAGGATTATATCCGAAAATCAAACAATAACGCAGGTCAGCAGTCCATTAATGCGGCTCGTGCAGCACAAGAGTCGTCGGACAACGCAAATAAGGGCGAAGAACGGTCCGATGATGACGAGGATGAGGATTCAGAGGGGTCCAGCGCATCGAAGAGAAATTCGTTGATCCTTACTGGGGATCTCAAGGGCACTAGTCTTGGATATGGGGACATCAGTGACAAGACACCCACTGCTGGCAGCCTGCTCTCACAGGCGCAATCTGTCGCTAGAAGTAACACATATCCTACCCACGCCTCTATCCGCCGACATGCCAGTCAGCCAGATCCAACCCTTACGGCACAATCTACCATGTCGCTTGCACCTAGCACTGGTACATCTTTTGTACCCTCGCAGCAGCATGTCCCAGTTCGCCATATTCCGCATTTTCCTTCTATCGAAGAGGCAATAGGTTCTAATTCCACATCCCCACAGAGCATTGCTGCTCGTGAAGTGTGGGGATGGTTCCAGGATCATCTTGATCATGTCCTCGAGAGTGCCCGCGCCTTCAGATTCGATCAGTTTGAGATGCACCTTCGAAGTTTCTGGTCTAGCTTGAGTGGGAATCATCGAGAAGTAGTTCATGCTCCTGCCATCGCTGGCTTAATGGCCAAAGCCGATGCAATTTTATACGATGTACGTCCGACAGATCCTCCTGACGACTATACTCACTCTGTCAAAGGAAATACTTGAGTTTTTAAGGTCTCAAATGCTCTCCCCGATTTCCCCTGCCGCCATTACTAGCCTTAGGTCATTGGCAAGCAAAATGGAGAAAATTTTACTTCTTGCGCTGGATGGGTATGGAAGTACCTTCGTTGAACCAAAGGTCGAGCTTGGAGCACGGTTCGGTCATCTTGTTTGTAAGTCACCTGGGCCACAATTCAGGTGCCTTGATTCACTTAGCTGCAGTGCGCTTCCTGGATATATACCAAGTTACCCAAGCTCTCAATACCGTACTGACGAACCAGAAACAGCTTTCCGAGATGCGTCGCTCCTGGCAGAAAGTGGACTTTGAATCAGTCCGCAACCAGTCTGCTTTAGTGTGCAATTGCCGTCACGAGGAGCTTGTACAACTTCTAGAAGTTGATTTCGTAGCCATGATGGATAGCTTGTCCAAAACTGCCGAGCCTGTTAGAGAGGTTATGGCCTGGGCGGACAAATGTTGTGAGAGGCTCATGGGACAACGCGTAGGAGCTGGCGATGATCGAGGTACTTTGAGTTCCCGAAGTGTCCTAATTCGTTGGGGTTACGTGACTAGTCAGGTTATGAGGGATCTGGTGAGAATTACCATGATTATCCGTTTTCCGTTCACCAACATCTACTAGACTATTCGCAGCGACCCAGCCTTTGGAGCTTTCCAGATCATGAAGCTGTTCTTGGAGTAGGTCGAGCCAATTGCGTACATGGTCCTGTTAACGTCAACGTTCTTTTAGTGATTGGATTGCTGTCAACGTTCTACGTAGTGTTGCACTTTCCACCAACTCCGTCGCCGCATCCGTAGAGCCGGTTATGCAGCAACAGTTCTTTTCATTGTCTCCCATGGCCGGCCAGGAAAGCTTTAACAACATGGAAAGCCGCCCTGCACAGCATGTGATGAATCATACCCCAACCACATCGAGCATGCTGGCAGCTTTACAGCAGGATCCGTTCCCGGCGGGCGCGCTGGACGCATCAACTTCCGGATTTAACGCAGACGCATATGGAAGTTTGAATTATATGGATACTTCGGTTCAGCCGGAGGATGCTATTCCTCCTGTCCATCAGTCGGGACTATCGTTCTCTGACTATGGGGCTGGGAACTCATTTGACGTAGCGTCATTCGCGACGCAAGATTTGGGCATGGCTCCCTCGACATCGGGTACGAATGGCGAGCAAGAGCGCGAGGCTGAACCCATCAAGACGGAGGCTGGGCCGTAGTCTCGTAATTGAAAATTATATCGCTCGGTTCAAGATAGTATAGTGACTTTGTATATGTTCTGTTTCCCATCATTTATTCGTACACTTGTGATATCTGTATTATCACTTTTGTTCCCAGTATCATTCCCTGCTCCTTTATTGTAAGATCCTTCGAGTACTTTGTCTAATAATATTGATTGTTTTCACTTCGCCCCAGAGTAGCTTGCGGATACAAGTAGATGCAGACCTGGTGGTATAAGTGTGATGTATAAAATTATTCCTAGATGCCCAAATGGAAATCCTTCCTATCTGCAAGTATACTAGTCCTCGGCGTCATCAAGTTTCTCGTCAACATGAATCCCAGGTACATCCGCGGGGGTAGATTCTGGTGGCTGCTCACTATCACCATTGGGCGGGGATATATCGTGGGAAGCGGCATCCCGCCTGCCGTCAGCCTTTGCGCCAGTGATCAAGCGTTGGATCTCTGCCTCGGCCTTGGCGATGTTCTCGGCTGTTTGGCGGGCTTGGTTGGCCTCGAACCATGCCTTCTTCGTCTTCAGGTCCTCGACGACGCGAGAAATATCAGACTGACCCGTCGGGGGCGGTATAGATAGCGAAAGTAGGGCGGATAATTGACCAAAAGGTAGGTTGATGGCGTCGGTATCAACTGGTGAAGTGGGACTCGTCTTTGGGCCCTTCTTCGCCTTCTTCGCCTTGCCAACAAAATATGATTCTTCATCTTCCCCCTTCTTTTTCCGGACAACCATGGTATCTGCAACTGCCTCCACCTGACGAATCTCCAACTGCGGAACGCCCAAAACATCCGGTTTGGCTGGTACCGATGAGGATGACAGGGCTATGTTTCCAGTGGGTTTTCCGGAGAGTGCGTCAATGAGTGTCTGACAGTCCTCGATCTCCGTCTGGAAGGCAGGCAGTGAAGCTTCTTCACGTAGACGTTCAGCGAGTGCTAGCTTCTTCTGCGCTTCTTCATCTGCACGCTGCTTACGAGCTCTCTCCGCACGCCGAGCGCGGTCCTCGTTAACCTTGGTCCAATACCGGTCATTTGCCTCTCGGAAACGGCTTGTAGACTCGCGCTTTTCATTGAAGAGAGCATTTATTTGTGCCTGAAGGCCATCTCGTTCTTCAAAGAGCTTGCTTCGTCCTGCGTATGCCTCGTCGGCTTCCTTTTTGAGCCCGTCTAGTTCAGCCTTAATAGCATCATAACGCTCAGAGATTTCCTTAGACTCTGGGTCATCAAGCTGCTTCCTTAGCTCGTCGGCAGCTCTGCGGTCAGCTTCAATCGACTCATCATCAGCTTGAAACCTCTCGACGATTTTACGCGTCCGTCGGGCTTGCTCAATCTCTTGAAGGGCTCGCTTTTCTTCCACAACTTTCATGCTACCAGACTCTATTTGCTTTTCCAAGTTTCTGAGACGAAAATAGTCAGACAAAGTAATTGTAAATGTCAGAAAAAAGACTTGCTTGATATGAGCATCGATGTCTGCTACGGTTTTGAAAGACGCCTTACTGCGGGCGGCTTGCAAATCTTTTATCTGCAAATATTTCGTCAGAAAATGGCACAAAGGTATGAGACGATAATAGGACGACCTTTTTCTGCATGCCTTCTTGGATGGCCTTGAGCTGGTCGAGTTTCTTGCCCCGAGAAAGTTTAGTGGATGACTGCTTGCCTCGTATGCTCTCTAGTTCGGCCTTGAGAGCTGTGCGTTTGTCATTTCCACCATCGGACTTGGTTGCCAAAGATATTTTTTCCCGCACGGTGGCCTGCGGTCTTGTGAGTCCTCCGTCGAGGAGACCTTGAGTAAAGCACATACTAGCTTGGTCTGCAAATCATCGATTTCGCCTTTGATCCCTGCCTGCTGTGCTTCATATACAGCCTTATCTGGCCTTCCGGAGGCTGGAACAGCAGTTCCACCAAGGTCTGTTTTGGACGGAACGGGTGATGGGGGAACGGTGCTGGCGGGCGTCACTTTGGCACTTTTAGCAGCACCGTTGGCGGGTATAGACTTTGATTTTGAGCCAGGCATTTTTCAAGGAGCCACGAAGAGAATGGAAAGACTAATTTCGTGTGAAGTGAGTGCAAGAATTTGATGCACCGCGGATAGTCGGACACGTCCTATTTTATGTATTTGCCACGTCCGGTCCACCGCTTCACTCTGCAGGCGCCCACAAATAATGATATTAACGCCTCGAGGTATAAAAAAATACACAACTCATGAAGCTAGAATACAACCTTTTGGTCCAGCCTCGCCACTTCTGTCCGACATTCCTCATACAACTCCCGGTAGTCATCGTCCTTGTCCACATCCTTCTGTTGAACTTTGCGCTTCTGGTCTGGGCAGATCATGACGCAGCTTGTTGGTCTTTTTGTCGAACTAGCGTGGCCTAGCTCCTCTTTTGATGTCACAAACACGTATGGTATTTGAGCTTCTTCTGAGAGCACTGGAAGATGAGAGATAATGTCTATTGGGTTGATATCTGCAGCCAACACTAGCAATCTAACCAGGAATCAATAGTCAACTTTGAAAATGCAAACACAAGGAGCGCATACCCTTTTTCTCCCTTTCGAATGCCCTTGACTACTTCCTTCACACCCCTTTTCACTTGCCGCGCTTTGGAGGCTGAAAGGAAGGTGAACCAATGAACGAGCAAGTAGAATCAGTGAACGTACCCTTTTTGATAGTTTTGTGCAGCTTTTTTACAAGCTTTTTATGTGCTAGCGGTTGCGCAAGAGGAGACAAATCTTCCAGCGGAATGACAATTTCTTTCTCCTTCTTCGATTTTTTCGGGGACTGATAGTATATGTACATGAGTACCTTCTCTGAGAAACGTGCAAGCACTGACACTCACCTCCGAGACGTCGGCCATTTCTACATCATCTTCTGCAGTCGCAGGCTCATCACCCTGTAGTTTCTTGACCTTCTTCTCCTTCTTCTCTGACTTGTCTTTGGCCATGTTCAAGTTGCAGAGATTGCTACCAGAATTTCAGTTGTGACCTGTCGCCGAATTCCATAATGTGTCACAGAGCTGAAGTGTCACACTCGATTTATACAGCAACCAAAGACATGATTCAGTCATATTATCTCATCATTTCCTGGTGGTACATTCCCAGTGCCTCTGAGCAGGTTCAGCCAAATCCAATTCATCCCCTGTACTTCAGCGTCGTACCACCAATTAAGGGCAATAGTAGTCGGACCAGACTGCCGTACATAATGCCACCAACCAACTGGCAGGTACAACGTATCCCCTGCTTCGAGTGTGATGTGCAGAGGATGAGCTTCGGGAGGCAATGATCCTGGAAGATCTGGGTCGACAACTGAAGACCAGCGTACCGGAGGAGTGTCCAAAGAAGGAATGACATTCAGATCGTCGTTGTTTTTGGTACGACCGTACACTGCGTGAGGATACATTCGTTCTGGGACAATTTATTATTAGTATGCTTCTCACACCACTGACAAGCGCGGTATATTACCTCGAAGACACCATCCTTCCGATGGTGGGAGCAGTGTGAAGTGTTTTCTTCCACGTATCACGGTATAAATATTCTCGTACGGATCTGCGCACCGTGTGGAATGTCTCTCGGAATGCGCCAATTAGGGACTCTTACTTACCGCTATGAATACTTGTCACGCTTTTACTATTCCCTATCCAAATGTTAACGGCGTCCGGATTTCTACCTGGGCTTTGTATTATGAGTGACGGCAACAGGATCGAATGACCTCCCACCTAGTGCTTCAGTGACCCATGGAATGTCACTGGGAACATCTTCCCTGAGAACATCAAATTCTGATGGGTCATTATTTGGCGACTCGAAGGAACGACTAGAATATATATTTCCATTTTGCGACTGGAGATAAAAAGTGGAGGTGTTGTCACTGTCCTGCTCTGCTTGGAATTTAAAAACGGGTTTTCGAACAGGAAAGTATCACTTGCCTGTGTTGAGTGTTTCTAGAAGTTGCGCGATGGTAACTTTCTCGATATGTGGCTCCACGAAAAAGAGCCTGTTTCCTGGACCAGTGGTAATAGCATCCGCACGCCTAATCAACCAGTCATATGTGCGGATGCTCAGCCTGGGTAATGTTCACTCACCCATTGGGCGTGATTGCGACTGATATAGGCTGGTCCTGGAGTTTGTTCCGCAAGTAACCATCGGTCCATCGTTTCAAGGCTGGAAAGTGGAAACCTGAACGTATCATCACGAGAAGCTCTAACCTATCTGTTAAAATGTGAAACCTTTGATGACAACAGGCCTAGATATGTGGACTATTTGTGCAAATTCTGCTGCTGTAGGAGGGCTTTGGAGCGTTTGACACGACGAACCATTCATGTCTAATGGATCGTGTAGACGATCAGCCTAAGACTGGACATTAACTTAGATCACCATAGTATTCTTGTGATATCCATCTCAACGTATCGTGAGTCAAGTTGGCCATCGTACAGTTTGCTGCTAGGCGAACTTGAACTTGAGTGGCGGCCTCCAAAGTCCAGCCTCCACAACATAATATTATGTAAACAAACGCATACTACTTACCGTGATGTAGGTCACATGCTTGTTCACCACCTGACCTTCCCAATAAGTAAGGCTTATTAGCGTGGGTGATCATGCGTCTCGCCTAGGCTTATTTGCCTCTGTTGCGTTAAATCCCAACACCAGCAATAAA
>Ga0153978_1000048_pt1 | contig 22891 bp, 8 predicted proteins | sample TSGA062MetaG_FD_104749 | JGI IMG/M metagenome (GOLD analysis project Ga0153978, IMG submission 104749) | Attine ant fungus gardens microbial communities from Georgia, USA - TSGA062 MetaG | ecosystem: Host-associated > Fungi > Mycelium > Unclassified | place: USA: Georgia, Yuchi Wildlife...
AGAGCTTCACAATGGTCATTGAAGCAAATAATTACATTAAGCAGTTCCTGAGATATCAGTGGTTTAGTATCTAGTAACTTGGTGATTTCTGACTGATCTGCTGATAACTCAGTAAATACTAATCGCTTTGAGATGTTTTTGGTATTGCCTGAAAGATCTTCTTAAGGGCTTTCAGTGACCATTTAGATCATCAAAATTAGTCAAGTATTCTCAGAGTTATGGTCCAAATAAAGTTTGTAACTGTTGGTCTACTAAACTTTTGTCCAAATGACTGAAGACTCTTGGCATGACCAAAATCTGTGAATATAGAGAAGGTAACAAACAACATCCTCTAGGGTAAGCTTTTTAATCTATTATCATTAAGAGGGGTTTTGGTTATTGTTTGTATAGACTAGATAGAGCATTTGAACCCTAGATAGATATTCTTTTGGAGACAATACTAAGGTTATTCTCTATTTCTAACACTATACCCATTAGGTCAATCATAAAACTTCCACTGCTAGGAGTCATCTTGAGTTCACTCAAAGAAGAAGTAGACTCACCCTCTATATATCTATTAGGTTCTCTATCTGTGATTCTGAACAAGAATGATAGAATCACAGTGCAAGACTGGAACCAAGATATTTGTCATATTGAATTAGAGTCCCAACAAGATATTGTATATGTCCTTTTCTTTACTTATCTGGACACAGCTTATTTCAAAGTAGCTATCTTCCTGGAGATATTGCTGTTATCCTTTTGTAGATCCAAATAAGGTTCAAGAGTTCCTTATCTCAATTGGTTGGAACAAAATAGCAAATGAACCTCTGTCAGTCAGAAAGAACTTTGAAGGTCTATCCAATAATTACTTGCATTCTTTTTCTTGTTGAATATTAAGATTCAGAGAAGTTTAATAAACCTGCTTTCTTTGACCAATACACTAATTATTTGTGTTGGACCTGGTACTGGTGCAGCACCTATGTGTAGGTGATTATCAAAGAATAGCTGGGCCTTAGATCTCAGTATAAGCTCTATTCTTCTCATAGATTATTTTTTTCTGGCTGATACCTCTTAGCAAATACTCTGTATTTTGGATGTCAATCTGCTACAAAAGACAAGTATTACTCACAAGAATGGAGAACATACACCAAAGAACAAGACTTGGTTTATTATGTGGTACATTCCCAAGATGGACCCAAAGATACCAAGTAGACATATATTCAAGATCTGATTGAGAAGAACATTTTCAGAAGTTATTGACAAATGAAAAAACATAAGTTTACATCTCAGAGTATATCATTGTATCTTGCTTATTGCCAACATTGTTTGTTGATACTTAAATTTTGATAGATCCTCAAATAAGATGCCTGCCAGTATCAAAGTGGCCCTTGCAAAAGCTGCAGAGATTGAGGGTGGATATTAGGAAGAAGATATGAAAAAATATATAGTGATAATGGTATGTGAGGGTTGACTGATAGAGAAGTGTTGGAGTTAGTACTAGGGCTTGGTATCTATTTTATTTGTCTTATAATCATAAAATGGCTACATCCATATAATAAAAGATGCTTTTTTATATCTTTCTGGCAATCTAGAGTGATGTGATTGAGGTCTTGAAAATTGATGCATATAATATAAGTTCAATAAATGAAGATATAGATATAGCTACCTTAACAATCAGGTATAGGTGGACCAAGTTATATATTGTAAGAGAACCCTACCAATGTTACCTCTAGAACACTAGACTGATCTTCTGAAGTGACTCTGTGTCTAATTAAATATTACTATATAATATTTAATTGCCTTAGCTCGACTTGGTAACCCCTGGCCCTACCAGGTAGGACTATAGAATAGAGAACAGACAGACCATAGTAGTATATATATTGTAGAGTACATCTCTAGGAGCCTTATTCTAAACTCTAAGGATTTTCCTAGAAATAAGTTGTAACATACTTAGAAGCTGTAATATAACTAAGGATTCTTCTAGAGCCTACTTCACTCCAGTTGCCTTTATATGTATTATAGAAGCCCACATGTTTCACTAATGCAACAATCACCCAAAGAATAAACAAACCCTATACTTGAGTTATAAATAAGGAAAGCTTTGAATAAATTAACAAATTATTCACAAATGCACAATATACTTTGTATATTTATATTGCACAACAAGCAAGCTATAGTGTAAAAATATAGCAAGTCTGTACTATGGGGTTTGAATATAATGAAAAGGAAGTTTTCAATAGCATTTTTCAATGGGCTATTATATATCAAGTCTTCATGTCTATATTAAATACTGACTTTTCTTTTTCTATACTATTGTGCTTGCTATACCTATAGTCCATTTTTCACATCTATGATTCTTGTTGTAGAGGAACTATTGATAGCTTATCAACCAATTAGTATACTAACTAACTTCTCATAGTGTAGATCCTCTATATGTTTAAACTTTTTAGTCTCCTTGTTGTGGAACAATCTAATACCAAGCACTTGGTAATAAATACATTTGTGGGTCTACCTATACCTGGCTAATTATAAGAATATAAGTTATACTTTTCCACAGTTCTTAGTAAAGAAAAAATTAATATGTTATATTGTTTTTTTTCCTAAGACTTTTTTGCTAGGCAGTTTCTGCTACCAGCTCATTGAGCACAGTCTAGTACCTAGGTCCTGTGTGATCTGGATATGGTCAGGGGATTGCTTGGCCTTGGGTAAGAGAAGAATCTCTATCCCTTTTTTGTACTGGCAGCTCAGTCTTTGACAGCCTTGGTCTAGGGGGGGGGTATAGAAAATTGGGGTTTGAAATCCCTTTTTCTATTGAGCTCTAGAGGATTGCTTATATTTATTTATTCATCTTTCCACTGACCAGAGCATATAGTAGATTGTCTCCTCATTAGGGGAGAGTCTGACAGTTTTTTCTACCTTGAGGATAAGAAGACATGTCTATCATTCACTTATACCTTCTCTACTATTTCTACAGTAAGTACCTATTTTATTCTGCTTTTTTATATTATCTAACTATTATTGCATACAGATTGATTGTTATATCACCACTTTACTGTTTCTCTTATATACAAGCTATGTAATGTGTTCAACATATGTCTATACCTTTTCCACTATTTCTACAGTGAGTATGTATATTTTCTGTATTTTTCTGTATTTTATTCTATTTTTCTTCTCATACTAACTATTATTGTATACAGGTCAATTATTATACTGCTACCTCACTGTTCTTTTTGTATACAAGCCAGAGACCTAATTTAACATGTATTCTTATCTTCTCCTCTATTCCTACCATGAGTGCACATTTTTACTAGTTTTATTTCTATTTTTGTCTAATATTCACTATTATTGTATATAAGTTAATTGTTGTACTGCCACCTCATGCCTCCATTTGTCTGCAAGTAGAATAATGCATCTATGATGTATCTGCACCATCTTCACTATTTCTATAGTAAGTATATATATATTTTTAATTTTTCCTTCTATTTTTCCTTTTATTCTAACTATATTGTATACAGATTGATTGTTACACCACCACCTTACTGTTTGGTTTGTATACAGGTTGGAGAACACATTTAACATGTATCCCCATCTTCTCCTTCATTCCTATAGTAAGTGCATATTTTTATTGCTTTTCTTTTTATTTTTTGTCTAATACTAATTATTATTGTATACAGGTTGATTTTTGTGCTGCCACCTCATGCTCCTATTTTTCCACAAGTAGAACAATGTATCTATCATATGTCTGTACCCTCTCAAACCTTCCTACAGTGAGTACAATTTTTATTTTATTTTTCTTCTATTTTTTCTCTTATTCTAACTATTGTGTATAAGTTGATTGTCATACCACTACCTCACTACTTTGTTTGTATATGAGTAGGATAATATGTCTAGTGTGTGTCTATATCTCAGGAACATGTCAAGTATATTTCCCAGCTGTCTGTATCATTTTGAAGATGAGTATGCATTTTTCAAGATTTATTTTGCATTTTTTGTAATTACTGACTTTTTCTTTTATATAGGTCTTTTGTTATGTTATTCTCTCTTTTTACCTCATCCACCTCTTTCTGGAATATATCTAGCATATAATACAAGCTAAGTTATTTTTATCTATTGTTATTTATTTGTTACTTAGCATGTTCTAGGTCATATACTAGGTATTTTTATGTATTCTTTCTATCTATCCTCTTTTGCTCTTTGTCAGGATGAGCTTTCTAACAAAGAGCAAAAGAGACTTTGTAGTGTAGAAAAATAAATAGTATAATAACTTAACTTGTATTTTTTTATTTGTATAATAAAAAAATAAGGGAAAACTCTGTCATTTTAATTTTAAGTCATATAATATAAATATCTTATGCTCACACTAAATTAAGATTGACCACTTACACTCAATTTCTCATAATATTCAAGCCTATTCTTTTACCACTTTATCTATGGCTAAATCCATAGAAAAGACTAATTCCAACAAGTTTATATATTATAATAATTTACTTCTAGAAAGATCTTAGTATTATAGGAAAAAACTCAACAATATATTCTAGTTTGCTCTTCACAAGAACTAGCAGATATATATATACTAACTAAATATAATTTTACTTCAAAGTCTCTGTTATAATCTTGTTTAATACTATTTCTTAATGGAATTGTCAGCTTTTGTAAAGTTACCAAAGTAATTGTTATAAGCTTTGCTTTTACTAGAATTGTTAAGTTGACTTTCTACTTGACTGAAGTAATAAAAATTATTTAAATAGAGTATAAGATTATTCTACTTCACTAAATAGCTTAGTAGTAAAATATCTAATAAAATAACCAAGTAGAAAACAAAAAACTACAAAGCACTGTAAAGTTGCTGGTATAACTGTGACAAGCTGCTAGTAATATTGTCAACTCACTTCTACTATGTTGAAGTCATAAAACTTATTTAATAGAGTATAAGTTCATTCTACTTTACTAAATAGCCTAGTAGTAAAATATCTAGTAAAATAACCAAGCAAAATTCAAGAACCTACCAGGTATGGTAAAGTTGCTAAAGTGACTGTGACATGTTTCTGGTGAGATAGTCAACTCACTTCTAATACCCTCAGGAGATAAATTTTATGAAAATAGGACATAAGACTACTTAATATTACCAAACAGTCTAGAAGCCCAAAACCTAGTAGAATAGTCTAGTAGAAGTCAAGAAACTACAAAGTGTGGTAAAGTTGCTAGAGTGACTGTGATATGTTTTTGGTAAGGTGATCAACTCATTTCTACTACCTTTAAAAGATAAATTTCATTTGGATAGATTGTAAGCCTACTTAATATTACCAAATAGCCTAAAATATGAAAAACTAGTAGAGAAGCCCAGTAGAAGTCAAGAAACCAGAAAGTACAGTAAAGTTGCTATAGTGGCTGTAATGAGTCTCTACTCAAATTATTAACTGTATTATAGAACTAAGTTATATAATTTATTTTTCAGTAGCTTTTTGGTACTATAGTATAGTTGAATGATTACTGAGCTAGTGATTATAGCTTGTCAGTCAGTAGACTTAGCCATTTTATGAGTTTAATTGACTAGTCAACCTGTTAGTTACTCAGGATTATCACTAATTACTATCACTAATTACTATTACTGAGTTAGTGTAACAAGATAATAGATAGTAGCCAAGTAGTAGCAATATACAGTCAAGTTACAGTAATATATAGCAAAGCCATTATGAACATTACTAAACAGTGTAGTAAATTTGTGATCAAGTGTGGTAACAAAAGCAGTAGTATATAGTAGAAGGTGCTGTAAATTCTTCAGGCTCTCTTTGGAGTTATCTCATAACAATATATCTATGTACCATGAGGTAGAAGTGAAAAGAGTACATGGTAGATATGAGGTCTACCAAGTAAAAAATATGCTCCAACAATGAGACACTGACTGAACTACTGTACAAATAGGGAAATATTAATGAAAGAAGCAAGACATGCCTGATCCTCATAAAGAACTTATAAGGGGATCTTACCAATACCATCCCTGATGCTAGACCAACTTCCTGGAGCAACTCTGTAATATATTAAATATTACTATATAATATTTAATTACTCTTAGCTCACTTCTGAAACTCTAGACCCTGACAACTAGGACTGTAGAGACAGGAACATACCAGTGTCAGAATATATATATAGTATAAAGTATCCCTCTAGGAGTCTTATCCTAATCTCTGAGGATTTTCCTGGAGTTACTCTACTCTAGTCACCCTTATAGAACTCCTATATAACATAAGGCTGATCATAGCAACTTTCTCTCTATCTAACTCAACTTCATTATCAAATTTTTCCTCTATTATCTATTTCTACTCTTTTCTGTCTGCCTGGTCTGCTGCTCTGATTCTTTTTTTAATTTTCTTCCTTTACTTGATATCTTTCTTTTCTGATGTATTTTTCCCACAAATTGGTGGATATCTTGTCATTTTGACTTCTCTTGTTTCCTAATTTATCTCTGGGTTATGGGCCTGTAGCCATAGTATGCCCAATATAACATCTATTTTCTCCAAGTTGCAGACATTCATTTGCATCCTCTTTATATAATTCCTATAGTTCACATTAATTTCTACCTGGTGTTATTGCTCCTGCACTATTATTTATTCTATTCACGTTTCTTACTACCACTGGTCTTTTTAACTTTTGTATTTTAGCTACTATCTTTTTATCCATGAACATTCTTGCTATACTACTATCCAAAAGTGCTTTAACTAATATATGTTAAGTATCACCTAGTGTACCAGGGGAATTAGTTGAGTTGATGGAGAAAGAATCTCTATTGGTGAGTTCTCTGCCCAAATAGTATTCTAGATATAGCAAGGAAGAATTCTGAGTTTGGATTAGTACTACTATGTTATGAACAAAGCTAAGGCACTAAGTGAAACTTGCTAGTTTATAAACTAAGGAAAAAGGCAAACTTATGCAAATACTGGGAAGGTATATACAAACAATCTGACTGAGATAAGTGGGTGATAAGTAACTGCTATGAGGATGTCACAGAGGACTATAACAGTATACCTTTGTGTATATCTACTTTTTTTACTCCAATATTCAACCATATCTCTCTCAATATCTTAAACATTCTTCTAATGTTTCTTTAGCTAACTTCCTCCTTTGCTGCACTTTTCAGAATCTCTGTCTATGTGCTACTCTGCTATACTTTTTCTTCTATGGGGTATGCCACTACTTCCTAGTTCCACTACAGTTTCTTCTTCTTTATCTTACATTCTGGGCACAGAATCTCTCTTCTTTTTTGTTCTAATACTCTTCCTTCTATTGCATCTCTTCTTCCACACTCTTGTCATTTCTTCTCTCCTTGCTTCTTCTTCTCTCCAGTTTCATGCTTCCTTGCAAAGGTTACACTATACATTTTTCACTTGTTTCTCAAGAAGAAACCCTTGTCCTTGGTTTTCATAGGTCTAAACCCCCTTGCCTTTGTATTCTCTACAGTCCACATTGGTTGCCACCATCTCCTCCATGATCTATCCTCTCTCAAGTAGGAGTACACCTTCTGGAGATATACTCTACTCATTACAGTACTCCTGTACCTTTTCCCATATAAGATATACTGGTTTTTTTTCTTGCTGCACCTTTTGCAGTTGGACTGTATATGCTACCTTCTCTTTTCTCCTCTCCTTCTCAGCTTTTGCTATTAGATACTTCTACTTGAAGTGCCTTACTTCCCAATATTTAAAACACTACACTTCTTCTATTTTCTGCCTCTTTACTTTCACTTCCTCTCTTATCCCATATCTCATCACTCTACTTGCCAATACTTCAAACTTACTGTAGGGGATCAGTGTTCTCTTTCTCTCCTCTTTCTGGTTCCTGCAGTTACAGGCTAGGTATCCAAACCCTCTATGGCCAAAACACTTTTTTTTTTCTCTTTTCTCCAGTTCTGCCCTTAGTTTGGCAAGGGTATACCATTGCTTGAGTATGTTACTCATGAGGTTATTGTATTGTGCTAGAGATATAGTGTTTTGTCTCTAGAGATTTGTTATAAGATAACTTTCAAGAAAAAAACTATTTCTTATACATTTATCAACTTGATAAGAAATATTATGAGAGCCCTAAGAAGGAACAAGTTTCCCACACATTCAAGATATAAATAAGTGTGGGAACTTAAGTAATCATATCACGTAACAAGGACATGTGATTGTAGAACATTCTAGAAGGACATGTGATTGTGGACTAGTAGTGTACAGCCACTTGTAAAAGTAGTATAAGTAGGTAGTCCAATCCAATAGAGAACTCCATCGAGTTCTTCCTAAACACTTACATCGAGTGGTCCTTGAGCCATCAAGACTTAGTGATAACAAGAAACATCCAAGAATACAATATAGAAAAGATATAATTAGTGTGGGAAATATTATATAAGATATATATAGTTATTAGTAAGGGTCATGTGATTACAGAAGACAGACACACAGACCAATAAGTATTTGTATAAGTAGCTAGTGCAATCTAATAGAAACTCTATCAAATTCTTCCTGAATAACTACTATAAGAGTAATGACTAGCAATTGGCTGAAAGTTACACTAGAGAGCTAAGTAAGAGTCCTAAAAGCTGGAGTGATATTTGAGTAAGGGTAAATCTACCAATACAAGCTCTTATATATACTACAAAGAATGGTCTGTGTACAGTCATATGAGCTATAGTCTAATAATAGTACTTCCTAATTTAGATAAATAGAATGATCAAGGCAATATGCAGACCAAGAGGCAAGGGAATAGATAGATAGGTATCATAAGATAAGATAAACTAGATAAGTATGAACCTGGTACTTAGCTAAGCTCTGTTCTAGGATGATGGCTGTCCTCTTACAACTACCTTGGTTGAGCCTAAGTTTTCATGACCTTGTACTAACAAGATTAAATAGGAATTTGATCTTACTAATTACTACTACATCTGTTGGAGCACAAGATCTTCATTCAACCAGATATCTACTGCCATACTGACTACTGCTATTACATACTGTAATATCTTTATAACTGGTGATACCATTTATAATACAGTTCTATCCAATATTTTCTTTCCTGGTTAGACCACTCCAGAACTACTCAAAAGTAACCCAGACTAGTTACTCTCTTAGTTTTATTCTCTCAGGTCATCTACTTACTTGTTTATCATCTGTATTCTCTGTTAATCAAGACATATATATATCTTTCTTTTAATCCAATATAGGGTTCAGCTATTGCTCTTAGCCAGTCCTTGTAAGGGAATACCCTAGGGTTGTGCTTAGTAAGTGTTGATGGATCTATTCTTATCTAGGATCTAGATCTTTTAGTATATATCCATTCTCTCTTGTCTTTCTTTGGTCTAGTTTATACTTAGTTAATAGCCTTTAACTATTTTAGGATATTTGGTATTGTTGTGTTAGTGCTTATGTGATTGTGTACAGACTGCCTCCAGTAGTATATATAGAAGCCTGTATTAGTAGATCTACTCTTACTTGAATATTATCCTAGCTTCCAGGACTTTTACTAGCTTTCCAGTATAATCTCCAGCCTTAAGTCTGATGTTGCCCTTATAGTCCTTACTCACTAGGAAACTAGTCCTAATAACTGCCCTAATTAAATAGTAAATGATTACCTTAAGGAAAGGATCTCTACTCTAATAGTACCTTTCTAAGAGGTCAATGCTGCTCCTCTATATATATGGATAACAATACATCCCTAGCATAAGGTTTCTACTAATCAGAAAGGTACAAGTAATCTACTAAGCAACGCCACTCAATTGCTAGATTAGGTCTTGAGCACAATACCTGGGTTTAGTACTAAGTCTCTACCAGCAGTCCCTAATTAACTACCAAGTTCCCTCCACAGCCAAGGCCTACTATCCAAAAAGACCAATAATCAAGCCAATCACCAATCAAGAATGATAAAAGAGCAAAGTTTAGGCAGGGTTCAAAGCAAACAGTGTTTAGAGTATAGAATTGAGTTCTTCTGCTAGCAACTGACTCAAGAACCTTAAGTTAGGGTTGAACTCAAGGCAGTTCTTCAGGGTTAGAAGAAAACTCAATAGGGTTTTCAATCAATTCCAGTCTACTATATATACAAATACAGTATTTATCCTTGTTTAAACTACAAGCTGTCTATCAGCTACTGGTTCAACTCCAGTCTATGTCCATTCTATTTATAGCACTTTGTTATAGTCAAGGTAACTTATAATACCATGGAGAATGAATTATATCTCTAGCAGTTGGTAGAGTTCTCTAGTAAAGAGTATCATAAACTGGGGTCTGTAGTCTAAGATTATATATTGGGGCAGTCTATAGAGCTTTTATACATTATGGAGGAATAGTCTAGCAGCTCCTTTTACAGTTACCATTGTGTGTATTGGAATGAAGTGGGCTTTCTTTAATATAGAGTCTACTACTATTATGACAGCATTATATCCAGAGGACTCAGAGAGCTCTACCACAAAGTTCATACTGAGGGTATTCCATCTTGCTTCAGGCATGGAGAGTATAAGGGCAACAACAGACTCAAGGCCAGAGGCCATACTGGAAAGCTAAGTAAGTATTCCAAAAGCTAGGATAATATTCAAGTAAGAGTAAATCTACCAATACAGGCTCCTATATATACTACTGGAGGCATTCTGTGCACAATCACATGAGCACTAACACAACAATACCAAATATCCTAAAATAGTTAAAGACTATTGACTGAGTATAAACTAGACCAAAGAGAGATAGAAGAGATCAGACATCTGTTAAGAGATCTGGACCCTAGATAAGAATAGACCTATTAACACTTACTAAGCACAATTCTAGGGTATTCTCTTACAGAGAGTAGATACAGTTCCCCAACTAGAGAATATCTTACTGCTTTTGTATGGAAGTACAGATTACAGATGCTAATATACTGTTCTATTTACCTAAATATCTGGGGCCACTAGTAGTTACAAAACACCAGCTCTAATGTCTTCCACTATCTGGGGTGTCCAGTGATCTTTGTATCATGACACAGGGCTACAATTTTTCTATGCAGGTCTGGAGTCCAGGGGACATAGATCTTTTCTCTAAAACAAAGCAAGCCATTGATGTTCAACTACTCCAAGAAGTACACTATCTTGCTGGAGAACTTCTGTAGTTCTAGGGCAGCCTTGGCTACAAGCTCTTCTTGGTCTACAGAATGGTTATCCTTGTAAACTTTGGCCAAGATATTGTGTTCAACTCCAGTTTCTTAAGGATACAGATAGCTAAAAGCTCTGGGTATAGCAAGATGATGTTTTCATTGTCTGAAAAGCTATTGCTATGATTGGGTCTCCAAGAGAATGTATCTGACTTACCCATAGATTGTCCTGGACAGTAACAGAGAGTAAAGTCAAAATGAGCTAGGTACAAAGACTAGTATATCTGTTTCTAGTTCAGTTTCTTTACTATTATAAAGTACTTGAGGTTTTTGTGGTCAGTCCAAATTTCTACTAGATTAGCTGTTCTTTTGAGAAAGTGTCTCTACTCTTCTAGTATATGGATGATAGCCAGCATCTTCTTGTTGTGAATTTTGTAGTTTCTTTCCACTAGAGACAAAAACTTGCTATAGAATACTACTGGCCTCTACTTACCATCCACCATAGATTGTTGGGATAGAACAGCACTAGTAGTCAAGTCTAAGCTGTTTGTCTTGATCTGGAAGGGCTTTGAGTCCTGAGATAAGACTAATACCAGAGTGGTAGTTACTACTATCTTGAGGGCTTCAAAGGCAGTCTGCTCCTTGTCCTTCTACTTCTATACCTTGTTGGAGTATGTAAGGTCAAAAAAAGGTCAAGTAATAGTCAAGAAGTTCTGTATAAAGCACTTATAGAAGTTAACAAACCCTAAGAAGGCCTAGATATTGGTCTACAACACTGGGGTGGACTACTCTTGGACTCTGGTAATCTTGGTAAGGTCTGTAAAGACCTCATTTTCAGACATAACCAGACCTAGATATTTGATATACTCCTTTTGGAACTTGTACTTCTATTACAAATAGCTACTTACTGATTTGTAATTGGTTGATTTGATAATCAAAGTGCTCAAAAAAGCAAAGTTAGACAAGTAGCAAAAGATATTGTTAAGTTTAAGGTTTATCTTCAGACATATAGTCCTTAAATATATGATTGTAGTGGTCTATATACTAGGACAGTCTACTATATGATCACTACCTATTGTTCTATATATAAGAGTGCTATTGTTCTTGAAATAAAGATAACCTAACTATCTTAGGATAGTTCTTTGTTCTATTCAAGGACAGATGATAATCTATAGGTAAAGATCAGTATTATATACAAATATTAAGGACCTCATATCTCTATGGGATCTTATTGCCTTGGGTTCTATTTATACTCAAAAGAAGCATATTGAAGAGAGCTTTACAATGGTCATTGAAGCAAATGATTACATTAAGTAGTTCCCGAGATATCAGTGATTTAGTGTTTGGTAACTTGGTGATTGCTGACTGATCTGCTGATAACTCAGTGAATACTGATTGTCTTGAGACATTTTTGGTATTGTTTGAAAGATCTTCTTAAGGGCTTTTGGTAGCTATTTAGATCGTCAAAATCAGTTAAGTATTCCTGGAGTTATAGTCTAAATGAAGTTTGTAACAACTTTTCTAGACAGAAATACAGTTTATGCTCTGCTAAGATCTCTAGCACTCTTCAGATGGCCTTAGCATACTGTTTAATAGTTCTAGTGAAGATCAGGATATTGTCCAAGTACACTGCTATAATATCTTCTACAATGAGGTCTTAGAAAATATTGTTTATTATCATCTAGAAAGTAGCTAGACTATTGGTCATCTCAAAGAATATTACTAGGGCTTTAAACAGGCTACAGACACAAGCTTGAAGATGAGAGACAAGAGGTATTTGTTCTTTACCATCATAAAGTTGAGGGCCTGGTAGTCCTATACTAACTAGAGAGAACTGTTCTTCTTTTTAATAAAGAACACAAGGACTACTATGGACAATTTAGATAGGTAGATCTATCCAGTATAGAGAATTTCCTCTAGAAAGATGTCCAGTTTCTTTTGTTTGATTGGAAACAAGAGGTATACCTTAGTCAACTTAGGTTCAGAGCCTGGTAGGAGTTTTATGGCATGGTCCCAGTAAGGATACTCTAAAAGAATATCAAAATCATCTTTGGTGAACATGGACTCAAAACCTCTAGTATATAGGGGCAATGGGGCTTCTGTGGCCTATGCTTCTATACTCTGATATACTCCTTCAGCTAGTTATTGGGAGGTGGTTGTAGAGGCCTGTATAGTTTTCTCTGAGAGCTTAGAAAGCAGTTTAGTTATGAAAAATCAATTTCTGAGCTCCCAGTCTTGTCCATCAGTTCTATACAAAGTTTTGGGTTCCTCTTTATTATTGTCCAAGAGAAGGGTAAACCTAGCTCAACAGTATAGCAAGGCTTGGATCTTCTGTCTCTTCTTCAAGGTCTGTTTCTTCCATAGCATACAACATCTCTTACAGTGGTATTATGCCACAAGTGAATTTTGTATGGAAAGTAATATTTGATATATCTTATAATAATGGATTCTTAAGGAGAATTTTCTCTAGAACCCATTATATATATATCCTTAGGTAGAAGTAGAACCAATAACCAATCTAGAGTGACATCCAAGATAGACAAAGCTCACTACTAAGACTTGAGAGACAAGAACAATAAACTGGTATTAGACTATAAGAATATTTCTGCTAAAATAGCAATCTAGAACCACTTATGGATAACCATAGTTTGATATTATAACAGGATCTCTATACTACCTTGGTCAGTCGGAAAGAGCAAACTTAGAACAAGAGACAATACTTATAAATAAGCATTGATCTCATCAGTACCATTCTATTTTCAGATAGCATATATTAGTCACCACTTAGAAGAGTACAGTCTCTTAGTTGAAGTTGCTAGATATCTAGCAGATGATTAGACTACTGACTAAGGTCAGATAGAGACAAATAGGAAAATCTAGGAAAAGGGAAAGAAAGTTCTAGAAGAACTATGTCTCAAGTACATGTCATTATTGATAGGAAGGATCTAGAAGAGAGATATATTATTTTAGGAGTTGGGAACTTAGTACAAGAGAAAAATTGAACTGGAACTAAAAGTAGTAATAATTTCCTTTTATCATTTTATCTCATTAAGTCTCCATAATTTGTAATATTTAATATATAGTTCTAGGAGCAGATAGAATGGAAAAAAGAAATTATCTTAGCATATGCCTCTATCTCTACTGCCTCTGAAATTGTTCAAATATAGTATATCTTGAGTGACAACTTTTGGAATCAGTATAGTGTCTATCAAGCCAGTAAACTAGACAAAGGGGTTGGCTTCAATTTAAATTGCACCCTTCTCTGTACAGCCCTCATTCAGAAACAAGAACAGATAATCAAAGGTGAAATTCTAGAATGCTTAGAGACAACAAAACTAAGGACTAAACTACTGGTATGACAATATAGACTAGTGACTGTACAGTTATTCTTAATGGCATCAAGGGTTGGAGTAACAGTTATAGTGTCACAGGGTTGTAACAGTATCAGGATCAGAACACAGAATATATTAAGACTTGATCTAGAACCAAATTGCAGATTCAACTTAGATAGGCTTCAGAAAGGACAGTAAGCTAGAAAAGCTTAGCTAGGTACACACTTGGATTACATCACACCCATAAGGTTTGGTGTTGGGGGTACAGACAAGGGAGCAACTGAGTGTGAAGAATCTAGGGATCAACTAACTGTATTTTCCAGAGGAGCTTTTGTTATAGTATATAAAGGTTGATATCTTAGAAAGAATATGCAATGTGGATCTAGAGCGACCTCATGCTCATTTTACACCAAATGATAATAAAACTTATATAAAGCTATATATACTTTCTGATACCTCTTTTTAATCCTCCATTCCCACTTCATTTCTTTAAATCTTTAGTATACAATTGAAAGCTGGTACCACATTTTATTGTCTGCTCTAGTAAGCAATTTCCTTTTGTACCCTTTGAGTAGGGTAGACATTAAGTTATAAGGACTTTGCTCTTCTCTAAGTTGACTTTTGAATTATAGTCCTTCAGTCAGATATAACCAAAAATCAGGTTTTGCTTCTCTAGACTAGAGGCAACCAAAAGCATCCATTTCAAGTGGGTCTTATAGCAGAGGACCATGTCTACCACTTCTGATATCTGATCTTCTTTGTTAGGAGAGCTGTTGATGTTAAAGACCAGTATGGGTTGGGAGATAGTCCAAGTGTCAATTCCTTAGAACAGACAAAATTCTAGTCTATAAAGCTACTAGTAGCTTATTATATAGCTCAAGTTGAGTTGACTTAGTAGCTAAGTTTTTGAAGATTACAAAGAGAACTTAATAGAGTTCTCAATCAATTGTGCTAACTACTTATACAAGTATACTATTTGCTCTTATTTACATTGATGGTATGATAGTATTCTACAATCAACCAAAAGACTGCTGGTTCAATTCTCTTGTCTGTTATTCTATAAATAGATATTCTTTGGTCATAGTTGAAGCAATTTATGACATGGCTCTGTAGTCTAGGAGTGTCTTGATAGAGTGAAGTTTACTGGTATCAGTCATACTGATCTTTATAGGCAGAATTCAAGATATTCTACATGCATTGAGAGTATTAGCAGAGAGTTATTTGGGCAATTTTTTCTCCCATTTTGGTTTCCAGGGAGATGTGTTAACAATAGGAGCAAAGAAAGAGAGGGATACATCTTCTATAAGAGAAACACTCAGAGGCAATCACTCAATAAGCTAGGAAAAGGTCCTGGAAGCTAGTGTGATATTTGAGTAAAGATAGATCTACCCATATAGGCTGTTATATATACTATAATAGATGGTCTATGCACAATCACATGAACACTAACCAATAATACCACAATGTTCTTATATAGTTAAACAGGCATCACCATGACAATACAAGACAGAAGAAGATCAGGAGAGAGTGGGAGCATGATATAGAAGATATACTTAGCCCATAGATATGGAGCTTACATAATAACTAAGCATGTCCCCAAGGTGTCCTCTTGTATCTTCTGGTTTACTGTCACTTGTATTAATATTTTCTACATTGAATATAGTGAACCTATTTACAAAAAGTGGCTGGAGTATATTTTTTACCAGTCACTCTACACAAAATCCTCTTCTGAGAGAAGCTCTGCTTCTTCAATGTAACTGCATCCTTCAAAGCCATCAGGTTCTCAATTAACTTCTCTCTTTGCTCCACCATTAATTATCATACATTGAGGTAGTATAGGCAGTCTTTTATGAGATAGCCCATCTCTCTACAGCAGTAGCAACTGTGTAGAAGGAGAGGCCTTATTTTCTATGTCATGTCAACATCCATGGAGACTCCAAGAGATAGAGGTGGAAGCAGAGGTTTTGGAAGGGCTGGCATAGGAAGAACTAGAGAAGTATAGATCATAGATAGAGGAGCTAGGTGTAGAGCAGGGAGTCTTGAGAGGAGTGAAGGTACTGAGCATTGAAAAGACTAGAAGGCTTTGTTGGCCAGTTTGGTTTGATCAATCCTCTAGACTATACAATACCATGCCTTGTGATCAATGTTGGTAGGCCTTCTATATGGCATAGTAGTAATCTGACTCTGGATGTTTACTTAGAGTTCTTATTGAAACTTCATCACCAGGATCCAGAGGTCTGTATAGCTAGTGTCAGAGACCAGGGCTTGGAAACTATCTAAGTAATCATCTACTATCTGACTTTCTTGATGGTAGGACACTCTCTTCAAGATATTAATTGTATTAGCCTCCACAATTACTGAAAAAAACAGGATATGGAAGTGCTGATTGAAATCAGCTCAGGTTTAGATAGAGAACATGCTAGTGTCTACTTCCTGTTGAAAGAGGTTTTCAGACCACTTTGTGGTCTAGTCTCCTTCAAAAAACATTAGTGCCCAAAGCATCTTCTCTTTCTTGCAACTGAACTGCTCTAGAGCTACCAGAGGGGGAGTTAGTATTATAGGTAGCAGAGAGGGTGCTGTCACCAGAGCCAAAAACTAGAGGTTTAAGACCAGCTATATGAGTTATTGTAGCTGAACAGTTAGGGCAGAGAGGATGTTGTTTATATTTGTTTCTGAGTTATTTTGTTGCTTGGTGACTTTATGCAAATGGTGCTGCAAATAGGCCAGAGCATTAGCTATGCTCTAGGGGGTGTCTATATGTAACATTTGTATAGAGCAGAATGTATAGAGGATTGGCTGAGAGCAGGGGAGGGCATCCTGAGAGAGGCTGTCTACTGCATTCTTCCAATGCTCTGTTTAGGAAATCCTAAGCTACTATAAGGGCAACTGAAGTAAAGTAAGCTCCAGGAGAATTCTTAGTAATATTACACTTCTAAGTATGTTATAACTCATCTCCAGGAGAATCCTTAGAGATTAGGATAAGGCTCCTTGTAGTGACTTAGTCTAAGATAACTTAACTGCACTCCTAGTCTGAGTTAACAAGGAGAACTCGATGGAGTTCTCATTCAATTCTATACACTACTTATACATTTACTACATAGTCTGTGTACTAGTTTTCCCATGCTCATCATGTGACTCCATCATGTGATATCACCTGACTTTGTGACACATTACCTGTGACATGTCATGTGATACTTTCTCACACTCCCTCTTATGTAGTAAGTTCAAATAAGAAAAGAAAAGAAAAATAATGACTTAGCTGTTTTACCAAGTTATAACACTAGAAGTATCATGACTTGGTAAAATAGCTAAGCCAATATTTATTTTCTTTTCATTTTCATTTCTTTTAGTTTCTCAAAGATCAGATATGTGAGACAGTTGAACAAAAAAGTATGTATGGGATTTTGTAAATACTTGTAAATAGTAAAAGGTATAAGAGTGAATGAGTAAGAGAATTCTGTATTTGTATACTACAACAAGCAAGCAGGTGCTAAGATGCAGTGGATAAGATACATAGCTGTACACTACTGACTATACCCAAGCTTCAGGGGAGGTCAGCTGGTATTGTTCTAAGTTGGATGTAAATATTGGTAATAAAGTATTTGGGTTCTTCATGGGATGATATAGGTTGGGATTGTATAAATGTAATAGTATATAAGGTTAGGTAATTCAAGGGTGTTTATTAATAGAATGAAATGGTTCTCAAGGTTTGAGTTAGCTAGGAGCTTGAGGCTCAGTCTCTATAAAGTTCATGAGAGGCCTATCTATTATGTAGGGTATAGATAGTAATAAAGAGGACTAGCTATTCTTTATAAAGGCTCCAGAGTTTTTAAGAAAGGATATTATAGCTTCTATACCATCCTTGGTACCAAGGAGGTCAAAAAGATATAGTGTTTGTGATACTTTGCATAGGGCAGTGCAATGTTTTTCATAGGTAGGATAGGATTAGATAATATGTTCTCGTATCTGTATAGGTTTACTGTATGGGTAGGCTGGGTCTGCTAAAGGGACAAATCTTTAGTAGTATTCCCCTGAGTAGCTATATTCTATTCTGTATTGTAAAAGTTGTCCAAATAGCTCTTTTTTGTCTACTAGTACTAGGAAGTAAGGTATATAGTATAGAGATAGTGGTATCTAGTTTGCTATTGCCCAGCTATCTTGTTGTGGAGAGGAGTTTCTCCATAGAGTAGTCTAGTCTCTTTTTAGATATTTGTATACATGGAAGATGTGAAGTGTGATTGTTGGTTCTGCTAATAAGGGGAGCAGAGTTGCTTCTTTGACTAGTTGGTCTGTTTATTTATTTCCTAGGATATCTGTATAGTCTAAATACTATATGACTCTAAAGGTATTAGCTGGGTTCTTTTGTAGCCATTGTAGCATATATTGGTAGAAGGTGTAGGCCAGTAGTTGTTCTTGATGTGGCTTTGGGTCTGAGTCCATTTTGATAACAGAGATATTGTTTGCAAATATATGAATATGGTATACTCTGGATAGGAACTCTGTCTTTGAGATTGCTATCCTAATGCCTACTACTAGCCCAGTTAGTTCAGCATTATATATCTCCACCTTGTCTTCCAGGTTTATCTTCTATTTGAATATCTTATTTCCTTGGTAGAAGCCTACTGCTGCAGTACCTGTTTTTTAGAACCTTTGGCCTATTGATCTCTGTGAGCCATTTGTATATACTATGATGTGGCTTGGAGAGTTTTTGAGGGAGGAGACATAGTGTAAGTGTTCTGGTATAGCTTTGTCTTTTTTGACTAGTTTGTCTTCAAATGTAACTCTATTAGAGTAGTCAGTATATGTTTTTTACCATAGAGGGAGAAGAAAGAGAAAAACTCATTTGTGGGTATATGCTGTGTAAACTGCTACATAGATTAGCTGGATAGTTTCTTTGGATGAGAGGTTGGTTTCTTGTCTAGGAGCTGAGTTCTCTGTTTGGGTCCATGCTATAGGCAGGCAATAAATGACTGGACTTGCTATACTTAACCTATTTGGATAGATTCCAGCCTTTCTCTCCAAGTAGTCTAGGTGTAGATGGATTGAAGGTATTGCTGCTTCAATCTCTAGGGCCTGGATTGGTATAGTTTTGAATGCTACACAGATGATCTAGAGTGCCCAGTTTTGGATTTGACTAAGTGCTTTTGCATATGCTTCTTTCTTGGTCTACCAAACTGCACACATACATGTCATAATAGGTAAAATACATATTCTGTACAATGTGCAGAGGTTTAGATATAAGAGGCCCTGTACTATGTTTGATAGTATAGCTATGCAACCAAGGGCTACTTCGGCTTTAGTTGAGATCTTTTTTACATGGTAGTTGAATAGGAGTTTTCTGTCAAAATAAATACCTAGCTAGTATATTGAGAGAGTCACTAAGATTTTTGATATTGATCCATCTCATTCTGTAAGTTCTATATGAGTTGCAGAATCACCACACTTCTTGTATTGGATATAGTATATGAGTTCATATTTGTTTTGGTCTAGTATAGGGCCTGCTTTCTAAAGCCATTTGTTAACAACTTTGTATGCTTTGGCTAGGAAGGTATTATTTGTTATGATTGAAGATGAGGAGACTGTGAGTTTGCTATCATCTATATATATCAGAATACCTATGTTAGATAGTTTGTCAGCCTCAAGTATTATGCAACTCAAGTCAAGTTGACTCAGCAGCTAAATCTTTGAGGGTTACAAAGAGAACTCAATAGAATTCTTGCTTAATTGTGTCAGCTACTTATACAAGTACGCTATTTGCTCTCATTTATATTGATAGTATTCTACAATCAGCCAAGAGGCTACTGGTTCAATTTCCTTGTCTACTATTCCATAAATACATATCTTTGGCCATAGTCAAGACAACTTATGATATCAAGGTTTGTTGGGATAGAAAAGATAACTTTATCCTGGAATACCTCTAGGAGGCCTGCTGAGTAAAATAACACTAGAATAGATGAGACTGGAGAGCTTTGTGGAATTTCATTTTTGACTGATTTGGAGTTACCTCTGGTGCTATTTACACAAATTGCTACTTTATGGTTGTCTAAGAAGTTAGCAGTCCATTTGAGGTATTCCAGTAGAATTTATCTTGATTATATCTCAGTGAGAAGGTGTTAGTGGTTTACAAAGTTGAAGAAGCCTTTGATATCAAATGTTAGTGCTGATATTACCTTATTTTGATTCCAGGCAGAGTATATATCATGTATAAATGTTATAGTAGCATCAATTGTAGAGGAGTTTGATCTTTCTCCAAACTGTGTTCCTGGTATTAGCTCATATCAGTCTACTATATATAATAGTCTCCTTGCTACAATTTTTTCAAGAATTTTGTCTAGGCATTCAAGTAGTATAATGAGATGGTATGCTTGTAGTTGTGAATAGTCAGGTTTGTTAGGCTTTCTGAGTACAACTGCTACTATTTGTCTCCATTGGATTGAATGATAGCCTTTGCTAAAGCATCTTTGAAATAGCATTGTAATTGGTTCTGTTGCTATTGGCCATACCTACTTTATTATTTTGTATATGATTTGGCTTGGTCCTGGTGCTGTGTTTGAGCTTGTAGAGAATAAGGCTTCACTTACTTCAGTGGATGTGATCTTAATAAATAGTATTAGGTCTGGAAGATTTAGTGGTTCTTGATAGAGTATATCTTAGAGGGTGTCACATTTCTCCTAGTGTGAGATTGCTAGAGGGATATCTAGACTGCAAGTAAGAGCTAGCATTAGGTAGTTACAATTATCTATAGTCTATTTCCAAATGGACCATATGTCTATGGAGGAGATATTCTCTAAGATCTGGTTGGCCCAAATATATTTTGCCTGGTATACTTCTTGTTTAAAGAGATTTTGTGCTCATTTAATTTCTACTTTTATTTGGATGTCAAATGAGCCTGTTTTTTTTAATCTAGGTATGTTTGGAGTCTCTATACAGGTGGATTAATGTTACTGTCTTTGATAGGTCTTTGTTCTACCAGGGTTTGGTTTTGGAACTTGGTCTGTGTATTTTAGTTGTTTTTTTGTTTGCTTGATCAAAGGCTAGTATAATTGCTGTTGTTGCTTATTCTAATACTTCTATTGTAATGTTAGCTTTTGGGTTTATAGTAATGTTAATGTTATAATAGTTGTTCTTGAGTACTACATCAAAGGCCTCTACCCATTTTTCTTGGTCCATATTCTTGATGTTGAATTTTAGGCCATATGTATCATCAATTGGTTCTGTATTGTTGAAGAATGTCCATTGAATTGCATAGTAGTCTGAGCCATATGCAATTTCTTGGTTTATTGCCCAGTCTAATGGACGTCTGCTCTGTGTGGCTAGTCCATTAGCAAATATAAGATCTAGTACTGATGTATACCTGTTTCTTGAGTAACTAAGATATATTGTTTTATCTGGTATGTTAAGGAGTCTAAAACCTTGTTGGGTGAGCCATTCCACTATTTCAATAGTTTTCTGCTTGTATTGTACTTGATCTTGATTTGCCTAGAGTATATGATATATGTTCCAGTCTCTTATGATAATAGTTAGTTGATTGAGTATTAAGGGAAGACATCAAATCAGTTTAGTTGCTCTGTCATTCTGGCAATTTCTATTATTGTAGAGATTGATAATTGTTATAGTTGGGTTTCTAGGATAGCTTGCTGAAAGGATTTGAATATTGCAATCCTAGATGATGTCTGATCTTAGTGTTATCTCTAGACCTGGCTTACATTGGGCACATGCCATAACTCTTGGCTTAGGGTCACCTGGTTTGTAAGTATTAACTGGTAGGATTGGTGTCTAGAAATTGTGGTCAATAGGTCCTTTTCTCCCATCTGGTGAGATCCTTGACCATAAGAGTTTCTGTAAAAGTAGAATGTTAGCTTTGTCAAATTGTTCATTTAAGAGTCCATAAATAACTGTGGGTTTTCTATTGCAGTTGAGTTGTAAGACTTTGATCTGTGAGTATAATGTAGGTATAGTTCTTGTAGTTGTACTATTCATGTTTAGGTTCTATATTTTGTGAGGGCAGCAGTTAGGACTTGATGAACTTCAGCTTCTAGTATATTGGTTATATTTATACCAGCTGTTTGGGCTAGGTCAGTTATGCTCTCAGTTTGTAGTGGAGGTAGAGTATTTGGTGAAGGTATAGTATTGGACTATCACAAATGGCCACTTACTGATTTGTGATTACTTGATTTGATAATCAAAGTGTTCAAAAAAGTGAAGTTAGATGAGCAGCAAAAGATGTTGTTAAGTCTGAGGTTTATCCTCAGACATACAGTTCTTAAATACATGATTGTGGTGGTCTATGTACCAGAACAGCCTACCACATGATCACTACCTATTGTTCTACATATAGGAGTGCTATTGTTCTTGAAATAAAGATAACCTAACTGTCTTAGGGCAGTCCTTTGTTCTATTCAAGGACAGATGATAATCTATGGGTAAAGATCAGTATTATGTGCAAACATTGAGGACCTTGTATCTCCATGGGATCTTATTGCCTTGGGATCTATTTA
>Ga0153978_1000052_pt1 | contig 22555 bp, 11 predicted proteins | sample TSGA062MetaG_FD_104749 | JGI IMG/M metagenome (GOLD analysis project Ga0153978, IMG submission 104749) | Attine ant fungus gardens microbial communities from Georgia, USA - TSGA062 MetaG | ecosystem: Host-associated > Fungi > Mycelium > Unclassified | place: USA: Georgia, Yuchi Wildlife...
CTATAATAGACTTAACAACATCTCATTGCTTCTTGTCCCATTACCACCATTATCATGGTAGTGCCTGGGAAAAAAACAGCAAATAAACACTTTACATTGACTGCAAATAGTGACCATGAGTCCTAATCCCCCATATATCATGTTGAGAGGCCTGAAGACACAGCTGTTAACATACAAAGAGGCCATCCTACCTCAAGGGCATTAGTAGACTAGCCCAGAAGCCCATCCAAGGTATCTATAAACTTGGGCACATTGTCAGAAATGGATTACATAGAAAGAATAAACCCCTAGAACAACATAGAGGTTGAAGAGCTCAAAGACAATAGTCAGGACAGTAAACAAATGTAAGGCCAAGAAAATAAACAAGAATATCAGGTCTCAAACAAGCTGCCAAATACAGTTGCTCAACCTCAAGAAGTCAACAAGGTAGTATCTATCAACACACCCTCTCAGACCTCCTTGTCTTAGCTTTTCCCCCTAGAAGTTATTCCATATAGCATTAACATCCTAGCTAATTCTAGTTTATGGGATGGTAGATTTGGGACCACTTTACTATTTGGCACCAATAAATTCCTCCAAGGCAATGTTCTTAATATAACATATTCCCTCTGATGTATAGCAATATTCCTCAAACAAAGAAAGCTTGAGGGTCATAATAACAAGGACATTCCTCAACTGGAGCTGTTTAGTGAAGCTACTTGGATATTTGTATTAGCTATATATAAAGCTGGATGGGATCAAATTAATACTGCAGACAATATAACTTTTTGGTCCAAGGTCAAGTCTCAATTTGGTAGGAACCAACCTTCTCTGCAATCTCCACTGGTCAATGCCAATAGAGCAACAAGAATTAATTATGTCCCACTATCTCTACTTTCTTGCTCTAGCAGGGAAACAAGGGAGAAATCAAAAAAGGCACTCACCAAGCATGATAAAGCTATAGTACCATGCAGTTTTGTACAAGCTGCCATGTCTGCTGAAAAAATCCTGTATATCAAAGAAGTTTTTCTAGTACTGCCCAATAGTAAAATCCTAGACATATATAACTTGGCTTTTCCAACTATTCAGAGGAAGAAAAAGATCCAAATCACTACCAAAGGACCCTCAAGGAAATAGGCCATAGTATTTATCTTAGAGAAACATGTTAATTTAATTATAAAGGAAGCCAGTATTCATGTTAGTCTCATCAATAGCCTCCTAAAAAATACCAAATCTACTATTCAGTTAGAGTTCATCTATTTATGTTTGGGTGGTATTTTCATCACTACTAATGGCATTCCTGTATCTAATGATCTCAGTATTATTGAAAAATATATCAAGTCAATCAATGGTATCAACAATGACAAAGTACTCTCCCTCTGTCTACCACAATCCAAATCTTATCTTAAGATTATGAACATTCTATATATCCAACCCAATAGCAATAAGCTTACTCACAAGGACATTGTCAACTTAATCAAACATACCAGCTTGTTTAAGAATATCTCACTTGCTTCAAAACCTGGAGTTATCAAAGTATCATCCAAGTTAGACATAGCTATTGTTTAGCTAAACATTTGGGATTCACAGAATGGTTCCAAGGCTAAGCTTCTTATTAATTACTTCTTTAATTTCAGTTGTTATATTGCCACCATTAGAGGTACCAATATGAACCCTGGAATATCTTAGTATTGCAACTGTTGGAAATAGGGATACTCTACATTTACTTACAGAGCTTATGGCTCTAAATATTAGAAATGTAGTGGATCTCACAAAATTGAACATCATAGGGATATGGCTTGGTACTGTAAAGCTAACTTCAAAACTAACCCTCCTAGATTAGAAATGAAAGTAGACAAACCTTGTTCTCACTCATTCAAATACATCAACTGCAAGGGAGATTATACTGCCAATGACAATAAATACCAATTTTGGAAGAACCAATTTAATTGCAAATGGCACAGCAAGAAGTCACAAGAGCTCTAGGAAATCAGAGCTAATTTGATCTGCTTAGCTATGAGCAGCAACAAACTATGAATATTTACAATCTATGAATATTTTCTTAAAATGTCAGAAAGAACAAAATTCTTATTAATATCATTCTAGAGGAACTGTCAAGCCTATAACCTGGACAAAGAGGTTGGCTTCAATTTAATTGTGCCCTTTCCTGTACAACTCCAATTTAAGAGACAAGAGCAGAGGGTCTAGAAGAATATTCTGGAATGCTTAAAGATAACAAAACTAGAAACTAGACTACTAATAAGATGACCTAGACTGATGACTGACTATACAGTTATTCTTGATGGTATCAAGGATTGAAGTAACAGTTATGGTATCACAGGATTATGACAGGAACAAAAAAATATGTCAGATATCATATTTATCCAAGAGCTTCCTTGTTATCTCATATACAATCTTTTTAGTAATACTAATCTTAAAGAAGATCTATTATACAGTATCTCTAATTATCCTGAATGGTTATTTCTTATTCAAAATGGTAGCTCAATCAATGATATCCCCTATATCACCACTTATATTAACAAATAGATTTCAAAACTCAGATTCTTGCTTAGGTTGAACATTATTGACTATTAAGATATCAATATTGTATTGTTCCATAATGATCAAAACATCAATTATATTATAAATGTTTATTTGGACAGCAATCAAGCAGCCCTCTAAGTATTACAAGATAATGTCAGAAACATAGAAAATACTATTGTAATGATGAACAATTTTAACATCAAAGACTATAACTAGAACTTTTCTTTCTCCCATCATTCAATCCATACTGAGGATCTCACCCTTATTGCTAATAGCCTAGATCTTGAGCTATCCCCTCTATATAACCCAGACCCCACAAGATATACTAATAATTCTAGAGATGCTAACTTGGTTTTAGATCTTGTTTTTCTCTCTTCTGACAACTATGGTTTTGCCAAACATCTCCTATTCCTAGACAAAAGAAAGCTATCTAATCATGTCCCTATGGTCATTGAAGTCAGCATAAAGAAAAAAGATATCAATATTACTATCCAATCTATCAAAAAGAATAGCAAAGCAAAGAAAAAGTTTGTTATAGAAATCAAAGAGAATATTAAACTTTTGAACATAGTGACTATTAGCAACAACAACAGACTCAAAACCATGGTTGATAATCTAGCACTAATATTCAGGAATGTATAGTCCAAATATGCCAAAACCAGCCAAATTACAAAATATTCTAAAGAATGGTAGAACTAAGAATGTACTAATAGTTTTGATAACTATCATACTTATAGTGATCTTGTCAATTGGAAAACCTTCAAAACATTAGTTTGGTTAACCAAGAGAAAGTTTTTTAATAACAAAATACAAGAAATCACAACCTTAAATAAACAACTATAGAATCTCATAAACTGGGTCAAAAAGATCTGCCATTGAAATTATTATATATGAAGGGCAACCCTGCAATACCCTTAAATCACTATAGAATACTCTATACAGATCATATAACTCTGCTAAAAACTGCCAAACTGATGAAAGATTTCTAAATAATATAACATGATGTGATCTCATAGAATAATCTTTATTTTCTTATCAAGAAGTTAAAGATATGATAGCTAAGTACTTATTATAAATAGCCACTTATTCATTTGTGAGTTGATGATTTAATAATCAAAAGGCTCCAAAAAGTAAAGTTTAGATAGTAGCAAAAGATATTGTTAAGTCTGAGATTTATTCTTAGATATATAGTCCCTAAATATATGATTGTGGTAGTCTGTATACCAGAATAGCCTACCACATGATCACTACCTATTGTTCTACATATAGGGGTACTATTGTTCTTGAAATAGTGATAATCTAACCATCTTAGAATAGTCCTTTGTTCTATTCAAGGACAGATGATAATCTATGGGTAAAGATCAGTATTATATACAAACTCTATAGGATCTTATTGCTCCAGGGTCTATTTATAGCCAAAAGAAGTGCATTGAAGAGAGCTTCACAATGGTTATTGAAGCAAATGATTATGTTAAGTGGTTTCCAAGATATTAGTAATTTAGTATTTGGTAACTTGGTAATCACCAACTGATCTACTGATAACTCAGTGAAAACTGATTGCTTTGAGATATTTTTGGTACCATTTAAAAGGTTTTCTTAGGGGCTTTTGGTAGCTATTTAGATCATTGAAATCAGTCAAGTATTTCTAGAGTTATAGTCCAAATAAAGTTTGTGATAGTGTTTATCTTCCTTTATCCCAGGCCCTGATCATGTTTCCTGGAGATACCTTAGAACCATCATTGCTGATGATATGTACCTCAAAAAAATTGTTGATATAGCTAATACTTGCATACTTCTAGAAGTCTGGTCTAAGCACTTCAAAGAGGCTACTTCAGTTGTTATACCCAAGTCCAATAAAAACTTGTATAATATCCCCAAATTGTTCTATCCTATAGTACTCCTCAATATGATGGGCAAACTTATTAAAAAAATCATCAGTAATTGCCTTCAATTTCATATGTCGACAAATAGTTTTTTGGACCTTAATCAACTTGGTGGTATTAGACAACACTCTACTATTAACACAGACATCCACCTCACCCATGTTATTTGTACAGATTGGGCCAAACAATATCATACTAGTGTCATTGCATTTAATGTTGTATAGTTTTTTCTTTTTCATAATCTGTTATGACAAATCTATTAGATGATAAAGAAACATGTGATTAATAGGAAAAAGACTTGCCTCTGGATGATCATTATGAAGTTGATTATCTCAGAGATAAGAGATATAATTGGGTGTATAATTCCTTAGGTAAATAGGAGAGAGCTCAAGAAAATAGATAGAAAAACTAGACTGTTGCTCTCAACAATTCTAATTAGTTAACATCAGTAGTAATCACTAATTCAGATCTTTGAAGATTAAGATTAGTATTATGTACAAATATTGAGAACCTTGTATCTCTATGGGATCTTATCATCTTGAGATCTATTTATAGCTGAAAGAAGTATATTAAAGAGAGCTTTATGATGGTCATTGAAGCAAACAATTACATTAAGCAGTTCCCAAGATATTGGTAATTTAGTGTCTAGTAACTTGGTGATCACTGACTGATCTGCTGATAACTTGGTGAATACTGATTGCTTTGAGACATTTTTGATACCATTTGAAAGGTCTTCTTAAGGGCTTTTGGTAGCCATTTAAATTGTCAAAATTAGTCAAGTATTCCCAGAGTTATGGTCTAAATAAAGTTTGTGACAATAATAAATCTAAGATCTTTTACTTTACCAAATGTTATAACTTGGCAAAATGGCTAAGTCATTATTTATGATTTTTTTTCTTTTCTTTTCTTATTTGGACTTACTATACAAGAAAGAAGTATGGAAAAGTGTCACATGACAGATGTCACTCATTACAGTCATATATCAGGATGTCACAGTGTTACATCACATGAAATAGAGTTACATGATAAGTATAGAAAAGTAGTATATAGACTATATAGTAGTTGTATAAGTAGTGTATAAAATCTAATAAAAACTCCATTGAGTTCTCCTTGTTAACTCAGACTTGGAGTATGATTAAGTTATCTTAGGCTAAGTTGCTATACTAGAACTTGATTTTACATCTAGAGCATTATCTACCTTGGACCTTGTTTATCTTAACTCTTATAATCTTTTTGATCTTTGACTAGTGGTTATCATGATCACTAGTCACTTTTATATATAACTAGGCTCTTGGCTTAAGGGGACTTGATAGTTAGTTAGGGACTATTGGTAAAAGCATAGTACTAAGCTCAGATATTGTATCTAAGACCTGATCTTACAATTGAATGGTATTCAGTAGTTTACTTGTACTCTTTTTACTTTATAAACCTTGTACTAAAGTTCCATTGTAGGCTGTACATATAGAGGAGTAATGCTATATCCTTAGAAAGGTATTTAGGTTAGAGATCCTCTTCTTGGAATGATAGTATAATCATATGATTAGAATAGTAGCAAGTAGGGCAGTAGAACTCTAGTTGGGTAAAGATCTTGTACTCCAGCAGATATAGTGTAATTAGTAAGATTAGACTTTTATTTAACTTTTCTAGAGATACATCATAATGTCTCTAGAACAATACAACTCTCTTATGAGCAGCATGCTCAATTAACAGCACACCTTCACTAAACTAAGAGCAGAGATAGAAAAAAAAAGGAAGAATGTATTGGAAGTGTAGAAAGTTTGAGTACCTAGCCTGTAACTACAGAAATAAGAAGGAGAAGGCAAAAGGGAAACCAATTCCCCAGAATAAATTTGAGATAATAACAAGTAGGGTAATGTAGTATAAAGTAAAAAAAGAAATGAAAGTGAGAAAACAAAAAACAGTAGAGGAAAGAATACAATGTTTTAGATGTTGGGGAGTGGGACACTACAAGTAGGAGTGTCCAAATATTAAAATTGAGAAGGAAAAGAGAAGAAGTGAGGAAGTGGTATATGCAGTTAGTCCACAAAAGGTACAACAAGAGAAAAGGCTAGCATATTTCTTATAAAGAAAGGCATGGAAGTATTATGGTGAGAGGGATATGCCTCCAAGGGATGCAGCTCTAGAAAAGCAAGGATAAAAGACAAGGTGGAAGGTAATAACATTTGTAGAGTATAGAGGATGCAAGTATAAAAGCACCAAAACACAAGAGAACCAGGGACAGGGTTTTGTCTCTGAAGAACAGCTAAAGAATATTTGGTGTAGCCAATATCTTGAAGTATAGAGGTGGAGAAAAAATTCAGCAAAAAAAGAGGAGCAGTTAGAGTAAAATGTACTCAATATAGACAAAAAGATATAGTAGTAAGGGTATTAAAAGAGAATGGAAAGAGAATTCTATGTCCAGAATATGGAACAGGAAAGAAATAGCCATAGTAGGATTAGAGAATAGTAATATGCCCTAAACAAGAAGAAGTACAGTAGAGCAGTATATAGACAGGAGTTCCAAAAAGTACAGTAAAAGGGAAGAACAAGCAAAGAAACATTAGGAGAATGTTCAAAATGCTAAGAGAAGTATAGTTAAATATAGAAGTAAAAAAGGTAGATATACATAAAGGCATAACAGTAAAAGCACTCTTGGATAATAGTGTAACAGGAATGTTCATAAACAGGAAGATGGTAGCAAAACATAGATTTAGGCTATAAAAGCTAGAAAAACTAGTAATAGTTAGAAATATAGAGGAGCTATTACACACCAAGTGGAAGTAAACATGTATTACAAGAGCTATATAAAAAGGATGAGAATAAATGTATAGGATTTGGGAAGAACAGACATTATATTAGAGATATTGTGGTTGCAAGTACACAATCTAGAAATTAATTAGGAAACAGAAGAAGTTAAGATAATCAGATGCTCACCATTATATAGAAGAAATACAAAATTGAAAAAAGAACAAAAAGTGAAAAAAGGAAAAAGAGTAGTAATACTAAAAGAGAAGAAGATAGTAAAATAGACAATGGATAATAAGGAAAATTGGAAAAGAAAGAAGAAAGTTGAAGCAGACTATAGAAAGATTGAAGAGATAGTTCTAAGAAAATTCCTAAAGTGGAGAAAAGTGTTTGGAAAGATAGAATCAGAAAGAATACCAACAAGGAAAATTTGGGATTATGCTATAGATCTCAAGGAGACATTTAAACTACAAAAGAGAAAAATCTATCCTTTATTCAAAGATAAAAGAAAAGAAGTTCAGAACTTTGTGAATAATTGACTAAGAAAGGAATATATTAGACTTTCAAAATTCCCTCAGATATTACCAGTATTCTTTGTAGATAAGAAGGATAGAGGTAAAAAGATGGTAATGGACTACTGTAGTCTAAATAATCAAACAGTAAAGAACAACTATCTACTACTATTGATTATAGATTTAATAGATAATATAGGAAGTAAAAAAGTATTCACTAAAATAGACTTGTGGTGGAGGTCAACAATGTGAGGATAAAAGAAAGAGATGAGTGAAAAAAAGCATTCACAATACATATGAAGTCCTTTGAACCAATGGTTATATTCTTTGGGATAACAAATTTACCAGCTACATTCTAGACAATAATAAATGAAATCCTGAGAAATATAATTAATAAAGAGAAAATGACAGTCTTTGTAGATGATATATTGGTAGGGACAAAGATAGAGAAAGAACACAATGAAATAATAGAAGAGGTATTGAAAAGGCTAGAAGAGAATAACTTATATGTCAAACCAGAGAAGTGTATATGGAAAGTAAGAAAGATCAGATTCCTAGAGGTTGTTATAGGATCCAATAGAATAGAAATAGAAAAGGAAAAGGTAGATAGAGTACTAAGTTGGCCAGAGCCAAAGAACATAAAAGATATTAGAAAATTTTTAGACCTTACAAACTACTATAGGAGGTTTATCAAAGATTTTGCCTGGATAGCAAGGTCAATAAATATACTGACTAGAAAAGATATGAAGTGGCAATGGGAAAGAAAATAATAGCAGGTATTTGATGAACTTGAAAAAATCTTTATGATCAGACCAGTACTAGTAGTTCTAGACTTAGACAAGAAGTTCAGAGTAGAAACAGATGTTTTAAATTATGCTACTGGAAAAGTGTTATTAGTCAAGTACTTTGATGGAATGTAAAGACCAGTTGCCTTTATTTCAAAATCCCTAAGTGATATAAAAAGAAACTATGAGATATATAATATTATAAATAATCACTTACTAATTTATAAGTTGATGATTTAATAATCAGAAGGCTCAAAAAAGTAAAGTTTAGACAGTAGTAAAAGATATTGTTAAGTCTAAGATTTATTCTCAGATATACAGTTCTTAAATACATAATTGTGGTAGTCTGTATACTAGAACAGCCTACTATATGATTACTACCTATTCTATTCAAGAACAAATGATAATCTATGGGTAAAGATTAGTGTTATATGTTATGACTTAGACTCCAAATATGTTTGTTGCCTAAGAATAACTAATAGTTCTTGTACTATCACTTCCCAAGTGATATTCTGTTAGGGTATTTCAACAAGAGTATATCCAGTTGTCTTTCTAGTTAATGTTCACTCCAGAAATAATTGTCAATTATGACAATACTTTCTTGAAGTGTCCTTCTAAACCAAAGATTAAAAAGAGAAAGAAAGAAAGGAAGAACTCAAAGTTCTTTACTCTTTTCCAAGTATATTTATGAACACCATTACTATCTATCCTACTTAGGTAATAGGTAGTAACTATGTGACTGTTAGAAATCTAGTTACTACTAATGTTTGTTTAGAGATAAATTGTCTAAAGTCTATTTGAATATCTGTTAGCATAGAGTTATGAGAACTTGAAGCTTAACTAAAGTGGCTGTTCAGAAAGAACTCAATAGAGTTTCTTGTTGGATTTCACTAAATACTTATACAAATATTAGATGGTCTATATACCTATCTCCTGCAATTACATGATCCTTACTAAGAACCATCTATATCTTACATAATCCTTCCCATGCTATTTATATCTTTCCCACATTGTATTCTTGGATGTTTCCTATTAAGTTGATGAATGTACAAGAAATAGTTTTTTTCTTGGGAGTTATCTCATAATAATGTCCTTTTTAATAGTTTCTTTCTAAGTTCATTTTCTTTTAGAGTTAAGTGATACTTGTCCTCTTATCTCTGAGATAATCAACCTCATAATGATCATCCAGAGGTAAGTCTTCTTCCCATCAATCACATGTTTCTTTATCATCTAACAAATTTGTTATAATAGACTGTACAAATATTGAGGATCTTGTATCTCTATGGGATCTTATTGTCTCAGAGTCTATTTATAGCTGAAAGAAGCACATTAATAAGAGCTACATGATGGTCATTGAAGTAAACAATTATATTAAGTGGTTCCTAAGATATCAGTGATTTAGTATCTGGTAACTTGGTGATTACTAACTGATCTGCTAATAACTTAGTAAATACTAATTGCCTTGAGACATTTTTGGTACTGTTTGAAAGGTCTTCTTAAGGGCTTTTGGTAGTCATTTAGATCATCAAAATTAGTTGAGTATTCCTAGAGTTATAGTCTAAATAAAGTTTGTGATACATAACAAGAAAATATTAGTGGTAGTTAGATGCTTAGAAGCATTGAAAGAGGCAAAAAAGGTTTTTACTGTGATAAGCAAAATAGAAAAAAAAGCAGTAATAGTCCTTAATTGTATGCTAAAGAGTTTGTGGAGATGAATAGATAATAGAGGTACCAAAAAGAAATTAAAATAAAGAAGCACAACTTATCTATAATGTAAAAATAGTTGAAATGATTATGAGATCAATCTAGATTGTGTCTAGCATGATACCCCTAAGATACCAACCTTTATATACTATAACAAGCTCATTAGCAAATGTAGTTAGTATACTATTCATAAGCTTTACCAATCTCAACCAAGTCCTTATTTGCATCTCCAATATCAAACTTTATAGATGTGATACAGTCTGAGTAGATAGCTATCTAGGCTTTTCTAGTCTGCTACTTTGCCAAAGGTTGTCTGAGTTACCCCTACCACTTACTCTCCAGACTAAGTAGGATATACAAAGCAACAGCACTACCAACTCAATCTCTCACCAAGATCACCCCTTATATACTTAAAAGAATTACATCCAATAATCTCTAGAGCTTCTGAGATGAAGGCAAGGGCCAAGAAGGTACTGCCTATTACTCTCTACTCTAAGAAGTATATTAAAGTTACAAATATTCAAGACTCAATTAGAAAATGAATAAAAAGAAAAATACCTTCTTCTTTCAGCCTCTCTTGCTTTTCTCTTACTGATGTCACTATATAGCTATAACAAATGTTGCCTCCCATCTATAAAAGAACTACACTAAGTTTTACTCCTGATGCACTAGTAGTAGTCCACTAGAGTGACCTTGTACTAATTAAATAATATTTATATAATATTTAATTAGTTGTTTACTTCTACATTTCTGATCCTGACCCTTAGATTCTGTAACTAGAAAGACTTATATATATAGTATAAAGTACTCTTCTAGGAGCCTTATTCTATTCTCTGAGAATTCTTCTGAAAGATAAGTTGTAACATACTTTAGAGCATATTTATAGAACTGAGGATTCTTCTAGAAGCCGCTCTACTCTAGTTGCTTTCATACCATCTCTCTATAGCCATTAGACATGACTATGTGATCCTACTTCACTCCTATGCTTCTCTTTCCACTTACTTTTCCTACTTGGCTAATTGGCTATTTCTTATCTCAAATGTAGTCTAGAAACTACTTCTATCATATACAAAGGCTCTCAATGCTATTGTTGTCTTGTATAATATCTACTTCTTGATTGAGTCCAATAGTGATGGAATTACAAGTCATTGATAGACTTTTGATCTGTTGCCTTGGTATTATATCAGTTCAAGTCTACTTTAGATTGAAATTATACCACATTCCAAAGATAAGATAGAATATTTGAGTTTTAAGGTGTTATTAGAAATAGTCTGTCTCTGAAAAACAAGATGCTAGCTTATTATTTTTGTCTTCTAAAATATATGCTATTCTAGTATGTGACAGCTTAATAGCTGCTTAGTAGAAATACCCATTCTTGGATTATGTCTGGGGTTTATAGAAGAGTTTCTAGAATGAATTCAGATAGTGAATCTAGGGATATAAAGTGTATTCTAAGTTATACTTCTGTAGAAATTTCACTGGTAGTATAACATTAGCATATCTTTTTTCAGAAACTGTCTAAAATATTTTGTTAGCAATGGCAGTACCTCCACAAACAGTACCTGTCTGGGTACTAGTTTGTATAGAAATCTGTTTTGAGACTCTTTGCCATTGTTTCTAGATCCTTCATGCTTTCTAAATCTTTCTTTGGACATTTTGTCTACTACCCTTTCTTCTTTCTTATTCTTTACTGTCTGATTATTATTTATATCTTTTTGCTTGTTCTCTGAGACTTTTTTACTCTGGAACTAGACCTGCTTTTCCAAAGATGATCTCTTCATCAGTTCTTCTAAAAGCCTAGTCTTTTTTTATTTAGAAGCTCCTTTCTTGTCTATATATACTTCACTATTATCTGTTTTACAAACCTCTCTATATCTTCTACCTTAGCTTCCTTCTCATCTCTTTTGCTCACTTTTATGCTCTGTAAGAGCACTTTAATGTTACCAGATTTGTCTCTCAATTAAAACAACTCCCTCATCTGTTCTTTTGCTCTAGAGTATCTTTTGACTACCCTTCTGTTATTGTTTCTAGAGACCATAATACCTCCTATATCTGGTTTCTGATCCCATATGCTATATGTTTCTAGTTCTAGATTCTCCTACATTATCACTGCTATCAATGACAGCAAGTACTTCTTTACACACTCTTTGATCGACATATTATGTTCTATAGAGATTGGTTCTCTATTAGCAAACCTTATTGTAAACTTGTCTACTAAGATCAAATCCTTCTTCTTATCTTTTATCTTTTTAGGATAGAACAGGAACAGGTGATCTATCTTGAAGTAGTAGAAGTATTTCTGGAATGGTCTAGATAGACTTATCTATGGTAGCCCTTGTCTATATCTCACCAGAAATCCTTCTACCTCTTTTGTTTGTACCACTAGTATCTATTCCTGAGAGTGTATCAGGGTTTTAATACTATCTAATATTCTCTGTATGCTTTTTTTATAGTACTTTCATGACCTTTCTTGTTTTTTATACAGTATTTTTAATATATTTATATCTTGTTGTAAAGCTTCCACATCTAGATACGCCTCAACTTTTCTTACCACTTCCTCTTTTATAAAGTACACTGGTCCTCTAGAGTCAGGATCTACCTTTCCACTCCTTGATAATATAACCAGTGTATATTTCAATATCTTGGCAATAGTCTTACCACTTACGAAGTCTACTGCTTTCTGTATTACATGCTCTAGATCATACAGATCCTCTATACAACTCCTTTTCTAAACATCTACTTTTAGCATTTCCTGTATACTTAATCTAGAGTTTAATGTGTTTTAGAACATGTTATCCAATATTTTAACAAAAAACTCTATGAGTTCTCTATTTTCTATTACTGCTAGATGTTATGAGAGCCCCAAAAAGGAAATAGTTTCCTGCATATTCAAACATTTAATCCACAACCTCAAATTGTACAATGGGGTTAAGACATAAATAGCAGAGGTCTTAGGTAATCCTATCACATAACAAGTCAGGTAATTATAGAATATTCTGGAAAGGATATGTGATTATGGGAATGTAAAGTACAGCTACTGTAATTGTAGTATAAGTAGGATGGCAATCCAATAAAGAACTTTATCGAGTTCTTCCTAAACAACTATCTTGGTTGAGCTCTAAAGTCTTCACAACTCTGCACTAACACTGGAGGCTTAAGACACTTCTGTGCAATATAAGCAAACCTGCACTTAAAGCTCATCAGGTGCTTTTCTTCTAGCAGAGTCAACCCTATATATTTCCTGTACAGTTTTCTTGACTGGTCTATACTATCTTGTTTTTCTATCATCAACTCTGGATATTCTGTCTTAAGTTATTCTAGAAAACAACTCTAGGACCCAGCTTTGTATTCTTCAAAGCTAGTCTATTGATCATTTATATCAGCATCTATATAACTGGTAATCCAATCTAGTTTTTTTTGATCATCTAAGATCACTACAGTTTGGAACAGTTGTTCTATTATTCTAATAAAATTTCTGAGTATCCTAGACTGTCCATCTCTTACTTAAATATGCTCAGGCTAAAAGACAAAGATATATTCAATTTAGTAGTCATGTTTTGCTTAGAATAAGATATGGTAACGGGTATTAGCATGAAGTTATGAGAACTTAGAGCTCAACCAAGGTAGTTGTTCAGGAAGAACTCAATAGAGTTTCTTATTGGATTTTCCTAGGTACTTATACAAATATTAGGTGGTCTGTGCACCTATCTCTTGCAATTACATAACCCTTACTAAGAACTATCTATCTATATCTTACATAATCCTTTCTATACTATTTATATCTTTCCTATATTGTATTCTTGGATATTTTCCATCAAGTTGATGGACATACAAGAAATAGTTTTCTTCTTTGGTTATCTCATAACAATGGGTATTACAAAGACTAGGATAGGTAAATGAAATGAAGGTAATGAAGAGAAAAAATCAGAAAGAGCTTGCATCATCTCTGATATAACTTCTTTTGGCAATTCTTTGGGGATTATATATATACTTGATAATCTAAACCTTCCTGGGAAAATAGGTCTAGACCACTCTGCCAAAGTTTTTAGGAAAGGGTTCAGTTTAACATCTAAGAGAAATCCTAATACTAGCATCAGTAAGCTTGATAGTTTTGATAGCTTTAGTATTGATTCCATTTGTACTCTCCTTCTGGCTGCAAATCTCACTTTCTTCTATAATACATATTTTAGGTTATCTATTGGTCCTACAAGTCTAGCTCGCTGCAATGTAGAAGTTTAGCAACTCCTAGTTCTAGGTTTTCTGCTCTAGAAAGTAGTGTAAAATTAGGCATTTTTTAAAATTAAAGAAAGTTTAAGTGTACAATTGATTAAGTGTAAAAGAGAGTGGAAATAGCAAAAAATCTCTTAAATCTGAAACTCCCTTTGTGGTAGACTCCAGATAAAAGAACACAAAAGAGAATTGTATACTAGGACAGACAATAAGGTATGGTACTAGTTCCCAATTGCATACTAAAGGTTTGAGAGGATAAAGCAGAATTGGAGGATTAAAGAAGAGTATTAGAAGTTATATGCAGCTTTATGTAAGTTTTATGATTATTTGGTGTTAAACAAGTATAAAATTATTCTAGATCTATATCATATATCCTTTCTAAGATGTCAACTTTTACATACCATGACAAAAGCTTCTCTGGAAAATACAGTTAGTTAATCTTCATAGACCTTTCACACTTAGTTATTCTCTTGTCTACAACTCCAACACTGAACCTTATAGGTGTGATACAATCCAAGTATGCATTTAGCTGAGCTTTTTCAGCTTACTGTCCTTTCTGAAGCCTATCTGAGTTGAGTCTACAACTTGGTTCTAGATTGAGTCTTGGTATATTCTGTATTCTGTTCCTAATACTATACTGATTCCAAAAGTTGTCACTCAAGATATACTATGTTAAACAATTCCAGAGGTAATGGAGATAAAGACATGTGCTAAGATAAGTTTCTGTTGCTATTCTATTTACTCCTGAAACTATATATTAAATGATACAAATTATAGAGACTCAATGAAATAGAATAATAAAAGAAATTATTACTACTTTTAATAGTATCTCAGTTTCTCTCTCATACTAAGTCTTCTAATTTCTAAGATAACGTATTCCTTTTCTAGAACCTTTCCATCAAAGATAACATATACTTGAGATACTTTCTTTTCAGAATCTTCTCTCTTCTTCCTAGTTTATCTATTCTGTCTCTTTTTAGATTTAGTCAGCTACCTATTACTCTATTAGATGTTTAATATATATACTTGATATACTATGCCCTTTCAAGTGGCGATCTATATATTCTATCTGAAAATAGAGTAGTACTGATGAGATCAATACTTATTTATAAGCACTATCTCTGGTTCTAAGTTTGTCCTTTTCAACCTTCCAATATAAACTAGAGACTCTACTGCTATATCAAACTATGGTTATCTACAAGTGATTTTAGATCATAGTTCTAGTAGAAATATCTCTTTAGCCTAGTACTAGCTTACTATTCTTGTCTCTTGAGTCTTAGTAGTGAGCTTTGTCTACCTTAAATATTGCTCTAGACTAGTCATCAACCCTACTCTTGCCTGAGAACATATATATAATGGGTTCTAGAGTGAATTCTCTCTATGAATCTATTGGTATAAAGTATAAGGGAACTACACCAAAGTCCACTTCTAACACACTAGTGGTAGTATACCAGAGTGACCCTACAACTAATTAAATTCCAATTACCTCATATTTAATTAGTTGCTCACTCCTGCATTTCTATTCCTGATGTCCAAGATGTTCTATAGTCAAGGGGACTTGTATATTTAGTATAAATTACCCTCTAGAAGCCTTATTCTATTTTCTAAGATTTCTCCTAAAAGTGAGTTATAACATATTCTAGAGTTTATTTATATACTGAGGTTTCTTCTAGAGTCACTCTGCTCCAGTCACCCTTACAGTAGAGTAGGATCTCCCAAATGAAACCTCAAGCAAATGCAATGGACAGCTATCTACTAGCTGTTCTCTCTTGCCTATCTTGACCCTCTTTATAACTTTACTCCTCAAGTATATTAGCACCAATGGAGAACTCTTAGGACTTGATTGATATTCTGAGCTACCTCCAATACCATCTACAGGAGCTCATTGAAAGACAGAACATTTCCAAAAATAATATCAATACTACTCTTACCTCTGTGACAGCTTAGCTTTAGCAGCTTATCTAGCTAGTCTTGCACTTCTCCTTTACCCCAGTTGCAAATGCTCCTCTATCTCTAGTACCTTAGCTTTTATCTTCACTCTCTCTAGTACTGGCCTCCTCTTACTCATAGATATAGCCAAAGATTCTCTCTTTACTAGACTTTAATAGAGAGTAGAATTATAATTGAATATTCTTGAATTCCTGCACTCTCTATATGTAGTTGTGTTACAAACTTCATTCGGACCACAACTCCAGGAATACTTGACCAATTTCGACAATCTAAATGGCCACCAAAAGCCCTTAAAAAGACCTTTCAAATGGTACCAAAAACATCTCAAAGTGATCAGTATTCACTGAGTTATCAGCAGATCAGTCAGTGATCACCAAGTCACCAGACACTAAATCGCCGATATCTCAGGAACCACTTAATGTAATCGTTTGCTTCAATGACCATCGTGAAGCTCTCTTCAATGCACTTCTTTTTGCTATAAATAGATCCCAAGGCAATAAGATCCCATGAAGATACAAGGTCCTCAATGTTTGTACATGATACTAATCTTTACCCATAGATTATCATCTGTTCTTAAATAGAACAAAGGACTACCCTAAGATGGTTAGGTTATCTCTATTTCAAGAACAATAGCACTCCTATATGTAGAACAATAGGTAGTGATTATGTAGTAGGCTGTTCTGGTGTATAGACCACCACAATCATGTATTTAAGAACTATATATCTGAGAATAAACCTTAGACTTAACAATATCTTTTGCTGTTTGTCTAACTTTGCTTTTTTGAACACTTTGATTATCAAATCAAGCAATCACAAATCAGTAAGTGGTCATTTGTGATAAGTTGGCTCTGGAACAGTTTGACTCAGACCAGAAGTAGATCTTTTAGGCCCTGACATTTTTCAAGAGCAGATGTACAGCAAAATAGTCCAAAAACCTCTTCTGTTAGGAGATGGCTACTACAAGTATAAAGATACAAACTATCTGGTAAAGGACTGCCCCTACTAGATAGACATAAGGCTGTTGACAGTGAAACAATAGAAGGAACTAATAGAAGATTTCTTGGCTTTAAAAGACGTAGTTTCCAAAGAAGAGAACCTTTTAGTAAAGGAGGATTTTGCATAATACAGCTGGCAAATAGTATGTCCCAGTTGTCCCTAGTAAATAGGTTCTGTGTACTTGACATAGAAGAATCTAATACAAGTACATGTGAATCTATAATCATATCCTCCTCTTCTCCTGCTATAATACCTATGACTTGGAGACCAAAATAGAAGAAAAGACTCCTAAAGCAACTTTCTATAAGTATATTGGATGTATGCAGAACCTCTCTAATCCTTGCTATGGAACTCTATACTACTGACACTAGCAAAGTCTACTCTATTAAGACACTTCTAGACTATAGAATGACTAGAAGTTTCATTAACAGGGACTTTGTCTGTGATAAAGAAATCAACATCTAGAGTATCTCATGTCCAATACCCATATTTAACATAGATGGTATCTCCAATGAAGCCAGACAAATCTCCAAAGTTGTAAATGTTGTTCTTTGGTATAATACTCACTTGGAGCAGATGTTCTTTATGGTTTCCAGTCTAGGGAAACAAAACCTGATATTAGAATACCCTTGGCTTAAAGATCACAATCTAAAGGTCAACTAGCAGAAAGGCAAAGTACTGATAACTTGTTATCCACCCCAGTATAAAGGATGTTAAATAATATGGAAGGAACGCACTATACAGAAAAGATAGAAAGTCTGAGCTATAAGTATCTGTCAAAATAGAGAATTGCCCATGCTAGCAGAAGACACTAATAATAGAGAACTTTCAATCAGGATCAATAGATATAACTAGGAGCTTGGAGACAGACTATTTATAACACAGTTGCTATCAAGCCCCTCTACCAAGGAGCTCCAAGCCACCACCACTGCCTCTCAGCATCTAGTAAAAGAAGCCTGTTATAGTACAGAAGTCTAGGCCACTCATAGCCCACTGCCTAACTATGCCCAGGGATTTAAAGCAGTGTTTGTTAAGACAAACTTTGATACCCTTCCAGAGTACCGCTGTTAGGACCATACCATTGAACTCCTTCTAGGCTCAGAACCCAAGTCTTCTAAGGTATACCCTTTATCCCTAGTGGAACAAAGAAAGTTTGATACCTTCCTAGAAGAGAACCTGCAGACTAGATATATCAGACCATTCAAGTTCTCTATAGTGGCCCTAGTGTTTTTTATCAAGAAAAAGAATGGCTTCTTCCATTTAGTCCAAGACTACTGAGTACTCAACTCCATAACCATTGAAGGGGGCAAAAGAGACTATTAGCCTGGCACAAGCTAAATATATGGTACTAGGTCCTAATTACATACTAAAGAGTTTGTGGAAATAAATCAAGAATAAAGGTATTAAAAAGATGATATAGAAACTTAGTATAGTAAAGTAAAGTAAAATTGTTCAAAAAGAGTGTTAGCTTAATCTAGATCCACCTTGCATAGTATATTCAAGATACCAACCTTTACGCACTATAACAAGCTCACTATTAAAGTAGTTAGTAAACTACTTTTGGATCTTACCACACTTAACCAAGCCCTTATCTATATTCCCAACACCAAACCTTACAGGTGTGATACAATCTGAGTCAATGGCTAGCCAGGCTTTTTAAGCCTGCTACCTTAAAGAAAGTTGTCTGAGCAACTGCTATGTCTTGTCTCCAGAAAGAGTAAGAGTATAGAGTGGATTCACCTCAACCACCCAACTACTTCACTTAGAACTTATACAAGTACTAGAAGACAACTCTAGAGCCCTTGAGATAGCATCAGATATCAAGATTGCATACTCTCTTTTACCAGCTCCCTAAATGTTATATTAAAATTACAAATTGATAAGATTCAATAAAAAAATAAATAAAAAAGAAAAATACTTTTTCTTCCAGCCTTCTTCACTTTACTTCTTTACAACTACACTATATAGATATGTTCAATATTGTCTCTTATCCTACAATACTAGTCTATTATTACTATGTACTTCTGCTCTATCTCTGTACTACCACTTTCTATCAACATCTCCTAATATCCCAACTGGCTACTTCCTATCCAAGTATGGTCTAAAAACTGGCTTTAACATATGCAAGTGTACAAGCTCACGATATCATTGTGTACTATATCTGCTTTTTGGTTAAGTCCAGCAGTAATGAGATTACAAGTCATTGATAGACTTTTGATTTGTCACTTTGGTATCATATTTGTCTAAGTCTGTTCTAGATTGAAAGTCTATAGTATTCCAAAGGTGTTTCAGAGTTTCTGAGTTCTAGAACATCAACATTAATAGTCTGTTTCTAAAACCTAATGCTAGCTTATTAGTCTTGCCTTCTGAGGTATATGCTATTAAGTAAGTGATAGCTTAGTGACCATCTGGTAAAAGTGACCTTTGGTAGTCTTTTATACATCTAAGGGCTTGTAGGAGGTTTTTAGAATGAACTTAGATACTAAATTCAGAGGTATAAAATATATTCTATATTATATTTCTGTAGAAAATTCATTGGTGGTGTAATACCACATTAAAAGATTTGTAGGCAGACTTAGCCTTTACACAAGGAGTACACAATTTTGTATTCCTGAAAATTGTTTAGCAAATATCATTGGACCAGAAGGAGGACTTACAGTAAATTTTGTAGAATACACAGGATCCCATAATCCATATATTGTTCATATAGACTGCCACTATTCATGGCTAGAATCTCCAGTACTCTTGCTTGCTTCTTTCTCTTCTGATGCTCTGCCAATGTTTTTCTAGAAAGATGTTGGACACATTGTCTTTTTGTCAGAGATAGTAGATCAATGAAATTTATATCTTTGTTAGAGGATAAAATCAAAGCTTTTGGAGAATACTTTCTTAACTAGTTACTATACCTGGTTTTCTCCACTCCAGCTTGTCGATTTGACTCTTGGAGGTGGGTGGCATCTTTCTATTTTTGTTTTTTCCACACTTTTTCTTTCTCCATACCTTTTCTTTTCTTTTCTTCTTTATTCTTTTTCTTCTTTTCTTCTTCTTCCTTCTTCCTTCTTCCTCTGCTCTACCTCTTGTACTTCTTTTTTTGCTTGTCTCTTCACAGTCGCCTTCTGTTCCTGAGCCTCTAATTCCTTGCAATGTTTTAATTTTGTTTTTTCATATTCCTTATCAGAGAAAATAGTTAGGTTGAAGATATTTTGTGCAGAATTGGCAGATATAGTAATAGTTGGGAATCAAGAGAGAAAAATTTTTCTGAGGTTCTTTTTATTCTTGAATCAGGTGATATTTATATTGTTTATCCATCAAAAGCTTCAAGAGCTTAGCCTTAAGGAGGGGATACTGTCATATACTGGAAAATTCAGTATAAATTAATATTTATATTCACATTCTTTATTATTATTTATCTTCTATAGGAGTATTACATTTTAGACTAGAAGTATTGTATTTAGACTATCTTTCTCCTACTCTACTTATAGTATTTATATAGAGTAAATATATAGTAGCAATCTAGTTTGTAGATTAAAGTTCTAAAGTTTTAAACTATTTTTTCCTATATTCCTGTAGTGTTCTCTGCTATATAACTCCTTACTCCTAAATTTACTTCTCTTTTGGATGATAGTCTATTACTCTGAAATAAATAACTACACACATGACAGAAGATCAAGACATAGTACATGAACTGAGACCAAGATTGTTTTACTTTTGTATTGTCATTGCATTTTCTCCAGACTAGCTATAAAACTATGGGACTGGAGAGCAACATATGTTATTTTACCTAGTAGTATGTTCTACTCTCTGGCTCCATTTATTGTATTATTTTCTGGAACCCAGAGTATACACTTATAATATATTCATAGTAATTCACAGCATACTATAGCCTTTCTATACTGCTATTCTCTTTTTACTTGATAACCACACTTTATGTATTTAAGGACTGTATGTCTGAGGATAAACCTTAGACTTAACAGTATCTTTTATTACTTGTTTAACTTTGCTTTTTTGAGTCTTTTGGTTACTAAATCAGCAAATTACAAATCAGTAAATAACCATTTGTAATACATAAGTCATCTCAACTATGATAAGGAGCTATAAATAGAATAGATATGGACTAGAGTTGAACCAGTAGCTGATGAACAGCTTGTAGTCTAAACAAGAACAAATAGTATACTTGTATATATAGTATACTGCAATTGAACAAGAATTCTATTGATTTCTCTTCCAACTCTGAAGTACTACCTTAAGTTAACCTCTAACTTGAGATTCTTGAGTCAGTTGCTAACAGAATAGTTTGTCTCTGAGAAACTAGATGTTAGCTCATCATTCTTGTTTTCCAAGATATATACTGTTCTAGCATGTGACAACTTGATAGTTGCTTAGTAGAAATATCCATTCTTAGGTTATATCTGGGGCTTATAGAAGAGTTTCTAGAGTGAATTCAAATAGTAAATCTTGTTACAACCTTAAGAAGTAACTCAGGTTGCAACACTTAATAAAGACTTGAGGATAAGTTAGAGAATAAAAGAGAAGGGAATGATACAATTGGTAAAGTATAGAGAATACAGATAGGTGTCTACTGCTAGATATATCTATGTACTATATAGTAGGGGTGAAGAGAGTATATGGTAGACATGAGGTCTACTGAGTAAAGAACATACCCCAACAATAAGATGCTGACTGAGCTACTGTACAAATAGAGAAATATTAATAAAAGAAGTAAGATATGCCTAAGCTCTATGAAGAACTTCTATATGACATGAGGTTAATTATAACAATATCTTCATCTCAGAGTTCTTATCCTCATAAACCTTCTTATTACAAATGGCCATTTACTGATTTGTGATTGGTTGATTTGATAATCAAAGTGCTCAAAAAAGCAAAGTTAGATAAGCAGCAAAAGATATTGTTAAGTCTGAGGTTTATTCTCAGACATACAGTCCTTAAATATATAATTATGGTAGTCTGCACACTAGGACAGCCTACTATATGATCACTACCTATTGTTCTACATATAGAAGTGCTATTGTTTTTGAAATAGAGATAACCTAACTGTCTTAGAGCAGTCCTTTGTTCTATTTAAGAACAGATAATAATCTATGGATAAAGATCAGTATTATATACAAATATTAAGGACCTTGTATCTCCATGGGATCTTATCACCTTGAGATCCATTTATAGCTAAAAGAAGTACATCAAAGAGAGCTTCACAGTGGTGATTGAAGCA
>Ga0153978_1000056_pt1 | contig 22136 bp, 27 predicted proteins | sample TSGA062MetaG_FD_104749 | JGI IMG/M metagenome (GOLD analysis project Ga0153978, IMG submission 104749) | Attine ant fungus gardens microbial communities from Georgia, USA - TSGA062 MetaG | ecosystem: Host-associated > Fungi > Mycelium > Unclassified | place: USA: Georgia, Yuchi Wildlife...
CCGCATCTCTGCCGACTGAACCATCATTTGCCACGAATCCATATGCATCCGCGCTTGTACTATCCTTGTTTCTACTCATTGTCATCCCTGAATTCCTGCACACAACACTTCTGATGAGTAACAAATTTACCCATCTTGGCTTTTACGCTGCACATACAAAGATTACATGCGCAAGACGAGAGTCACTTCACCTTCATGTCGACTATGCAGCTCCACTTTCAAGTACAGAGCATCTGGATGGAAAGGATTAATTGTCACATCACTCAACTTGGGCCCTATCCACTCCATCCCACAGAGGCACCAATCATCTGGAAGCTGCAGTGCACAACCACTCGTCATCATCGCCCACCGCTCGTGGCCGTCAGCTTGGATATTCAACTCCTGCGCGCTAAAACATTGCGAGGGATCATGCCAAAGAATCGGGCAAGATCGTGCAAAGGTATGGAACGCTCCAGCACTGAAATTGAGGTCCGGCGTGCTTTGTGATGGTAGCCAAAAAGGTAACCATGACCGTCAGGAAAGGATTGAGAGTCGAACGAGTAAAAGGTGAGGCCTTCTGCGTTGGATTGCGGAGGACGAATGAGAGCATCGAAAACGAGAGTTCTTAAACTGTTTTCCGTGGTGCTAATAATACTATATGTTGTGCCAGAGTTCAACGGCTTGATAATTATCATAACCAGCCAGACAAGCCCCACTACTAGTAGAATCTAGATCTCATCTACAGGTACTGTATTGAGTTACGAGTCAGCCTCCTGGTCCCTCCAGGAGTGGGGAAATGAGCCTGAACTTGAAGTTGAAGGGATGATTGAGACCTAATGGCAACTCAACAAATGCTGAAGCTAAGCGCCGGGTGGCTCTCGTCGAGCCTGTTTAGGAACTTCAACGGGACGGAGTTTGAAAGAGAGTCACTACTTAACTCAGATCGTTCAGGGGCGCGACGGAGTAGGCGTGCCCATTCTTCCACCATGATGATGATTACATCTCTTCCCACTGAGCTATGCTTTAGCATTCTCAAATACACTGCAATGCCATCATTTGTTGCTGTTAATACCACGAATCCATATTCGTCCGCGCTTGCACTGTGCCTCGTCTCTAAAGCTGTCAGACTCATTGTCATCCCTGAACTCCTACACACAATATTTCTGCCGGGTACCAAACATGTGGTGGCTTTTATTGATGCTCTGCGCATGCAAAAAGTATATGCGCAAGAGGGGAGCGACCTTCACATTGACTATGCAGCCCAAGTGCACTGCATTTGGATGGAAGAGATGCCGATCCGTAATCCCAGTTGGAACTACTTCCTTCGGTACCTCTACACTATTGACTTCAGCCTATTTGCCCCGGTAGTACTTGCCGCAAAGTCACTTCGGGTTGATTACTCATTCATGTCCTTTCTTGACGGCTGCCTCGAGCATGCCTGGAACGCCGGCATTCACTTGGATATCACTCATAAATCTTCCCCGCTTCCTTGGAGCGTAGAAATTTTGACACTGTGCCATCCAGGTGGAGATCTCGCTTCGTACCACCACGACACATCTTCACGATACTCCTTCCTCGACTTTATCTCCGACATCCTTGTTACGGAAGAATTATGTCCAACGGAAAGTACCGGCCACGAAAATGTATTCTATTACAAGACCCCTGAGCGTCCATACGTCTCAGACACTCCGTGGGCTAATCTCAAGAATCTTCATTTCATCTCGTTTGGCCTCCCACACCAGCATCGTCGCCCCAGTGGTATATTTGTGTTGTGTGGTAGTGACCTGCGTGTAGAGCTATTGACGGTCCCTAATCCTTTAAGCCTGCCGTTGGACCACTGCGCTCAGCAAACACCGAGCACATGCTCCTTGTTCCCCTTGAATCACGACGGGAGTCTCTTGTCGCCGGTTGACTGTCGTGCTACAGTCACATGCTCCACAACTGTCGCCCATAGTAAGCGTACATGTTTGGTCGGAAATTTGCGACAGTGTAGCATGAGGAACAAAGGTAAATATGATTAGTAAAGGGATAACATCTTCTGTACAAATGGTAAATTGTATAAATTGTCAGTACCGTATTTCGAGAGATCCAGATAGTAACCACAACTCTGTCAGAAGTCTGAGAACTTAATCGGAGAGAAAGGAATCCATTCTTGAGCAAGTACTCTTGGTGCCCCCCTTGCAAGGCTCAGCCCTCCTCTTTATGCGAGTGCTAGATTGCTATTATGGGCATTCGAATGGCTTTGGGCTATCATCCAGGTTTATGTATCTTTGGTTGAGAAGTTGAATGCTTCCAGTTGGATCCGAAAATCTGTCAGGGTGGGATGATCCACAGAGCTTGATTAGAGTGGAGGTGTTGTAGATCACGCAACTAAGGCTAACTGGCTGAGGCCCGGGGGCAAGTACTGGTGGCCGACATGTCCAAGCGCATAGGGATATAACAATGATTCGTATATTACTATAACTGATAACTGATATACATACACTAGCACGTCAACTCATAAGATACTCATAGGGTCAGATAATCCCGTACGATGGGCGCAATCTTGTCAGAAACACCGCTCAGAATGTTGATCGTTTCATTCTGTTGTTGGGAGATATCAGTCGTTACAAGTAAGAGTGAATTAGCGAAGCATTCTTACCCAAATGGTGTCCTGCATTTTATGCCCCTCGTCGCTAAGCACATAATCACTGACCTCTACGACGCGACCGCGGCTCACGTATGCGCCTTTCATCGTCTCTTCATTGTCTCGTTCGCCTACCGCCGCAAATACAAGTTGGCGACTGCCCCGCTCGGATTTCCATGCCAGAAAAAACTCTGTTATACTTATTCTGATGTATGCCAATGATAAAAATTGTTCGTAGAAGGCGCGCCGAAGTTGTGACTTGCAGAACCCCGGGTTCGCGGCCACTACACTGATTGGTGTGATGGACTGCAGGCGATCCGTCAGGGCGCGAACAAAGAAGAGATTGAACGCTGCACGAGTGCATGTGTTAGTCAAGTTGGAACGTGTAGATTATAACATAAGCACTTGCTCTTTGATGCGAAATAATTGGCTATCATGCCACTGAGACATAACGAGCAAAAGAAAGGCGAAGCAATTTTTGCGTACTGAGGGTTAAACCATTCTTTCTTATTCAACGTTTCTAGCGGTTTCGCGGAGGCTTTGACATCGTCCGTGGGGTTATACCAGTGGTGCACATCACTAGAAACTAACACCATCCGGGAAAGTGTTGACGACTTTCTTCCGGTTGCAACGAGTGTCGGAATTAGAAGCAAAGAAAGCAGTGAAGTTGCAAGATGGTTGACTTGCAGCCTGAGGACCGACATCAGCGATAAACTAGCACAGCTAAATGGGGTGGACGGACATGGGCTCCCAGCCATCAGTGGTGAGCTGGTAAATGGGCTCCAAGACACCGGCATTCATGACCAGAATATGCAGATCGCTGACCTCTTTCTCGAACTTGTCGGCGAATGCAACCACCGATGCAAAATTAGCAAGATCGACCGTCCGGAGCTCGCATCCATGATAACCAGTTTCCCGTTCAATCTCTTGAAAGACGTCAGCCATGTGTTCAAATTCATACAGTGATATTGTTACATACCAGCTATAGCAGCCTTTCCTTTGCTCTCGTTGCGGCAGGCGAGTATCAACCGAGCTGGTTGCATACGAGCAAAGTGTTTGGATGCCTCGAACCCAATGCCCACGTTTGCGCCAACGATGAGGATGGTTTTCCCAGAGAGATCGGCTGTCTCCACTGGGGGAACTGGCGTCCACTGGCCGATGTAAAAGTCAAGGTGTGATCTCTTCATGATGTGTCTGTAGTAGATGAAACTGCTTCAGCGAGTCAATGACAGACTCCGAGTGACAATCTACAATCTGTATCTTTAATACTACTGCGACCGCGAGCACACGTCATGTTGCGGCACGGCGCACAGACTGCTATCACGAGGGTGTAGCGCAGCAGGAACACGATATGTCCTGCTTCGTGTTGAAATCCTGTTATAGGGCGACTGGCTTGATAAACAGTAACATGTAAGGTTCGGTCAAAATGGAGCTCGACCTAATGGGCTTGCTGGGTTCGCGAGTCGCTAGTGTACGATAAAGTGGCGATACTAATTAGCACTGCTAATTAACGCTAATTTATTACTGTGTTACATAATTCGAGAGTCGCAAAAACATATGTTAATTTCAGTTAATTTGACATGATTGCCTGAGTGTGCCAGGGCCAGTACAACGCTAACAATCATCTGTCTGACAGTCTCAAGCTCATCATGGATGCTACACGCATTTATACAGGCGAGTTAATAAGGAACTTTGGCGAATTGGACGACTACTATTGCTTTGAGCTTCGTCTCTAACCATTTATCACACTTTCAAGGTTTCACAGTACGCGAACATCAATGGATACAAAGTATAAAACGTTGTTGTAGGAGATGGCCTTGTTGACGCTGACTACGATCCGCTCGCCAAAAAACCCTTGAGAGACGAAACTATGGGCACATACATACAATACAGTACGAATTAATTGTTATTTAGATAGATAACCACCGTCTATAAAGCGCGTCAGCCAATGGCACAGCACCGGTAGTCACATAGATGAGGGAGAGATTATATGCGGCCTCTTTTGCAACGGATGTACACTGGTAGAAAGTCAGCCACAGTGGCCAAACCAGTAAAAATACCACTTACATCTCCTCCCCCTTTCTCCGCGATCTCGAGAACATGTTCGTAATGCGACACAGCATGAGAATGGAGGCCTGAACATCATATTTAACCGCTGCAAGTTTGACTGAGAAGGGAAGTGCTCGAACCAAGTTGATGGAACGCCCGGCCAAAATTGTATTCTACCTCTGCCAACATCATGTCATCGCCGGATGACTTCCGGATTTTTCGATATTGAGACAAGAAAGCCATCCCCTATTTCATGCCAAATACATAAGATCTGAATAAATTGAAAGAACAAAAACTCACTTGAGCTATCATTTGGTGCCGATTGTCTGACTGTCGCTGCATTGCTCTACTAAGGGAAGCGATGGCCAACGATAGGCAGACAACAGGGTCGTCGGGACAATAATCGTAGGCATGCAATAAATAGACTGGGAAAAAAAATGTCATTAGAATCTCTTTAGAATAACACGTCAACTTGCATATGGCGCTCTGATAACTCTTGGCAGCGAGACACATTTGCCCATAGAGAGTCACAATGACTGGATTATTCTTTGTAGGTACCCTGACCGATGTGTTCTCTGTTGTGTTGCTTTCCGTTGGGCCAACAATCTCCGCATCGTCTTCCGCATCTTCATCGCCTTCGTTCGCCTTCGATGCCTCTTCCTTGCCCGTCGAAGACAGAGCATATCGGCGTCCAATGGCATTCCATCTGAGGAGCTCTGGGGTCTTGACGGCGGTATCATGAAGTCGGAGCTCTCGGAGCGCGTGCTTCTGCAACGTTGAGGAAACGAATGCATCTGTGGGGCGGTGTCCACTCGCTAAGGAAACTAGGAGAAGGCGGAAAGCTTCGTTGTTAAACTGGTGAGAGTTGATGAGTTTACGGCACTGCTCCACTGCGACAGAGAACCTGTCCGAAAAGATGGCGCACGCTACAAGACATTGTCACAAGGTTGAACGAAAGCAAAACATGACACTCACTGATAATCGCTGTTCGAATCGTTGTCTGTGAGCCGGAATCGCGGTATGCAATCGACAGAAGGATGTGGCGCAGAACTTCTTCAGCCTGATCATAGTCGCCCCGCTTGGTAAGGATGAAGGAATACTAGAAAACCTAGTAATGAAAGAGCCAAACCGCATTCAAATGCGAAGACTGACTTGCATGAAAATCCTCAGCCAGCTTGTAAACTTGACGCCACGGAACAAATCCACTTTTCCGGAGGTCTGACCATCTTGCTTGTTCCTGCGGGCGTGTTTGTCGCGTTCTGCAGGAGGAGTATTAACAGAACAGCACATATCAAGAATGCTCGCCACAACTAACCACTGAGCTCGAGCCTTGATGCCATCCTATCCTCGTCTGCATCATTCCTCCGTTGTATCCTCCTCCTGGGGAACATGCCTTTGAAGTCATGGTCCTGGTGAAAATGGTTAGTCACCTAAACACACCCAGCTGTATCCAGTCACCCTTGTTGTCACGAATAGATTCCTCGTCTCTCTAAACATCTCCACAAGTTTTTCAGCCTCAATCATCCATTCCCTCTCCGCCTCCATGTCTCCTTGTGACATACGCGACCAAAGCTCCTCAACGCGCTTATGTCCCAAGATCACTTCTCGCTCGCGTTCCTCTTCGAGTGCTTTGAGTTCAGCCATCGAGAGCCTGCTTTTCCCAGCAGCTGAAGCTTTTCCTTTCGTACGTGATTTTTCTTCAAAAAGTGAGGCACCTTGAGGTTGAACACCAGCATCGGCTGAGGATGTAGCCTCAGGCTGATGTGCACGTCGTTTGCGAGAGTCGATGACTTTCAGACGACAAAGGAATTCAGTTTTAAGTGTGAACAGTAAGACAGTAAGAGAACCAGTAACCTTGGTAAACAAGTTCTAAGGCTTTCCGAGGCTCGTCCATGATCTCGTAGAGTTCGGCAAGTTTCATCTTTGCATCATTATTGGATTGGTCTGCATCAATGACTAAAGGAATGTCAGACTTTGGCGAGGGGCAAAGAGAATTATCCCACCTTGTTTATAGACCTCTGCGGCCCCCTCCAAGTCGCCAAGCATCCTACGACACACTGCGACCTGAAGTAGAACGTATAAGCTACTAGTCTGTACAAATTATTAGCATGGACGGATGTGCGGGGAGATAGTGACGTACTGCGGGATGTGCCCCAAGAGCCTCGTATATCGGCCGCGCATCAGCATACATCTCACGTTCAAAGTACGAATCGGCTATCTCTCCAAAAAGAGCAGCGTAATCGAGAACGTCTTGTGCGAGGATGATAGACACATGCATCTGTGTGACTTGTCACCCATCCAAGGTTTCTTACACATGACAAATACATACCTTGCCCTCCTCGACTTCTCCCAGTTTAATTCGCGCAATGGCAAGTCGGTGTCGGGCGTTGATATCAAGAGGATAGTAACCAGGTTGGACCTCACCGCTTCTTTCTATACACATGCTTCCTCGGTCCTCGCGAGGCAAATCATACTCTCGATCGTCCCCACATCCATCCCAGAAGCGCTGGCTGGCACGACCCTGCAACCATCTGCATCCATTTCTTATGGTATTGATTGCACGGTCATATTCTGCCATAGTATTATAAAGATCGGCGAGGACCAAAATGTCGATGAAACCAAATGTCTGGGCAGGCTGTGGTGGCGGATCGGTAGATGTTTCTATGGGCTGTGGAAGACCCAGAGGTTGAGTAGTTTGATAGTGTTCCAGAGCAGCCTGGTAGAGAGATGCACAGAGAGGAAGGTCTGATACTTCAATGAGTATTGGGCGAAGCTCTGTCAGAACCGTCTTTTCATGTGGGAACAGTTTCAAAATTGCAAGAAGGGAATGCCGAGCCTGAAATATGGAGATATATTGTGAGATGCGTGGAAAAGAGAGCGACGAAACTCACGGCACGAAGATCGTTCATCTCCTTTGCCAGTGAAGCACGGTCCCAAAGGGCGTCGACATTTGTTGGGTCGAGACTGTAAACCTTACTATAGCAATATAGAGCTTGTTGGTTATAACCCAGAGCCCTAATGAAACATGCTATGAGTCAATATCTGCTTTGACGACGATGGGTCACGACCGTACCGTGATTGTGCAGCCAGGCTCTCCCATTCATCTGCATCATGTTGAAGGTGTGCTGCCATAATGCGTAGTTGAAGGGACTTCTTCGGCTCATTCGAATCTTCATAGCACTGAGCGATGACAGACCACGCAGATGGTGCTCTTGGTTCGATGCGAATGACTTCTTGCATGATCCGTATTGCTTCCGGGATATTTCCATCCACATATGCCTGATTTCCTTCTCCCAAGAGAGCACGTACTTGATGCGAGAGGACAGGTCCGTGCTGACGGCTGCGCTGAGATTGAAGTAATAGTTGCAGGAAAGCTCAAGGGTTATTACCAAACACGCACCCTTTTGCCTTTCCTCTTGCCTATCCCAGACGCTTCGCGTAGATCTTCACGGAACTCTGCATCTTGCTGGGCGATATTGAAGTCCCATTCTCGATGGAGCATTGCTGAATTTGAGACATCGTCCGTCATGCGGATGTTGCTCACCAGCCGGCTACAGTTCGCACTCAGACTCGGACACGGGGATGTATGTCAAACGAAATGACGTACTTAAAATCGGTGTCGATCTCTGCTTGTACACCCTGAGGCACTTCAATGTCTTCGATGTCCGATTCCTCTTCCGAGTCGTCATCCAGGGAATCTGAGTGAGAGTCTTCGATGCTCCCGACACCATCTGCTGTAAGGTTAATCAAGGATCGCCTTGATGACCCTCATACTTACAAAGGTCTTCTTCTTCATCCATGCTCCTTCAACTGAATTGCCAAGTCAGCGTTCAAGCTCTTCCAGTTAGTATGAGCCACGTGTGACGCCAATCAATTTCCAAATTAAGTAGACTCATTTCGTGATGCACCGTGAGCCGCGGCGGTCGGCTGGACAGCTTGCCGGAGCCATCCGGCCACAGCTGACCAGCGCCATCAACAGCTTTAAGGGTCCTCTGTACAACCAACACCTCGCCGTAGCACATAGCCAGCTCCTGGTTCTAACCCCCCCATAGACGACATTTATTGGTGAAGCAACAGCATTCTTATTTCTATTACCAACACGCGATTGATCATAATCCACGGCTGATTTCCCTTGTCTCACACCCTCCAGCCAGCAGTGCACTCTCAATGGAATCCTTAGATCTCAATGGTTTGGCCAAATCTCTTCCAGCAGCCAACTTTGAGAAAGCTGAGAAGGAACTACTCAACAACTTCAAATGTAGGCGCCTTTTCTACGCCCTTTTGTTACCTTGCTCACGTTCTACCATTAAGCTGCGGCACTCAGTATAACTACCCTCTACAGATCATCCAGACATGCATCGAAACGCGCGTATAATGCAGGATATGCTGCAGCTTGTCAAGATCTCATGACGATGATCCAGCAGGGTGTTTCTACCGGTGGTGTAGCTCTTTCTGGTTCAAACAGCCCTGCTGGCGACGTGATGACAATCGGACGAATCATGGACTGGATCGAGGCTAGAATGGAGGCGGTAAAGGCTCGTGAGGAGGAAGAGGATGAAGATGAAGAGCGTGAAAAGGAAAAAGAGAAGGCAAGGGGGAGCGTTCCGACAAGCCATAACGACGCGAATAAAGGCTCGTCTGCCCGCGCCGTTTTCCCTGCAGACACTGCAAGGAACCAATCAACTTCTCCCCGTGTAGACAATCATGCGGTACGGTCATTGAATCTAATTTGCACAATGACTAATTATCTTCCGTTTGTTAGACTATTCCGGTGCCCTTGACGCCGCACTCGCCATTCCCAGTTAGTAGCTCAAATATTCCAAACAGACAATTATCACCTACGCCATCTACGATTCCACCTCCTCGGCCATCAACGCATCCCCCTACCCAGCGCGCATCCAAACCTCGTGTTCCTGGTTCTAGGAAAGACTCTGAGCTATTCCCCACCGCACCTATCACAGCTTGCCTTACACCTTCAGAAAATCTTCTTCGCATGCCTCCCATTACTACCGCTACATCGGTCGCAGGAGAACCTGCTTTTTCTGATTACACGGCTGGCGCCAAGCGCCGTCATGCTGTCATGATGATGCTCGATTCCACAACATCAGGCGCTACTGAGTCATCTTCACAAGGGAGCAGTGCAACATCAGTCACCCCAGCCTCTGGGAATAATAGACGGAGGACGCGAAGCTCGCGCACCTCAGTGCTCGGCGCCAATCATCCGCAAACTCAAAACTTGGGGGATGCCATGGACGTGGAGGACGAGGGACGAGAACGCAAGCGAGTAGCCAGGCGTTAATTGTGTTCTTCAAATAGAGATAAAAAGGTAGGCAATCCGCCTTCCTTTTTGTACGTATAGGGTTGCTTTTACTGGCCACTATTCTTTCTATTCCCACCCACTTCTGCAGTGTTCTCTAGCATTTAACATACTCCTGACCCCCTTGTATCGCTCACTTTGCATGGCTTCCGTATGTACGCCTGATTTCACATGATACCAATTTTTGTTTGTTAATCATGGCACCCCACTATTCTTCTATCGCTAATAAATACAGTGGTTTATGGCTTACGATAGCAAACTTGCAATATCATAACGAAGGAAGCTGCTCAACTGGTGTCGTCAAGTTGTCAGTGTCCGAGTGTCGTACCTTACTGCCGTGGACTGCGCGATGGCAATTACTAAGGCGAACTTGACGAACTCCTCATATTCTATTTTCTTTAACATTTTCCCATCAGTCATGAAACACGCAACTGGAAGCACCGTAATTTAATTTGCGATTATAACTATCCGCCTAATGTTAATAATACATCAGTACAAAGTATATGTTTTTACGATAGTCGGTAATGTCATAAAGAAGAAATTTGTTCGACCCATCATGATGGTCATAGCGGCATCTGCCTCGCTATGACTCCAGTACCATGAAAGACATACAATATCATATATGGAACTATGACCCGCACACCAGATGCAAAAATGATCCTCGGTCCACCATGCATGATGCGCGTCGCGCTGCAGGAGGCTGTGGGCTCTGCAGGAAAAAGTTAGTCTTTATTCAGTCAGATCTGCGTCTACGCACCATCCGCTTAGAGGCGCCTATTTGCGGGAGTAATGGAACCTGATCCCAACCCATAAGAAGCCTGCAGCGCACCAAAGGCTGCTTCATAATCTTTCGGCTGTGATGGGTGTGAGGAAGTCTGCTTGTTGTCGCCCCCGGACTTGAGCAGAGCCTCTGAGGATGCGTTATACGACTTGTTGGAGGACTTGACGAATCGCTTAGATGATGATTTGAACATGATGATAGTAGTGAAGACGATAGACGGCTTAGCGACAAGTGGTTTAGCGGTGTGATCTTCAAGGAACTGAAGGAACTGAGGGGTGAGGGTTCAACCCGGGTTGTCTTTTATATTGCATTGAAAGGCGCCCTGATATTCCTTGTACCGTCCCCAAGACGGATTCGATCATGGAGTCATGGATGGATGCTGTGCATGGGTTGCGTGGTGACCAACCTGAGCTTCTAATTCGAGTGACACTGCTGCTCACAGCTCCATTCTAGCAGATGAGTCACATCAGAGATCCAAGATCCAACGCAGGCGCGCAAGGGAAGCACTGCGGTTGTGTCGCTGTCGCATCCCGCCGGTATAAAGCGAAGACAGGCACGTAGTATTAAAGGAATCGGACAGTCCAGTCAAGGGCCACCGCAGTGAGCCAGAGCAAGAATGCGCCAACCATGCGGGTCGTGTTCATATGAACCCTGTTTTGGATCTGCATTTGTGCCGTAGCCTATTGTCTCTCTTTCTAATAGACACGAGACGCAGCTTTCAGTATAAACAGCCGTCTAAAGAGGATAAAAAATACCAGTATGATGCACCCAAGATGTGAAGTGAAATCCAAATTCCGCTCCCGTGCCGCAGCTCTGTCAAAGCACGCTGCGGCAGACGAAGAGATGACCTGCGCAATGTCGCTTGGGGAATGCGCCACCATCGGAAGAGATTCTCTTCCGTAGGTCAATGTAAATCTGACCATGCATGATTCTATTGGTCAACGACATGCGGTACCTGCAACAAGTCATGATTCATGATTCATGACTGAATGTCAACCATACCTAATTGATAGCTCCGCGCACAAGGCGGTATTTGTCATGTTACTGTCCTTTGACGTGTCACATGTCGAGAACTGACCTCCAAATTAATTAAGGACTTTTGCATAGTAGCCGATATAGCACCGCTGAAGCACTATAATCTATGCTATAAGGCAGTGTTGGGTATCTGAGTCCAGTACATGAGAGATGCTGCGTTCTTGATTTGTCGAGGAAGCTGGACAGCCTGGAAAACGGCGTAGGATGTTTCTACGGTCAAAGAGTGATAACAATAATTGTGCAAGAGACGACGTGCATGAACGAAGTGCAGTGCTAGCACAAGACCTGTGCAAACTGAGTTCAGATGTGTCCATATTTAGCATCGATAAACTTCACGTGACTCATCAGGCTCAAAAGATAAACTTATCCTTCCTCCAACTTGAAAATCCATCGTGATGATCATTACCGCTGTATATTTCTCATTAATTTTTCAACAAGCTCTCAAGCTAAAATAGACTGTCTAGAGGTTATGGCGGATCGGGAAGGACGAGTGGGAACTGTAACGAGTGAATCCCAGTCTCTATTGCGTAGGACTGAGATGTTCTAGCAAACTATCGTGAATATATAGTAAGTAAAATTTTCTGCGTTCCTTACACTAACGCGCAATGGTACGACGCGATCTCAACTGACATCAGGCGCTTGACAGGAGACGTTAGCTTACGCGTGACGTCGGAGTCTTAATCATTCTACCGCTCGCCACCGAGGCCGTCAGGCTGCGTATCATCCAACAGACTGCACCGCGAACAACCTCCACCCTTTGCCATCCTCGATCGCTCTCAACACATTCTCTCGAACATCGGAGTTCGACATCACGAACCTAACATAATATCCTTCCTTTACGTCAAGGTGCTCTGTTTCACTATAAGTGTTACATGCAGTCAAAAGAAAAATCAATATGGGCGGTGGTTCGATACCCACGCCTTAACAACCTCCAAAACACTTGGTTAGTATCTCGAAGCGAGTGACGCCTGTATGATGGGTTATTGATAGATTGACACAAAAGACAAATGATGTCGTCTCCTTGTGCACGCAGAGGAACATCGCAGTCAAGCGGAGGTGCAAGACTTTCCCAACTCACTCTTCATAAAGGTCACTTCATTATTTCTAGGCTAGCCAGGACGATTCTTATACTTATCATTTCAGAGCTCTGAGAGCGCATCGGAACACATTGGGATCTAGTTGACTTACGATATAGAAGATGATTCAAACGTGTTATACTCGGCGCTGATGAAGATGACCGCGACAGCACTATAGCGGTGTAAGTAAGAACGCCCGCATTCCCGAGCTACTGTTACATGACCTGCATCCTACAACGCTATACTCTAGACACATTTTTGGATGCCCTGACAACCTGCGCAATTGGACGAGAAGAAGAACACACTATTTTCCTCTAGCTCGAATGCAGATCCGTTGCACACTCTCTTTGCCAACCATCGTATATTCAAAATCACGGACATGTAGTATGAAGATACCTACCTCATACTGGCTCAGCGCTCCGGCTATCGACCAGTATATCGCGTGGCTTGTGTTCCTGTGGATCTCGATCTTATTCGGCATTTCCCTGTGTTATCTTCCTATCGTCCCATGGCGGAAATTGCAGACCGGCGGAAACAGACGTCCAATACTGAGCTCCTAGATAATATTGCTAGATACGTTGAATCTTGATGCAAACTATCAAGTTCAAGCTACATATATCACTTCTCAGTCGCCAAATGCCATTGCAAAAGATCAGCCGCTCAGTCTTTCGCCAATTCATTACTCCTTTTGATTTGAGTTTGTCGAGCGCGTGGCACATTCACATTGAATTCCTGTGGCTCTCACTTGGTTTTTATCTGCGGTCGGGGAGCCGGAGAAGGCGGCGTCCGATACTGAGCACACGTGGCGCAGTAGTTTGGTGAAAATACTGTCCATGATCAAGTCTGGTGACATATGCTTCACTCCCACACAATAACACACCAAAGCACCCTTCGCAGTCTTTGCGACGCCACTCACTGTTAGCGCTCCGTAGCGTAGTGTTCGTGTGGCTGTCTGTTTAATTTAAATGCGACTGCGGGGCGGGGCGTATTGCGTCCTTGAGCCGCAGTCAGCACGAGCTTCCTTCGTATTTGCGGAGGCAGACTCAGGGAAGGAAAGAGAACGTAGATGAGTTGCGGATGTTATTGTTTACGCATGATCCTAACTGGCAGAAGATATTTAAAATTGGTCTGACTAGGTTGACCGTGTATGTGGCACAAGCACCATATGCGTATAGCTTAAGAAAATGACCTGAATATACAGAATAGTGCTCAACCGAGTGAAGACTACGTTCAATCGAGGTTCCACGACGGTGGAACAAATACATGTGGGAACTGACGGTCATGGATAAAAAGGATTAAATGCGGTCGTATATACGTGTCCTCGCAATTGTAGTGATGACAGCTGCTGAGTTGAGGTCTGCGTTATCAACCACCTTTGAAAAAACGACCTTCGGGATATCAAATCGCATTTCAACACATTGAATGCAAGCGTAGAGGAAAAGTGGACTACGACTCAGCCACTCCCAGGACCTCTGGCACCCAGCATAACCCCAACGCGTGACCGTGGCGCACGCTGCGTCGCAAAGTCATCCAATCACTGACGTGCACCTTACATCTTATTCTTATGAAGTTCTGCCACAGATCAAAGGTGCGACTCCAATAGTATGGTGATTCGTAGTGAGCAACGTTGTCACTAACACCATTTGTACAGGCGGGTTAATAGTAGGCCATGAATGCATCGATACAGACTCGGAACTTTGGCGAATTGGACAACTACTGTTGCACACACCTTCACCTCATAGCCCACGTGTAGCCCGTCCTGTGTCCGGTCACGGAGTATAAGGCTCTCTTCACATAACTGGAGGTTGTACATGACACCATGTCACTTTACGCAAAGGACTAGACTTGTGCACGAATGAAGCGATCATTTTTGCCGACTTTCAACTGGCAAACCAAGGCGTACGTCCAATCTAGTTGAAGATCGGGCTGAACAATTTGCAAAAACTTTCCCCGCCAGATGTTGTACCGTCCGTTGTCGTCCCCTGCCGGAATCCTGTGTTCATAGCCCATCTGGAGTATGGATTTCCCGCTCTAGTGACTCAATCATTACGATGCACGATCAATCTGGATTATATGGGCCTAAGGAGGTTAGCACGGAATCAGCACCAACGCAGTGTAATCAAGAATCCTGCGACCCGAATACAAGGTCGACTGCCTATTCTTCCAGGACCACAGAGCTGCGGAATCAGGATGACCTTGACGTCAGCCTTCTTGCACCATATTCGTAAGGCAAATAACCGCCAGCGAGGGGCTCTGATCGAGGGTGAGGACGGTTCTGCGTCAGCAGCACCCAGAAGCGGATTGCAGCGTGTTCCGATTCCCTTCTAAAGTGCGCGTCTTTTGGTAGGAGCCTTCGAGTTGACTCATGGGGAAAGGATCACGTGCGAGAGGCCATGCACAATTAATATGACGGCGAGCCTGATTGAGACTCACTCTTCCATTATAATTACCGAGAATGCGATAACAACGTGGAAATGCTGTACCAATTACTTTGAGATAGTTTGCAAGGTCATTGGGACTTACCAAAACTGGGTAGCAGAACACCTCAGGCATCCCGGAAAGTACTTGCACCTGAAGAAAGCTATGTTACAGCGGAAGGATCAATGTCTACACGTGTAATAGTAAATATGTATCATGGCAAGGCGGTAAGTAGCGATCAGTAACGTCGGCATTTGTTGAATATTATACAGATATAATCTAACCCCTCAAAACCTTACAATCGGATAACTGTCATGGCTGCTCGCTTGGCCCCGTGTCTCGCATAGGGAGCACCACGACCCCAAGTTCAACCACAGGCAGTTCATCCACCTCCCGCAAGCGCTGCTGTGGTGGAACAGGCATGGCAATGAGGACAGCCACACGTACGGCGGGAGGTGCCGATCCTTGCGGAGATGAAGGTGCAGGCGTAGGCGCGACGTTGGCAGATGTCTGCGGATGTCTATGAAAAGGTCGCAGGAAACGCATCGTCCGGGACTCTACGTCTGATTGGGTCGGTGAGGAATCTTCCATCGGAAATTGAGGGCTTCGATTAACTGGAGTAGCGTAGATGGGCTGTGACATAAAATTAGTGGCTTGCAAGATGTGCATCACGAAAGCATACCATTATGTTATTCCATGCACACTTCTCGTTGCTGGCCCCATGGTCACTACTGCGAAGCCAAGCCTCCCACATCTTGGGTTTCTTCCCAATGTCCCTTCGTCTGCGACTACTTCGGGGATCATATGGTTGATTAGGGATCCACCTCCCTGCACGGATGGCTTCTTCGACAATTCGTTGGTGTCGCCGTCGAAGGATAAGACTGCGAATGACGATGGCCGACGAAACAGCCAGGAGAAGGACGAGAGTGGCTGTAAGCGCCGAATAAGATGAAGAAGACATGCCAGACACGGGGAATATCGACGGGGTGGTGGACATATTGGGTATTAGAATGAGTAGGACTAGTGAACGTTAAAGTAGGGGAGACCCACCAAGAAAGGTGTAAACTGTGAAGGGTAAGGTTTTCATTTGGTATTATGGGTACCCGGTCAGGGCAGTTATTTGGTGCACAGGTTACCAGGCCAATTCGGGAGTATTGTGTAGTTCGAGCAAGGATATTCAAACCCACAGCAATGCGAGACACACCATGAAAACACGGGTGTAAAAAGATTAGAGGAGAGACGTGAGGGAAACAATGTGAAACAGTGTGAGAAAGAGCCGAGTTGTAACACGATAACCATCAAATCAGACTCACGGTACAGGGCCGCGCTGGAAGTTATACCAGGTTCAGAGGATGATGTGGGTGTACTACCGGTTGAAGTAGTAGAAGGGTCGGGGAAAGTTGACACAAACAATGGAGTGTCTGAGGGTGGTGGGGCACGAGCAGGACTAGACATTGTAGACATTTTGACAGCTGTGAGATTGACAGAGTGGAAGAATAACAGAGGCTATTAATATAGAGTACAAGAGGAAGGGTGAGAATCGAGTAACGGAATCAATGCAGCTGGACGTCTTTGGCAACGACGTCGATGACCACTTCACGTTGATCGTCAGTGGAGTCTTGGACTACGTAATGGCGGAGAAATGCGAAATGAGTTCACACACTCCGTAATGACTACTTACAATATTAATGTCAAGTTTTTACCTCACTGGTACATACTTTCTGCAGCTGTCTAGACTCAAGGAGTATTGCAAGGAGTGAACGATCGCAACTGTTCAAGTTGTTGTGGCTACTACAACTCTCGTCCCTCAAGACAGCAACCACCGAATACATCATTTAAAATTAAGTCTCCGTGCCATCACTCTGGTGATCCGTTCTCATTGGGAAAGAACGCACGGTCCCACCTCACTAGTCACATGGAATCCACCGAAGGAACCTTGGTGTTCTGGACTATACGAGTGCTACTAGGTGCTACTACCTGGCAATATGTTTTACCTTTCACTGACACTTTCATTATTCATGACACACGGCTCCTGACTTTCGAAATGATTTCATCGGCGCCTCCTACACGGGTAATGAATCCATGTGTTCGTCCACGTTCCACATTATAAGGGAGTATCTTGGTACAATTTCCATTACACCCCTGAATGGGATGATACTATCATTGCCAGTCAAGTATCATTTGTGCTCTGAGACTCTCACTTCGTCACCTCCCATTATATCGTAGTCGCCTTTGATGGCGCCGGCGTGCTCGAGCACCAAAGACCACACAGATCCTAATCCCATCATCGCTGTCGACGATAATATGGTATTAGGATTCTTTGAATATCTGGCTGAATATAATTTACATCTACCAGTAAGTATTATGAGTCCCCGTGTCACAAAAGAAGGAAAGCACAGGATGAAAATTAATCGAACAGCGAGATCCTTAATCGACTGTGACTCCCCGGCTTCGGAGATCGTTTTTTGCTTCATTTATTTCCTGCATGTGAACAAGTCATGGTTCAGTCCATCGACCCTTAGATATACATGTTGCCTGCCTACCTCTAGCAGCTCATGGTAGGCTTCCGGACAATCACGGAAGGTAAATACCCCCCAGCCGAGACTCCATAGGGAATATGACCCGAACGATACCAAGAGCCACCATGGAACCTACGTTTATGCGATGGTTACACAAATTTAAGCGTTCATTCCGCGAAGGTCAGCGAGAGGACGTACGACAGGAAGGATTGCTTGTGCAATATCTGTGTCAAGGAGTGGTACGGGCAAGACCTGAAACAGTACCAGTAGATACAGCGAAATAAGGATTGACGAGTAGAGCGAAACCCGGTGTAAGCGAGACATGTTACAAAGGAGTGTCCTGAAGAAGAGGCGGGCTGTTTTGGTAACGACGTTTCGTGCAGCAAAACCAAGTTACTCGGAGTTTAAAGTGTACATCATCACGTGATTACCTTGACCAAATTGTGTCTGCGAATAAGTTCTTTTAACCTTGCTGGAACGATGTCTTTACTTTGCGTCTGTAGACGGCCCTCTGCAGGATTTTTCCCTCTACCATCCCCATCATCGGCACTGTCTAGAAGTGTCTCTACTTCTCCATATGGTCGCTCGCATGTCTTCAAGCGACGCTCGCCGAAACTGCCTAACCCGGTCGTTCCCATTTTCCCTCAGCGTGTTATCCGAGCAGACGGCTCATCATATATGCAATGGACAACATCACCGCGCTCGCGAATAATTTTGACGCGCGACACGACAAATAACCCTCTTTGGAATGCTACCCAACGTTTGAGTGGAGGAGTCGAGGGAAGCATAGAGGATGAAGAGCAAGAGGGCACTGGCCGTCTGGGACGCTTCAGGAGAAGGTTTGGAGAGGAGGTTGGTGCAGGAGAGTGGACTGAGCTTCAGGATGGTATTGAGGCTGAGGTGGAACCTCCACAAAGCAAGAAACAAAAGGCTACCTCGAAAAAATGAAGGTGTTCGTGCCCCATTTCATTTCGGTCCTTCAGGTGCGTCTTCCTTTGTGATGATTAGAAATACTATCTTATCGATGTTTCTCAGCCTTCCTTGTTCCTCCGTTGTATGCCTGCCTTAGTTGGCACTTGTCACCCACAACACTCGTTCAATGGCGCATTCCTAGCTAATGAGTATTTGCGCGAAAAGTTCAAATATTTTGATACTACTACATTGATATCCGGCACTCAGTAATACAACCATCAATCAAGCCCTCGAAGTTGACTGTCTATTGTTCTTCATCATCTTTATTAGACGGTTGTGAGTACGAATAGTGCGTTTCAAAGGTAGGTTTTGGGGCTTGGGGTCCACTGCATGAATGATGTCTGCCTGCTCTACCCCGGCAGTATTTTCGTCGATTCATTCATGATGATTTCAAATCACCCGCTCTGTACTCCCATTGTATGCTAACACCATCTTGCAGTCCAATGCACACAAAAACAGTGATCCCTTATTCGTCATCCAGTTACTCTAATCATATACATGATTCAATACTCATGGATTATTTGTTCACAGTCTGATGCAAATGCAACAGCTCGCCGTGCTGCCTCGCACCGTAACCCAGTAACAGATCACTTCTCGACTCGGGCATTAGGATGTTCTCCTACTACAACCCAACAACAGTTCTCCGCCATTCGCCACCTTCGCAAACTTCTACTCACCTTTTTTCACAGAGATGTGATTTTTACTGTCGAATCTCGTGATCCCCTAGAGGTACGTCTCTTTATTTTGTTTCCTCTGCGGTTGACTTCATGTCAGTGGTCACCCTGTAGTGCCCTGCTACCTCGTCCCGATTTGCAGCCACTCATTTTCGAAACCGTTACTATGGTACATTCGAATGTCAGTAAATGTCAGTTTCTCTACTTTCTATGCCACCATTGCTGACCCTTCTTCAGTCAGGACCGGTCTGAGCCTCTCGACTCCTGGGGCCGGCCGCTTGGATCGACATGAACTCCGAGTTCCTAGCGATCTAAACAATATTATTAATGCCAATCATAAATCGCAATTTGCTAGGGAAGCAGCATGTCAACCTGCCGGTGACCGCGGAGACATGCGAAATTCTAGTTTCACGGTATCTGGCGGCGATTCATCGGTCGACGCAATGATGGTCCGTCGTCGTGGGAACTTTATTCTTCCTTCTATTGAACTTTATATCAGTTCTTCAGCTGCAGATCTTTCGCGGAGGCGTCACACATTATGTCCCACCAACCTGCGACTCAGAGCTGGGCAACTGAAGGTATGCAGTGGTGCTTGCAGGCGTTAGTGACTAGTGGCGTGGCCTACCAGCAGACATAGACTGCGGGGATCCTAATAACTATACTTCTGCAGTATGCACGAGATCTCGAGGTCAAAATTAACGACGCAGCCATGGTGACACTGACAGCAGCGCAATCATAAAGGAATGGAAGGTAAATCTTCCACACTGTCGGTTCTCCTGCTGTTGCAGATTGATTCACGTTGTCGCCATGGATGCCGAGGAGGTATGTAGGAGTGATTCCCATTGGCTACTTAACGAAACCGTTTAAGCCGTTCTTCTAGTTCCATCCCTTAAACTCGAATCCTCGTCCTCGTTGCTACTCTGAGGTCCCTGCTACGACATTACAACTTGAGACTTTACCTGAGGTTTGTGATTGTTGGCTCTGAGTCGTTGCCATTGTTGTGCTTACTGATGTTATTGCAGTGCAAATACCATGGTCAACAATATGGAGGAAGAATTCGAAGGATTATTGGACGACCGTGGCAATCGTTTGGGTTTTTTGGGACGGTGTGTATCGGTAGTGGGAAAAGTGGGAAATATAGTTTGGAAGTTCCTCTGCACTGGAGTGGTGGTTTTCAGAAGTGGTGGGGTGTTGCTTCTTGAAAGCGCACGGCGTGTTTTGAAGACATGTTAGTATTCTCTTGTTGATAAATCCTAAATATACTGAGGTGGTTCAGTTGCTGTTATCGCCGCTCTTGGATTAAAGCCTGATATACTCAGGAAATTCGGAGACGTGCATGGCAAATACTTGGTTGATAGGGCTCGGTCGTCTGTCACCTGGTCAATCATCATGACGACTGGTAGCTGGGCTGCGCTTTCAACTACACCATTTGTTCCTATCCTCGACTGGCATCGCCCGCTCAGTCAGATATCTTTCATCATATCGTGGTACCTCGCATTAACATCAGTCGCATTACAAACACTCCTTTCGTTTAAATTTCGAAATGGGGGTTTGCCGACTCTGGAGGTACAGTATTTGCGTCGTGTCATATTCTCTATTATTCATTTTGTCATAGGAAATGGACCCATCTTCACGATTGTGGTTATATCCGCACTTCTTGCCAAGATTGTGCTATACACCACTGCGTCGAGTTTCTTTGTCGGAGCTCTCGGGGCAATATGGTATGGTGAAAGTTTCCTCTGGTTAAAAATAATGTTGTCTATTGTTACTGCGATTCTGCCATTGGACATTCTTGCCACTGACGTTATAGTGTGTTATCCATATAGTAAAGGAACCACTACTACTAGTATATCGTCCACATTGGCTGTCACCAGTGGACATCTTCTTTTCAAGGACATGTTACGAATGATCGTGTACTTGCATCGCATCATCGTCAACTTTGTTATTTATCTTGCCTCGTTCACATACAACATTGCATTCTTTATATTAATATTGACAATTTTGACTTTGTTAAATTTCAAGATGGTCTGATGCTTTCACAAGGATTTGGGACTCGAAAACCAGCCGTTTCGTGACTAGTATACCCGCAAGCTTAACTGATCCATTTGAGTTGGTATCGCTGCCATGACAAACTGCCAATGACTGGTAGGGAGCTGCAGGTACACCCTCGTGTATCAGTGACCATACCCATACCCGTACCCAGCAAAAACCCATACCCGCCAGCGCGGGTACAGGTTTGACTGCGGGTATGATGATCTCGGACCCGCACCCGCACTCGTGGAGGGTTTACCCACGGGTATCAGTGCTCGTATCGGCCATATATAAGGTCCTTAGCAAGATACTAGTAGACTTCGCGGCCGTAGAGATGTCATCGATAACGAATGTGAGAGAACAGGTTCAGGTGTCTGTCGTCCAGTTAGCTATGTCAGGTTTGGAGTTATGACTGGATGTCGAGAGTTTATTTGTGGGTATTGGTATCTGGACTACAGTTTGGGTAATACATTTATTGCTCTTTGTCTCTATCTATACGTCCATCTTTTTATATGAAGTCAGACGTTTGCAACCGGGAAATTCTGCAGGTCGAGTTTAGGTATGAATAAACTACCAGGTACAGATTATGTACAGACAGACAATGGACATAGGTCCATTTTCTCGTGTCCGCAGTGGGTGTGTGACTTCACGTGACTAGC
>Ga0153978_1000057_pt1 | contig 22005 bp, 31 predicted proteins | sample TSGA062MetaG_FD_104749 | JGI IMG/M metagenome (GOLD analysis project Ga0153978, IMG submission 104749) | Attine ant fungus gardens microbial communities from Georgia, USA - TSGA062 MetaG | ecosystem: Host-associated > Fungi > Mycelium > Unclassified | place: USA: Georgia, Yuchi Wildlife...
CGCTGCCACTTTCTTCTTCAGAAATCATACCTCTTCACTTAGATAAAATACGTTCGTCGTTGATGGCACATCAGGGAAAATAAGAAAGCCATAAAACGCAATCGGGAGCGTGATGACACCGTCCATTATGAACCTGAAATTAATGCCACTTAAGCTTTGGCAATGATGACGGCAGTGCCATGGTGTATGTAGCTTACAGCCACCGCCATCCACTGCGTCCGCTAACGCCATTAAGGTGTCTTATCCGAATTCAGTTTTGTTGATCTCTTTCTGGAAAGTGATCTCTTACTGGTAAACCGCTGCTTGAAGTACGCCGGAAAATCTACCACCAGTCAGACAAAGGAACGAACGATGGATGATCACCTTACAGTGTGCCAGCTAGACCAGAGCTTGTGAAAATGCCTGAGCGCTTCCCCAGTTCCCCAGGTTTATACCAACTTCACAAATGACATAAGCAAGTATTTCTGAGAGCAATAGAGTACTAACGATCCAAGAATATAGTGGGTGCCTACAAAGGTCGATGCTTCTGATATGCCTTGGAAAAATCTGATGGCGTACAACTATGCGCCTGAAAGTTAGCAGGCAAATAATTATAATGGCACACTTTACCTGCTGAACGTTATGAACACTACTTGAACTATATGCATCAGGTTTGTCAATGCCGCGTTATTTATTCTCGATAACAGACAAACCAGAAGGTCAGCAGACCCCATACTATCTGCATTAACGGAAACCACAGTCTCGGAGGGACAACCTGGAGCATCAGATTGTCTAGAAAGGTAAATTGGTGCTGGCACCGCGGGAAGTATAAATAATTAAGGCTTACTGGGTATCATTCCTACGATATAACCGCATGTGAAAATGGTATTGATTTTCTGCGAGGGAAGTGAGAGGAAGGTCGCTGACAGAATATGGACTGCGACACGTACATTGAAGTCATTTCCTTGCATATTGAGCTCTTCCTTCATTCCAGATACATAAGCATTGTTTACGTTGGCTCGATCAAGGTCTGGTCACGAAAATAGGGTCAGAAAACGGTATATCATAAAGTAATATGTAACACGATGAAAGGGGACATGCTTGGATGCCACATGGTGACCTGATCGTGTGCCGCAGGCCCAAAGCTAGATATTGTGACAACCTGTTAAACTCACAGTTTGTGAAATACTATCACCGCACCCAGGCCCTGAGTGAGCGCCGTCTACCTGAGGTTGAGACACGTATGCCACATACCATAAGACAGCAGTATGATAAAATGAACCAGTCCAGTTTGAAGAGCAGCCTTCGCTCCAACTTGGACGAGGGTATCTCACCCCAAAGAAATTCCCTGACAATTTGCCAGCTCATTTCACTACTACAAGCCGCCTGACAGGTTTTGAAATTGGGTCAACAACCAATTGTCACGTGGCCACTCATATGTTCTCATCATACGGCTCATACTAGTAAGCGGCAGCTTTTGCTATTAGCTGAGAGCGTCGGTTCAGGTGTAAGGTTGGTCCCAAATTCTTGGCGCTCGAACAATTTGGGACGTGAACAACCACCGGATTAGTTGGTGATAAACCAGTCCATCACACTCAATAGAGGCACATCGCATATACTACACGAGGTGATAGAGATCGGTCAGTATATTAACAAGTTATAATCGTAATGAACACTCGCACTACTCCCCAAAATATTCCTCAACCAGTGCTTGTTTCCTCAGAGCCAATAGTACACCTTCCATCTCATCTCTTGTCGGAAGCATCGGTGGCATTAGATCTTCTGGTGACAAAAATCCTAGGTAAGTAGCGGCTGCGTTCGCGTGTGCGCGCATCGAATCTGCAGCCCCGCTCGTTTGAATTGCATGTACCTTCGCCAAGCCATCCACCGCAACTTTGCGGGGCCGTTTTGCCTGCTCTTGTGTGGTGGACTCTACATTCGCTGCGTCCATCTCGGTATCCTCCTCTTGCGCTTTACGCTTACTAATGACTGGTGTTAGAGAGTGCCCACTTGATGGGAGTGGAGATGAGCGTGTTGAAGGCCCACGAGGCATTTTTGGTATCGGATCGTCAAGAGGGAGGTTGAGGACCTCTCGTATGTTTGTATATTCGTCTCGCCATTCTGCAGGATAAAAAGTTAAATTGAAGCCGACCACACTCACAGATATGGTTATACCTTCTTCCTCTGCTTGACGTTCATACTCGAGCAACTTCTCATCTGCATCGTCGATGTCGCCGAAGTATACAGGACCCTGGTTCATAAACTTTTTGTAGAATGCAAGTGCTTGGTTTTCTTCTTCTTCCTCTTTCTTTTTACTCTGGAAAAGCTCTCGTACGCCTGGCAGATCTTTTGCGCGGCCAAAGTATCTAAGGCTTCATCAGCAACAACTTCAATGGATATTTTAGAACTGTGGCGACGGACTTGTATCCTTTCGTTCCAGGTACCTCCTTCCCATCATCATCAAGCATGGCTACATTCCGACGATAGTTGGCACCTCCCAGCGCAATAATCTGGTTCTCCCAATGCCGCTTCTCCCGCATCAACTTGTTAATCTCGTCATTTAAGTCTCGAACTTCGTAGTCAGTCAAACCAGCTGGTAATAGATGTCCATGTGTCAGCTCGTCTGGAGTCCGAGTTTCCTAAGGACGGGACGCACCATCCTGTATCTTGGACACTTTCCGACTCAACTCCCTCAGAATTTCTCCTCTCCACCGTTCGCACTCCCTCAAACTTTTGCAAGCACTCGCCATCTTCGGGCGACGATCTGCGCGTGTCCCAAGACCAAGCTCAGCCGCTTGAGCTTCTCGGAAACGGTACAACATCGACTGAGCTTTCTCTTCATTACGGGCCTAGTTGTAAGTTGAGCAACCATACAAGTAATTTATCTTGGCACCTACCATGGTTAGATATTACGCTGCAAAGCAGGAGCGAAGATATACAAATGCTAAAGTGACTGGTCTGAGAGCAAGGAGGAACTGAACGATTCAATTAGGACGATGTGACCCTAATATTGGGTTCCCGTTCTGGGTAATGATGAAAGGCTCAAGGAGGTCAGTAAACTTCGGTATTTCAAGTCGTCTGGAATCTGCATTCACAAGCAGTACTCTCTCCAGCATTCGTCCAGAGACACCCAGGCTCTTTTCTTAACGGTCATGGCCTCGGCCTCATCCAGCATTGTCTTTGATGACATCTTCACGACCGATGCTATCGACAAGGATGGCAAAAAATTCGATCGAGGTCCGGACTTGCCCATGCGCATCATTTTTGCCTCTGATTGACATGTGCTATACACCACCAGTATCCCGCCTATACGCTCGTTCAAAGAACTATGGCATGGCTCTGACGCTCGACTATAATACCGAGCTCCTGCCCATGACGAACGGGGACAGCTTCGCACTGGCCCTTGCCTCGTCACTATCACGAGACGGTAGTGCACCCACCGCAGATGGTGGAGATGGCGAAGACAAAGACAGAGACATGTGGAGACCAGACGGTAAAGGAAGGAGAGGCTTAGAAGAAGATTACGACTATGTAATGTATGGCAAGGTGCGGTTCTGCCTCTGCGTCATCGTTGGTTTGCGTTTACTCACCGGTCCTTCAGGTGTACAAGTTTGATACAGGATCCTCCGACACTGTGTGAGCTGTTTTCATGTTTGTTATTTATTTGCTCTCGCTCACTCCCTGTAGCACGGCCTACGCATCATTCGGCGGACTTTTACTGTCAATAACTGGTTCATACCGTCACTTGACCAATGTTGTTCTTGGTGATCCAGTCTACGTATTGCTCAGAAAATGATTGCATATATTTCGAACTACAAAGTAATTCACTTGTTGTGACCCATGTAATACACAACCATCGTGTCGTGACTGCATCGTGCTTTATTCAGCGGCATGGACTTATAAGGAACATATACTATGGATAGTACATTGTAATAAGGAACGAAAGCGAGTGGTCAGTAACTAAGCCGAGTAGTAATGGAAACATCTGAGAAAGTATAAACACAGGCGACGACCAAAGGATGGGGAGCCTAAGAGCACAGGACATTCTAACATCTAGATAACTAGCAATCACAAGACGCTGCATCTCTCGAACCTCGAGATCGAGCCGAGAACCGAAGCCTGGGGCTGGTTCGGGATTTGAGCCACCCTTTCAACGCAACGAGGCAAAAGGTCCAACAGAACACGAAGCATGTCATAGCAACGGCGGCATTGAGGAACATCATCATATCTGTTCATTTGTCAGTATACGGAGGTACTACGGAGAAGAAAACTGCATGCCATCGTGTCCTTGTCGCATAGCAGCAATGGTTACTTCTTCGGTGCTGAGTATGAACATCAGACCACCACATGTGAGGAAAAAGCTTCCGAGAGCTTCCGTCGGCGGACGAGAGGGAAGGATTGAACGAGGTGGGCCGAGCCAGACAAAAAAGTAGGTGAGGCATCTTAGAACCGAGAATCCCAAAAGGAGCCATCCCCACAGTTTGTGTATCTGAACCTGGTTGAAAACAAATTAAGTCCGGATTAGGGGGGACGAGTTTCAAATTTACTTGGAAGAGATAGGTTTGTGCATGGGCACTCATCGCAGCACCAGTGACACCAATTACGAGGGCAGGGAAAGGGTTGAAGCTACTACGGTAACTTATGGGCTCTGATATGCGTGCTCTGTCAGCTAGGCCCAAAGAGGTTGTAGCAGACGCTGCGAGCCAGCGGCGGACACGCTTGGATTCTAATCCCATCCCGATAAGTCCAGCAAACCAAAACATCACCTGTAAATCTTTGAGATATCAAGAGACAGGTCAAGGTTAACGGCGTACAGCGATGCTTATATGTTGTACTTGCTTGGTAGTGTAAGGGTCACCAGGATGAGCGCCAAAGCGTTCCATCCAAGTATTAGTGATACCGTAGAGAAAAATCACCAGCGACTCCACAAATTCCGCAGAAACGTGTTGACCATCTGGCGAGATATTCCAGGCCCATCCAAGTTCAGAGAACGATCCAAGGTAACGAGCAAAGGTGACCAAACCATAACACCAGAAAATGCCGCCCTCTGCAAAGTTATTTAATACCAGCGCTCTACACAGTACGAGTCCTGCCTACTAATGAGATGTGCGAGACAGCCATTGATGTAGCCTTCGCGACAGCCACCAGTATACACGACGATTCCTGACAACGTCAAACCGAAACCTGCGAAAACCAGTGCTCGCTCGAGGGTCGCGAAGGCTCCTTGAGTAATACGTTTGATGAGGGGGACGAGGGGCTTAATAAAACTGGTGGGCGATTCGTTCAGGGTGGCGTCCGAGTGCGTAGAACCCTGAGGGGAATCGATTTCACGGACGGTCCTCTCTGATGAGCTTGATCGCGTATGACGGTAAGCACTCCGGCTCGTTTGAGAATCATTCGCCCACGATGCAGTTTCATCGCCAACTTCATCATCCGAGTATTGATCCCGCTGTACATGAAGGGGTTCTTGAGTCTCGGCGATCCTTGGAGGCTTCATCTGAATCACTTCAAATTCTGGAGGTTCTTCCGCGCCCAAGAACGTATACTTGACATCGTCGACCTCACTTCCCAAAACGACGTTCTGCCAGAATAGTTTCAAGGCGAACTTGCTTCCGTCAACACTCCTCAAGAACGCATATAGACGAACTAGAAAACGTGTAATGTCGATCGCAGATAGGCATAGACTTGATATTAGAACAAAGTAACCATGAGAGGCGTGCGTTGAACCCTCGTACCTGCGAAAAAAATGTCAGAAGTCAGGAAAATGCCGCGATGATCGCTTACATATCCGGTGTCAATTTCGTATACAACGCACTGGAAGCACACCCAAGTGCACATAAACTATAGAATGCGACGACGGCGAATCCATGCCATGCATGGTTTACTGCGCGCATTGCTATGCCTGTTTAGACCATTCCGAGTTAGCCCGAAGGCACACAACGAACCAATCGTCTTCTTACCAGCAGGCAAGGCGACGAAGAAGGCAAGAATCATGAAAGCCACATGTAGGGCCATGAATTGAGGGTAACGGGTTACCGATGGATCACGATCCACGATATCTATTGACCAGTAAGAGGGGGGAGTGGGAGCATGCCACTGGAGGATTTGAGTCTCGTTCAGCTCAATCAAAGGTGCGCCGTGATGCATATGCATGTGATCGTCATCACGTCTTAAGACCCCTTGTGATATCGATTGGGCATGAGAGTGTTCGGTATGATCCTCCGGAAACGTGAGGTCAACCGCAGGGATTGCCGCCACTAATAGGGGTCCGATGAGGACAATAAGGAGGTGAGAAGCACTGACAACCACTGGAAGCAACAACCAACGCCTATACATCCCTGGAGTTGACTTTGCACGCAAATCAGTGGAATAAATGGGAGAAGAAGCTTAAGGTAGGTTAGGTAGATATAATATTGTCCTTATGGTCTTGCCTCCGAAGACTCCAGTCCTTCCACTCGGAATCTTTGTCATCAAAGCACTGACATCATTACAAATTCCAAAGCGTTATGATCTAGAAACCGGAACCGTCCGCCGGTTGAATGACTCAAACAGCCTAAACTATCATACCAACGTCGCCCCACTGACAAGGTTCGACGTTACACGTCCATGACCTTTCGCAGATGCGGGCCTGGTTCCAACGCTTCGATCGATACTTGGTGCCAAGTTGGTGGACGCACTGCCGGCTTCTTCTATATCAGCGCGCAACTTCCGAGCGAGATACATTTTCTCGGCTATTCGAACTGCTGCGGGATATGGTGGTCATCATCCGAAAACAGTAAGTTGATTTCGGCTGAGGGAAAGACGGAGGTTAAGCACCAAGTCACAGCCCTGAGCCCTGAGGGTGTCACGGTGCTTAGGATTCTTCGTCAGGTCTGTCAGTCGAGGCAGAATACGTTATTGCTTGACTTGGCTTAGTCTGTCGGCACATACATATTACGATGTTGGCCTCGAGGCTTGAGGAAACCAAATTGTGACTGATCCCACAAACTTGAGAATGCTGTATCCAGACTCGGCGCAGCTTGTTGATTATAACTGGCCAGTAACCAGAATGTCTCTTTATTTGTTACCAATCAAACATCAAGATGCTGATACGTAGAGCAAGCTTGTTTCTCTATGTGGATGATTTACGACACAGTGGCATTTGACCGGTGACTTTTTTTGACAATCTGAGTCATTGAACGCCCGAGGCTTTGCAAGCTATAGCGCTTCGCCATGGCAAGGAGGAGGACCGCCGCCGTGACAGCCTCTGCAAACGCGTGGCCTCTCTATGGTATATACTGCTTCTCATTCCAAGTCACACGTTTAACATAGCCATTAACATGTGGGCTGCCTTGGTTTGTGCAGGCTGAACGAGGCGATAACGGTTTGCTCGGAACAAGCGTCACCTGAAGGTGTCATCATGCGGCGCCTAGCTTCAGGCTATAGATAGACATTTATGTGATCAGGACTGCGTAATCTGCCAGCGTGCCCATCCATATCCAGAATCCAGACCAACCACATCCAACGAACCCTTTCCAGCAACTCGGACGACTATCAAAGTCTGTTCTCCAGAGAACGCGTGCGAGCTGGGCAGCCCCAAGACCGAGGCCGAGATAGAAGAGCGTTCCCTGAGCATTGAGAGCACCTGCGAGACCAATCAGAGAGATGGATGATGCTGAGAGCGCGCTAAGAATTGGCCGGGTCTGCTCTCCGAAGAGCAGAGCTGTTGAGTGGATGCCGACATTTACGTCGTCTAGCTTGTCCTGCGATAGTCAGATGGTAAAGTACTCGTAGTGCAACAAGACCTACTTGATGTGCGTATATACTATCGTATACAAGCGTCCAGAATACTCCACCTGCATACAGAGGGAGACAAACACTCCAATTGACTGCCCCGGCGACAGCAGACCAGCCGAGTAAAGTTCCCCAATTAAAAGCGAGTCCTGTTAAAATTGTGATTTTGCTCATGATGGAAATGGCTATGTCACATACCTAGTACGGCTTGCGGCCAGTATGTGATTCTTTTCATGAGCGGGTATACGATCACCAAGGACAAAGAGGAGGCCCCCAGAAGAATACTTGGTTGCCGGGTCAACGCCCATGCCTGGAGTGAGGAAAGTACTATGCACACCTATACCAGTTTAGCTGAAGTAAGACTCCCAGTCCCATGGTCAACTGCCCCGCTAGGAACACCAGCGCTTGTCTTTGGGTGATATCACCTCTGGCAAGGGGTCTGCTCCGTGTTCGCTCTGCGAAGGCGTGTTAGTTCAAAGAAGGAGCAATCGTGACACGCGTTCTACTTGCCTACCGCTTTGTCTAATTTTCTATCCCACATGTCGTTGATGGTGCAACCTGCACCGCGCATGACCATTGCTCCGAGTCCAAAAAGTCCGAGGTAAGTCAAAGGCGTTGTTAGTGGCGCTTCCAAGGCATACGAGGCCATAGTTATAGACCAAGCTGGGAGAGCGAAAGATGAGCTGTAGAGGATGCACAACTTGGAATTCGCTGGACGCACTGCACGGGTAAAAAAGTAGGAGAGTCCCAATCGGCTTATCGATTCTCGTCAGGTAGAGGTAGGGTCGTATTTTTGGTGGAAATCGGTCGACCCACGTTGCTGCTGCGTTACATTCTGAGGATTTTGTCGATGAAGACGAGACGACTAGCTTGCTAGTAACTTGGCCACCTATTGAAGACTTGGGTCTAATCCATGGTATATCACATGTCGACGAATTCTTCGTCAGAGAGCGTCCCGCAAGTAGTCTGGAGAAACGGGTTAGTATGACCATGCTCAGCTGACCACAGTCCGTTTCAACAACTTAAGTGCGACGTAAGTAATAAAAGCTTCAGATTCTATGGCAGCTAGTGATACAATATTTTGGATGCAAGGTTTACCCGCAGCTCATTTCAGACAATGTATCAAGCTCGACGCCCTAGAGATTTATTTGAAGTTGAATATGTACTTGCTAGCTCATTATAGTATATGTCCAAAGTCCAGAATCCAGCAGGTCACGGAATCCTCCAACTTCCAACCAGTAACTGATCGCGTGATCGACCAGTCTGCCACGACCTCCATCAAACGCCATGCGGCCCAGGGTGATATATAATCATTTGCCTTGGTGATCATCATTTTGTAGCCCTCTCATCAAGCTAACCTGAAATGCAACTGATGCCATAGAGTAATGGATACAAAAAACATGGAAACATGGAATGCAACAGCCCCTTCATTCACCACTCCTTGGCAAGCTTGAACGACCACTCCCAGTCTAAAAATACCTCATGTCAGTCAGGAGATCCGATCACGGTTTCCTGAGAACAAACCTGCATATACTTCCCCATCATCGTCCACAACGCGGCTTCTTGCATGATATGTTCCCGAACGTGCCACAAGTCCAGACGGAGACTCTTCTTCAAATTTTCCTTCGTGTGGCTTCCCGTCTGTGCTAGGACCGAATGACCCAAGCATCTGTTCGATCTTCCCCACTACAGACGAGATAAAATCAAGGACTCAAACCGCAGCAGGGAATGCACCGATACCTTTGATGCCAGAACGTTTGACCAATTGGATGTATCGCACACCCTTCGCAGAAAGGTTTCAGAAGCTACTGACCAGCACGAGGTTGGCCACTTACGGAAACAATCGAATGGTTCACCTTGAACGTAATCCGAACGCTGTAAACAAATCAGTTCGATAACATCGGAGAGAAGCTCTCAGCACACACGTATATTCTACGCCTTCCTTGATAGTGATAGGATTCTTCTTGATATCTGCCATCTTGGCTATGTCACTCGTGTTGAAGACAAGTGGAGTAGGCAACGAGGGTGAATGAAGCTCGAGGGTCAGAACCGTCAACTGTGTAAACCATGAAGTACGATACAGAGGACAGCGAGAAGACGTACTTTCGGACCAGATGCCACCTCTGCTCCAGGCGCAATACCAAGACTGGCTTTCCACCGTGCCAAACTCTCATCCTCTGCGTCGAGCTTAGCATATTCGTCCGCTGATTTAGCGGGGCCAGATGGCTTGTAGCCTGAGACAAATTTAACGAATCATTTATTCCGCTCCTCGAACTAATCCAATGATCGCTTACCTGCGGTGGGAGTCGGCTGCAGATCCTCAACGTCGTCGTTCTGCAAGGACGCCATCAGTAGTCGATCGCAGGCGAAGACAATGTTCAACACGTACTGCAGACATTTTGAGCGCAGAACTTCAGGCTTGGATGGTAATGAACAGAGCGACGAGTGGCAATAAGTAAGTTGTAGTTTCCAAGGTCCGTTGCGACTGCCTAGCATTGGTCATTTTGTTTAGATGGTACTTATCTACCGATCTGATTTTCGCACGCTGCCTCTTTGAAACGTATAATAAGCTTCAATGATATCGGGCCTCGGCCATGCAGCTTCAAATTCAGACATCAAAGCAAGTTTGGACACTAATAATTGTGCGACTAATAGCGCTTGCACGTTCGAGACTCGACAGGCTTTCGTTCCGGCTCCCAATGACAAATACTCGCAGCCATACCTCAACAGAAAGATTCGTAATTCGGAGGGTATATCAATAATAGGTCCATATCTGATCCATACAATAACATGTAAAAAAACGACACATGAACAACAAGCGAGCACATAAGGAGCACAGAGGGTAACGCGATAAAATGTTGAAACCTTCGTACGTGTAAAATGCGACACACAGACCAATAACGAGGGAAGCGTGTGTTGAGATGAACTATGGTGATAGTTGTGGCGAAGTGTCATGCATACTTTCTGAAATTAAAGCATCTCGGTTAGTCTATGGCTACTGACTGGTATTCTGGTACGGACCGCCTTTGAACCAGCATTTGCCCTTACTCAGGTGAAAGCACTTCGGGCCATTGGGGCATACATGGCCCCAACAGCATCGGTCACCGTATGGACACTGGAGGCCTGTTATATCGATTTATTTAGCGAATTGTTATTGACATCAGTCGAAATAACCTGCCATTTTTCAGAAAATTACAGGGAGCTTTCTTAGCGTTGGCAGCCAAAGTTGCTAGCTGATCCGGCGTCAGGACATAGTCATGTGAATATTTACAAGCCCCCTGATATAATATTGTCAGTAGAGTGGGCAAGTATCTGGTCTAAGTATGCTTACGCCTTTAGTGCAGGACATGAGATAGAATTCATTACAAGGTGGGGGAGAATCTGAGAGCGGTAAAACGTCGAGTGTCTAGATACTGACCCACATCTAATTAACATAATCTTAACTCACGCTTATGAAGGGGCTGGGAGCCGTCAACGTCAATAACAAATAAGTACGAGAGACTTAGGCTTACTAGGGTCGGATCAACCAGCCGCCCATTCGCGGCAGTAGGCCCGTTGGGCGGTGAATGTGGTGTCGGTAGTCCACCAGTTGTAAGTGTGGGACTGAAACCATTGATATTCAATGGTGGAGGCGTCCTCGATGGTAGTGAGAGCCTCTGATTGATGAACAATGTGTCCACAGTCAGAATCGGCAAACGGTGTTTCTGCGTGTAGTTCGGGCTCGCGTGACAGGCCTCTAAGAAAGCAACTTTGCCCAACAGTCCGTCATTTTGCAAAGCAGAAATAGTGGGCGCGTAAGTATTTTCCTGACCACCTATGTATACATTAATTTATGTGAACGGCATTGAACGATGACGGAACTTGCCGGCAAAAAAGATTCGTTGAGTTTGAGGGAAGCGCGAGTACGTTTGTAGATACTCTAAATGATCGTAAGCGACGAAGGGACGCTGTGCTATCATGTACTGACCCGTGATTTTTGTGAAGGTGGCGTCTTTGCCGTATCCGACGTCAACCAAAATAAACCTAGGTGACGACTGGCTGAAACCCATAATGAAGGCATCAAGTTTCTCGGGGCTACATAATTCACGTCGCTCGAGAACACTCGCCAGCACGGCCTTGTTAAAGTAAATCGTTACCCAAAATGAGAGTCGACCGAGGACATGAATATCTTCGCCGGTTAAATAATCTGCGACAGCCCTGGTCAATTGCTGTGCGGCTTGCCGACCACCTTCGTGGCCTTGTCTAAGGAGCGTGTCATTAAATATACAAGCGTCCCCATCAATGACACAGAGGACGAGTAGACTCTGATTCTGTTTGCAACTACGAGTGAATTTAATCAGCCGAAATGGGAAGACGACGGACCATGAAAGTTTCCATCGATGCCACCTGAGTATTTAGGGAAGCCAGCCTCCCTTTGAGAGCCTTGGCCTCCCTGTCGGCACCCTCAAGGGCAGTCGCATGGGCTTGTTTCCAGACCGCGAGCTCGACCTCGAGTTCGGCTAAGCGATTCTCGAGGTCAAAATTGCGCTTAACTGTGGCCGACGATAGGCCTAAAAAATAAATTCAAGCTCACTCTCAGATGAGAAAACACATACTCAAAAGTCTACCCAGCGTCTCATCCCTAGTTGTCGAATGAAGATCTGAGCTTAGTGGGCCACGAGAATGGCAGTAAAAACTCACCAGAGCTGCTGACTGACCTCTGCTACCGGAGACGTTGCCATATGGAGGAGGGGCAACGAAGAATTAGAGTGGATTCCAGGGAGGAGAAGGGTACTAACGAAAACCGGGAGCCTTTTAAAACGATGGAAGCCACAAAGTTTACCTGCAAAGGGGCTGGGTCATTAATCAGATCTCAGAGCTCAGCGGGGTTTCTCCAATGGGAGAAGCGCGCCGATAAGGGACTCATATCAAGTTTCGAAGAACTCGTCAGCCATCCGAAGAAGACAAACTTAATTGGTTATGCAAGTCACGCGAACCTAGCAACTCTTGCTGCAGAACCACCCCAGTACGTCAGAAGAAAAATTCCATCAGCTTTACGTTTATTAATTCCACTCCAACTATAACACATCAAGGAGTCGAAACAAACTAAACCTTGTGTCTGTCTAAAGCACATATGTACAAAACACACACACCCGAGGCCGATCCCACTGGCACTTTGCTCCCGGTACTAATAAGAAAATTTATCAACACACTTATTAATTTCAATTGTTCGGTTGACGGTGCATCCCTCCTGAAGCGAACATCAGTCTTATTTCGCTTTCCCGATGACGAAAAGTTTTACCAGCAGAGAATTTGCATTTCCCTAACTTCAGATAAAAACAGGTCGGTCCATTTGGGCACGTATGTCCGTAAACGCAGTCGTCCCCGAATGAACAGTCTCCACCTGCAGAATAAGTCAGACGTCTAAGCCCAAGTTCGAGAAGGCAAGCCAAACCGTCATTCGTAATTTTACAGGGCGTCTTCCTCGCATTCTCCTTAAGTTCTTGATAATGTTCTGATTCCAAGATATAGTCGTGTCCATATCTGCAATTCGAATTGTGCCTGCATTGTGCCAAGTAAAATAGAGTGCATGGGGGTGGAACATCTGTCACAACTAGGGGATTAAAACTCGCAGCAATGCATCCAAAGTTGGACGTACGCTTCGACAAAGCCTGTCGGTAGACTCATCAGAAACGTCATTAAAATCATTACGACAATGCGACTCACCAGTTGGGGATTGATACGTCGCTGTCTTGGTGGAGAGGGAGGGCTCAATCGTGGAAACCTGAGTGGAATCTCACTCGCTTCACTGGATTCACTACTCTCACTTGGATCCACGGGTGCTTGCAATACTGATTTATAACTGTGACTTTGTCGTCGAGCCAGTCCCTGACCTTCTCCAGTCAGACGGTCTAGACCAGGCGGAGCAGCAGGAGGACTGATTGGCTGCGCTACAGCACTCCCCAGTTTCGGAGTAGTAGGTGCTAGGCCGGGTGGCGGCGCCGTTGCAATGGCATTATAAGAGGGTGCCACGAGTTTAGAGGACATAAATAGCTCGGGTACCCTGAGCTCAGGCAGCTGGAGCGCCCTGATATCAATGGCGACGTCGGAATAACCAGGCATAAGAACTAGTTTATCACCAAAACCCGAAGTGACGACAGAACGAAGGTTGTGCACGTAACCATTATCATGGCATCCTGTTTGGCGAACACTCAGGAAAGCGCGTGGAGAGAGTGAAGATGCAATCTACCTCCGAAAAATATCTTGTAAATATGAGGAAGACGAATGTTATCTTCGAGATGGACTGGATGTCCAGAAGTAACTTCAATGTCCTTGCACATATTAGAATACAAGCTCACCTTTTAGCTTTGCGTCAGCTGCCTCTTTGCTACCTCCTACGTCTACCATGATAAATCGCTCGGCAGCTTGGTTGAAGCCCATCATGAATTCATCGAACTTGGCTTTGACCGTCGACAAACCCACTCGGGCAAACGTATCTAAAAGGCCGCGCTTGTGGTAGAAAAGATACACCCAAAGCTGGTACTGTTCAAATCCGTCCGCAGACATGAATTGACGAACGCGCTCGGTCAGCTTTCTTGCGGCAGCTAGGCCACCTTCCTGGCCTTGACTCATCAATTCCTGGGTAAAGATCATTCCGTCACCATCGAGGAGACATATAACTCGTTTTTCCAATCCCTACGAATTGTATGTTATACCGAACCATCTCGCCCCAAAAGAAAACGCACTTTTAAGGTATTCAACTCGTAGATCAATTCGTTTATTTTGTCAGCCTGTCTTCGTATTTGCTCTTCCTTAGCAGAGTACGCAGTTTTAAAAGCATCCAAATTTGTTGAGAGCTCTACGATGCGATTCTCATAGAGAGTTTCATTATTCAGTAGATCCCGGATTTCACCTGTCGAATATGCTGTGGTCCTGTACGAGTACAATTCGCGTCAGAGTTTGCATACCAGAAAGGTGATCGAGTGTGTCTCGTCTGCATAACCCTTACTCAGTGCTCTGCGTAGCAAGACATTCATAGAAATACACACATTGAATGTTGCTGAATGATTCCGTGATTCCCAATTGCGTTCATTGTGGTAGTAAAGGTTGAGAGGAAGTCGTGCAGTCCGATGACCACGCCACACCAGGAGCACTTATACTTAAGCGACGGTTGATCCCCGTATTGCACTTATGGCCAAAAGCGATGCATGTACTGTGTGCCATCAAGACGTATTTCAAAAGTTAAGATTCCGCAACTGAACTTCTACGTGTGGCGTTTGCGCCTTTGCATGCAGGCAATCATGTGAGCTTCTTGTTCACACGTCTCCCAACGCACACAAGTAATGTATTCAAAGATGCGACCACGAGAAACAAGATTACCCGCCAGAGACAACAAGAACGGATCATCATGCCATGGTCCAGATCGCGATGGACCACCTAATATATTGAAGCATTGCCACAGGTTTGCTAGAGCGCGCGATCATGTTGCCTCCGCAAGGCAAATGACAAACAATTGCAGAAGGCTGCCATATTCCCTTGCCTCGAGGATAGGTACACCCTAATGCTCAAACCTTTCACTCGCACCTTCGTTTAGGAATTGCAGAGATGCTTCGTATCTCTATCCGCCAGTGTGCTGTTGTGGTTGTTGGATCCAATCGTAGAGTTCCGAAATTGCTCTCCGTTAGAATCTGCTGAATGGAAGATGTCGGTGACACATAATTGCATTAGTAGTATACTAATAGCAGCTAAAAAGCGATGCTGTGGTGTACGAATAATGATGGTAATTATTACTAACTTGGAACCCTGAACGGGATGATTCCTTGGTACTGGAGGAGATACTACAGGTTAGCCATTTACACTGGACTTGCGCTCGAGTGCCGATGACCAGATGAAGAGGTTTGCGCAGCCAAGAGGCAGGGATTAGTACAGAAACCAGTGGATGAAGAATATATTTTTACGTCTTAATTTGCAAGTTGCTGTATTGACATACGTAATTAACCCCTATGTCGATGTCGCTAAGCTGTCTTGCTTAAGATTACTGCATTGATAATGCCAGGTTGGTTGGAATGCTGAGTCGCCGCGGGCTACGCCAGCTAACTTTTTCATGCAAGATTCAGATTCCATCGCCACCTCGCCCTCGAGCTCCTCGATTAATCTCCGGTGTGAGCAGTATCGAACAGAAGGTTATTGATATCTGGCATATGATCTGGGTAGTGATTGATAGGCTTGAGGGCATCCAAATTGGCACAAAATGCGTTAGGGTGTTATGTAAGTGAACGAGTCTCTGCACGCGACCTAGGACTTTATGCACGCGTCGTGGGAATTGTTTACGTGGACGCGTCTTCGATCACTTGGTTCGCGTATTCTGAATCTATGTTTCAGTCCTTCCTCCCCATCCTACCTTTGAATCTGCATTCATGGCCGATATATATACCTCCCTACACGTCTCCCCCAAGAAGAGATGCAAACTCGTCAGCTCAGACGATGAGTCTACTTTCACTCCGAAAAAACTTCGAACTGCGTGAGGCCGCTTAAGCTGTTGTCATCCTATCGTTCATTTCATGATCAATCTACTTTAGACCACCCACACCGCCCTCCTCTACCCACAAGGGTAGCAAATCATCCTACTCATCCTTACCGCCCCATCTTTCACGACTCAATACGATCCAAACAGCTCTACAGCATGCACTGTCACATGCACTAGCAACATGCGCCGTGTCCCCATCTTCTGACACAGGCATAGTCCGCAACGTGCTCAATCACATGTCTATCATGACTTACTCTGGTCTCACAACTAAATTTGATACCGATGATCTGAAGCGTCTCTGCTGGATCTGGGAGTGGGATGCCAAGTCACTTCCTGATGTCAAAGGCAAAGACAAGGAAACTGATGATGACAATCCTTTTTTAGATTCCTCTCCACAATCACCTGCCAAGGACTGGACGCGAGGTGCGATGGGGTTGGTCATTAGCCCAACTAGCCATTATTCCAAGAGCGTAGGCAAACGCGTGCCTGTATATGGTATTGGCATTGAGGTAGAAATCAATATTGACAAAGATATGGGAGGCGGTATGGCCGCCGTAGCCCGATGGACCTCTGATGCAGAGAATCGTCGAATGGAATTTCGAAATAAACTTCAGCACTGGGTCAAGGTTTGTCGCAGATATCACACTGCTCCTATGCGCGCTAACTCCCGTCGCAGCTCCACCCCGATGTCTCAGAGGTGCCAAACATCCCTTTGGCAGATCTCCCGGAGATTGTAACTACAGTGAAGGCGTCCACCCTGACTCGTGTGCTGGCATCTAGCTCGCCCAAAGGCGCCTCCATTCTCAAGAGTATGGTTCCATCCAGTCCGACCGTACCAGCAAGATCACCAGTAAAGCGTTCTGACGCCATGTCAGAGTTTGCCGTGCCCTTTCCGGTGATTAGTCCATTGAAGTCTGCCGCACCATCGGCATCGAAGAGTTCTATCGCGTTTCCTCAGACACCATCGCGTCACAAACGTGCAGATCTCTTGGTCGGACTTCTAACTCCCAAGACCCCCGCGCGTCATAGATGCGATAGCGATGCATCAGACTCACTGCCGATGACACCTGTCCATCAACGAGGTGCCAATGCTGAAACTGCGCCTTCGACTCCAAGTACATCTCGTCGTCAAGCCTTGTACGACCGTATTCGTCAGAAGTCTATAACCGCCACTCCAACCAAAGCAAAGAGTTCGGAGGTCGCAGGGGGGAAGCTCTCCAAGGAGCAGATCCAGAAGATGGGCCAGGAAGAAATTCGGCGGCGCTGCCTGCTCGGTCGCTTAGGCGGCGTTGCCGAGAGTGCGTGGATGTCAGTGGAATCTACACGATCTTTTCTTCTTCTACTAACCTCTTGTTTGATAGGCTCTTCTCTGCTCCTGTCGGGCCGACCTCTACACCAACTACTCGCAAACGCAAAGTTCTTCCTGCCTCGGAGGTCGCCGCTGCGGTTATCAAATCTTCCCCGGTTCCTATGTCAACTCTAGAAGCCAATGAATCATTGAAACTGCTTACAACGCTTTGTCCGTTCTTCCTCCGACCTCTCGATATCGCGGGTAGAGAGTGGCTCGAGATGCCTTCCACATCTTCTCAGGATTCCGATTATAGTTGTGTCAATAATCCTAGTCCAAGCAAGAAGCACGTTGCCAGCAAACTTGTGCCACCGTCTAGTCCAGGCGCACGATCTACTACTAGTGTAGGTCCTCCGCCTAGTCCTGGCTCTCGTGCGAAACTCGACAGTGCCGAACTACTTACACGAAGTCCGAAGCGAGTCAAACGCGAAATTGGCGGCCTCAGAGAAGTGAGGGAGATTATTCGGAGGGAACTTGAGCTCCAGGATTGATTTAATAACAATGCTCATCTAGCTCTATTTCAATTGTTTCCTTACAGCATTTATTACTGCTCTGACTCACTTTGTTAAACTGTAGATATGTATACAAAACAGTGGATTTCAATTCAATCTTTGCCACATGCCCTTCTGGAGGAGCAAGAAACTACCGCTCGTCAACCAAGAATTCTGCCCATACTTCTTCAAGGTGATATAAAACACTCAAATGCCCTCCATCAACATGCTTTACCCGCACATTCTTGTAGTTGGCAGCAAGATATTCAACATAGCCAACTGGCGCCATATGATCGTCCTTGCTCGCCGTGATCAAGACATGCGGACGTGAGTGCTCCTCGTCTAACTGGCCAGGATGGAAGCCCCAATCTGAGTGCAGAACGGATGGCACGAGCATGAAGCCCGCCCAAGATGTGGAGGTGCTCTTCACAACATTTACCGCCATTCGCCGCTCCGTCTCCCCTGGCGCCCTACCACATGCCTCACGCCACCTCGCAAACGTCCCCCGCTCCTCCTGGTCCATCCTGTCAAATAGAGTTTCCCGCAAGAAAGCCTCTGCGCCTTCTACAGTGGCTAGTTTCCTCGCCAGCATGAGTTTCACCAAGCGAGTGAGGAGATTGAATGGCGCATAACATGAAAGAGGGCCGACCAAGAAGTAGTTGCTCCATGTCATGTGCTTGGCGTAATTCTTGTGATAGCGAAATGGGCTCATCGCCCCCATCAGCAGCACACCAGAGATGTAACGACCGAAAGGAAACTTGTCGTACGGCGCCCCGTACAGGATCTGTGCGGGCACTGTGCCGAACGAACCCCCTGCGATGTATAGTTTGATGTCGCGGTTATTGGAATCCGGATGATAGTGAGATAGCAGTGCAGTCATATCGCTGGTTATGCAATCGTTGTATGATGTCGATGGGGGAGGAGCTGATGTGTTGCCCCATCCAGGCAGGGTAGGCGAGATAAAATGAATGTTTTTGCTCAAAAGCACAGGGGACATGTTTTCTGCGTCCCCGAGAGTGAACATTCCATGCAGGTAAAGGACGAGGGTCTTGCCGAATATGTTTCCCCCTTCTGCGTACGCTAGGGTACGACCACCGGGCAGAGCAAGGTATTGCTCACCAGAATTGTCGTCTGCAGACATTAATTAAAGAGGGTGCACTGGCAGTACCACTAACGATAGACATCACAGCCTGTCTATTTGAGGTCAACTTCATGTTGAAGTTCCTGACTGCGCACCCGTCCAACTATGGGACGTCTCTGATAGCCTGAGTGCGAAGTGAGCACGAACTCCGCAGCAAGTCGGTACTGCGTTCCCCCTGGCCCCAATGCGATTGCAGAGAGCCTACTGCGCTCCAACTATCATCCAGGCTCAGGCACGGCATATGAGTACTGCGCAGTGTGAGCAAGCTTCAAGCTATACTGTGCCCATGATGCCAGTGGCATGCATACGCGAGTCATTTTTTGGGCACATACTTAAGTACTACATGTAAATCCGACGAGGGCACCATAGTTTGAACTTGCCACCTATTATAGTGCTCTGTCAACTTGGCAAGAGGATATATAGTACACGTGTTGTTCGGGAGGACAAACGCGGAGTTCAAGTCCCCATGTTCCTTTTGCCACTAGCACATACCTTAGTAGTACTCCCGTAGTTCATCAGATCTAGCCTTATGACCCTCGAGGACGGATACGTAGTGATGCCACCGATTAGAATGATATTCCTAACTGGGACCTACACTTCCAGTTCTGCTCTAATTGCTTTCTCAAATTCTGCACAATCGACAACCCTGCCTTCTCTCCTGCTCATCTCAGCAGAGAATACGGTGAGATGGCTCTTCAGTACCTCCGAAATATCGGTCCCAAGTAGCGCTTGATTATTTGTGCGCACAGCCTCGACGAATGTACGGATGAGTCCCAAATCTCCACCTCCGTGACCACCGCCTTCGTTCTTCGGATGATATGTTGTCTTACGGCCAGTGCGAAAGTCGGTGACAGTAAAATCATTCATATCACCGACTATCTCGCCGTGCGTGAAGTGTAAACGCGTCTGCCGCTCACAGATCAATGAGGTATATGCCACCATCGTGAATGAGGCAGTAGCCCCAGATGAATATTCGATATTCACAACCTGAAAATGAGATACCTTAAAACAGTGTTTTTTCAAGGGAGAATCGCAGCCATACTTGGTGGTCACAGACATCGTTGTCGCTTTCGTACACACATAATCCATAAGGCCCATTTCTCAGGGCTTCGGTGACATTTTCAATGTCAGGTATTCCATCCACAATCGTGCTCGCTGGCCAGTTTGTATATCCGCGAGAAACAGGTTCCAGGTATACTGTACGGGTTTCGCTCAGATTATGTGAAACAATAGTGCAAGAGGCTCACTTTTATTTGCACTATATGGGCAGTCCTGTTCCATTGGGCATTCTAAGCACCGCGTCGCGGTGCCTGCTGCAGTAGGTTTCTTCTCCTTGCGGAAATGCTGCAAAGAACCGAACGAAGAAACTCGCGTCGGAGTTGCAGGAGAGAACCAATGGCAGAGGATGTCGATGTCACTTATGTGTCCAATCAGTACTAGTGTTAAATTTCCTGCTCAGGAAAATGATCTTACTGGCAGCTCTTGGTCATAAGAGAGAAAGAACTCTCAGATTCTTTCTTCCAATTGCCACGGACATATGAGTGAGCAAAATGAAAATAACCAACTGGCTCGATATGAACTGCATTAATCAGGACACCTAATTGTCCTGAGCGCACCACCTCGGTAAGGGCCTTGTTGTACGGAGAGTAGCGCAATACTGTCGCGCTTGAGGTTTGAATCTCTTGAAGAATGAAAAGTCGTCACTGACCGTGGCCCATTCCAAAGATGACACCAGCACTCTTGATTGCCTTCTCTATGTCAAAGCAATCTTTAAGGCTGGTAGCCATGGGCTTCTCGCAAAGTATATGGTATCCTTGAGCAGCGAACGCCAGCACAACTTCGCGATGCATGTGGTCTTGCACCGCAACAATGACTGCATCTGCAAGGCGCTTCCCGACAGTTTGAATGGTCTCGGTGGAAGCTTCCAAGAGTTCCTGCCAGGTATTAAAAACGAGAGTTCGATCAAGCTTATGATTCTGGGTAAAGATTTCGCGGGTGTTGGGCCGTGGATCTGCGATCGTGACGACCTTGCACTTCTCTGGGTTATCAAAAGCATATGAGGCATAGTTCTATGTGCGAGCGTCAGTAGACTAGGAAATCATAGAAAGTCGTCCATACAGTTCCTCTCTGGCCACAGCCGATAATGGCCAACGTGATGGGTTCACAAGGTGGGGATCCCATAATGACAGAGGGGGATTCTTTGGACTTGAGGTTTGAGCGAGACCACAGGGACCTTATGGGGCGCAAACGCGACATGTGAGATTCTTATCTTTGGTATAACCGGCAAGAGGGCAGGGCGCAGTATGAGTTTATTTTGGTGCTAGCCTTAGGCCATGCATATGATCGACATTGAACACTCCAACTTGAGTCTGTCGTAATCGTAATCGTAGTCGTGTAAAGTGTCCGCGGTGGGTTTCCCCGTCGTGGTCAGTGAATGTCACCTCGCATACTTCCACGTCTGCTCAAATTCTTGCAAGATGCTCCACTGTCCAATTCGCAGAGCAATGGAAATGTGCGCTATAGAAAGCGTGTCTCGATGAAGCAGCCTATCCTGGAGTCGCCTTCTTTCACCTCCAAAGGCAGAACTCAGTCAATTTTACTGGACGACACGAACCCGATCACTGAAGGGCATCTTTATGACAAACACAAGTCGTTACCACCCCGGGTCCGTGTTCAGAGAACACCAAACGATACTGGGGGAGATGGTCGCCCGCGGGAGATGACAAAAGAGGAACGAGAGTGGTGGTCCAGCCCTTACCGTGCGTAG